>Ga0315314_1000308_pt1 | contig 60753 bp, 74 predicted proteins | sample TDP9_MG_FD_203631 | JGI IMG/M metagenome (GOLD analysis project Ga0315314, IMG submission 203631) | Freshwater sediment microbial communities from Lake Towuti, South Sulawesi, Indonesia - TDP9 | ecosystem: Environmental > Aquatic > Freshwater > Lake > Sediment | place: Indonesia: South Sulawesi...
GACTCGTGGGCAGATATTGTAGAAAAAGCAGCCAAGACTGCTTGCGCAGCCACATGCCGATAACTGCAAACGTTAAATATCCTATCTCGATTTTACTCTGGCTTCTAGGTGATTATGGTGACTCGGGTATTTGCTACAAGAATGGATGGACTCGGCACTGAAACAGCGTTCGAAGTGTTAGCCAAAGCCAAAGCACTTGAGAAGCAAGGACGCGACATAGTTCACTTGGAGATCGGCGAACCCGATTTTGACACACCAAACAACATTAAAGAAGCAGCCATTAAAGCCATGAAAGCGGGTTACACTCATTATGTTCCCGCCGCTGGTATCCCTGAACTGAGAATGGCTATAGCAGAGTATCTTTCGAAGAGCCGAGGCATCGATGTTGATCCAGATGAAGTTGTTGTCACTCCTGGAGCCAAACCAATCATATTTTTTAGCATACTCGCCTGCGTAGAGCCAGGAGACGAAGTTCTGTATCCGAACCCGGGGTTTCCAATCTACGAGTCCATGGTCAACTTTGTAGGGGCCAAGCCGGTTCCCATGCCGTTGAAAGAAGAAAACGACTTTGCCATCGACAATGATGACACGGCAGACAAGATAACAAAGAAAACCAAGATGATTATTCTTAACTCTCCTGAAAACCCCACTGGCGGAGTACTTACCAAAGACAACTTAGAGGTTGTAGCCGACCGCATAAAACGCAGAGACGACGTTCTTGTCCTCACCGATGAAGTTTACAGTCGAATCATTTACGAGGGCAAGCATCTCAATATTGCCTCGCTGCAAGGCATGAAAGATAAAACCATACTATTAGACGGATTCTCGAAAACATACGCCATGACAGGCTGGCGACTCGGATACGCAGCTATGCGAAAGGACTTGGCTCAAAAAGCAACGCAGTTGATGATTAACTCAAACTCATGCACATGCGCGTTCACACAGATGGCAGGCGTCGAAGCCCTTCGCGGTCCACAAGACGAAGCTAAGAAATTCGTTGAGGAATTCAGAAGAAGACGCGAAGTCATCGTCAACGGTTTGAACAAGATCAAGGGCATCACATGCAAGAAGCCACACGGCGCATTCTACGTGTTCCCAAACGTCAAGAGCTTCAGAACGGAATCTAAGAAACTCGCAGACATGATCCTTCAAGATGCTGGTGTGGCAGCGTTATCTGGAACTGCCTTCGGCTCATACGGAGAAGGCTACCTTAGGTTGTCTTTTGCAAACTCAGTGGAAAACATAAAGAAAGCAATGGAAAGAATCTCCGAATCCTTAAGGAAACTCGAAAAAACGCCTCTACTAAAGCCACAACAGCAGAGCAGCTAGAACCGCAGCTGCAAGCGGAAAGACAGAAACGGCCAGATTCGTAGCTCTTTTCATAGCTTTATCCAGCAACGTGGACAGAGCTGCTATCTGCTGTTCGCCTATTACCCCAACCTTAGGAACTGTATCTGTCGCCCAAGCCACTCGCGCCGGCTCCAAGTTTTCTACGGCAGTCATCGTTGCCTTCTTAATATAGCTAATGAGGACTTCCTGATCGATCGCTTCGCCAATTGGATGGTAGCCACGGGCATTCAGCACAACGGCGTTGACCACATGTGTATCTGTCGTGAAGACCTCTCCCCCACTTATACCGACCTCAGCCAGCGTTGCAAGAATCTTTTCCCGCAGTCCTGTGATCATGTTGTTGCTATCAATCGTGATGTAAGCAGTTGTCCGATCTCCTGTTTTCACCACAAGGGCGGTTACGCCTCCAGGACCCATGCCCTCCTTCAAGCCAAATTCTTTCGGCGTCTCTCGAGCAACTCCGACTTGAAAGGCCGCGGCTTTGAGTTTGGAAGCTTGATCGATGCTGGCTATCGCAGCTTCTTGCAACGGTTTGACTGCCTCATCGATTCTGAATGGTCCGTTGATGCTGTTGTGGGCGTCCACGGCTATAGCTGACGAAAATCTCTGTTTCTTCGCTGCGTTGACAATTAAGTGATTCAAATCTGGAGGCAGGTCTTCCATGGTTTCAGGCGCCAGTGTCAATGTGACAAGAGCGCAGCCGTTGAAAACTTGACAGCCAACGCTGGCTCCATTTCTCTTCATGTGCAGAAAAGGCGTTACACCGACTCCAAAATCCGACACCTCAGTCAGCTTCAGGGTTCGCTCAAGAACGAGTTGATTCTCAGCTTGAGTGGCAAGGTCAAGGTTGTGTCCCGACAACCCATGAGGAACCATGACTACGGAGCCTTTGAACTTGTCTTCAACCGCTTTCTGAATTAGGTATGGTAGTCCGCTGCTGCCGATGTTCTTGAAAGGCCCGGGATGAAATGCTGGAACAATCATAATGGCTTTTGCGGCGCCTTGATTGTTTCGGAAAGACAGTAGCGACAGTTGTATGTCGCTTTTCTGGCTGAACCGTTCAAACAATCGTTCAAAAGGCGCGTTCAGGTCTTCGGTCCAGTTGGCTGTGAAAGCCCTCAGTACAGAGAACGAGCGCACGCCCATAATGGCTACGCCAACGCGGTCGATTAGGTATACGTAGATGGCGACTGCCGTCACTGTGACGATTATAGAGAGCGAGAAGAAAGTCAACAAAGGCAAGTCTAAGCTGAAGGCACTTATTATAGATGCTGTGTAAACGACGCAAGCTGTGTACAGAACCGGCTGAAGCGCAGCGAAAACAATGATCTTTGCCAGTGATGCAAAAGACACAGCCAAGAACACGAGAAGGCGCAAGGCCAAAGCAGCGCAGAAACCAAACACAAGGAACTTGAACCATATCCCTTGAACAAACTGATTTGCGAGAGTGCCAGCGAGAATCAGTAGCGTCCAACCCAAAAGAGAATAAGCGGACAAGGCTAAACAGCGTCTAAAGCTGAAGACTGGATCCGTTTTCAGGCTGCTGAAATGTATCACAGAATCAGACGCCACAGTTAACACGAAGAACGTCACTCCCAAAACTATGCCCAAAACAAGTCCGTACGGTTGCGTTGATCGAAGCACCATGGTTGTCAGGATGCCGCTGAGAAGAGAGGCTGCAAAGACCTCGACAAGCAACATTCTAAGTGACGGCAACGTGAAAACGGCTGAATAACGTTTCACTGTTTTGTCGATGTACTCGTTCATGGATTTCTTTACAGCCAAGTCTCATTCTCCAGTTTGAAGGTTTAGTCATAGCATCCAAGGCTGTTGAAAAAGGTTACTGGACGTTCAGCAGTGGCGCCATGGAAGTAGTTTGCATTGTTAATCACAAGCTTCGTCTTTTACGCAGATTTTCTTGCATCGAAAAGCGCTAAGATCGCGCAAGTCTTGATTCTGAATTGCATGGATTTTGCTGTTAGGATATTCGTGTTCGCTCGCCTGTGTAGGGCTACAAAGGTTGAGATAGAGTTTTATGCTAGGTGAGCAGCACTTAATTAACTGCTGGTTCCTATGTCTGAAAGCGGCACCGTCCCGCCGAGCGTGTTCCACATGCTCGAGAAAAACGTGGGACGCCGAGTGCTTGTTATTGTTGAACCTCAGTACGGTTACGAGGGATTGTTAGTCGCTGTTACGCATGAGCCACCAGGCATATGGTTGTCTAATGCGTTTGCAGTTGTTTTACGTGCGACTATTGCGCAGCCTTTTCCTCAAGTGGTCAGCAGGGAGGACAAGAGCGAAATCTTTGTCAACGTACGCAATATTCAGCGGCTTGAGGTCTTACACAAGGGCAAATAATGCTAGTTTCAAGGAAAAGCACAAGCTTCGACATAAAACGATTTTTGTGATTCGTTGAGCCTTGGTTCACTATGTGAAGAACACTCTACCAATTATTGCTGCAAGGATAAGCGACACAGTCAGTACGACAACAATCTCAGGTCTAATCTTGATTCCCTGAGTTTCTTCTTCGAAGAAACGCAATAGTCCGGCGCTAGCTGCAGGCATGGGCGCGCTTCTTTCACGTCTCTTTTCTCTTCGACTCAAGGCACATCAACCATGGGTTCCATCTCAATTGGCTAGCTTCGATTTAATTAATGTTGTGTCACTTCAAAACTAAGCCGTCAGTATAAGCGATGACTTGCTTCATGCATTTCATTGGTAAAGTTTTATCTTGTTGGGCAATGGTGATTATAGGTTTCCTAGAGGTGCTCATTTAATGTCAGCTCGTGAAGCTTACGACAAAGCTTTCACATTATTGCAGCAACATCATAAATGGTTCCAAGAGGCTATCCCCCTAATCGCCAGCGAAAACGTGCCCAGCCCAGCGGTCAGAGAAGCCCTGATGACTGATTTTGGCAATCGCTATGCTGAAGGCTGGCCCGGCGAACGCGTCTATGCAGGATGCGTCTACATTGATCAAGTTGAACTTGTCTGCATCGATTTGATGAAACGCTTGTTCAAAGCTGAATTCGTGGATGTTCGCCCCATTTCAGGAGTCGTCGCCAACCTAGTCTTGTACACGGCTTTCACCGAACCAGGCGACGTTATGATGGCGTTGTCCATTCCAGGTGGTGGACACATAACGATGGGAAAGAAGGAACTGGGCGGAACCGCAGGCGCCGTACACGGCTTAGTCGTTGAATACTTGCCATTAGACTACAAGGAAATGAACATCGACGTTGACAAAGCTAAAGAGAGAATCAACAAACTGGCGAAAGACGGGAAACCTCCCAAACTTGTAATGTTCGGAGGCAGCGTTTTTCCATTTCCACACCCCGTAAAGGAATTGGAATCCGCTATCCATGGCATCGGCGCTTCAGTCGGCTACGATGCAGCTCACGTCGCCGGCTTAATCGCAGGAGGCGTGTTTCAAGACCCTCTACGCGAAGGCGTCGACGTAATGTCAATGAGCACACACAAGACTTTCTTCGGTCCACAGCACGGCGGCGTCCTATCTTGGGACAAGTACGCAGACAAGATTAAGCGCGCCACTTTCCCAGGCATGGTCAGCAATCATCATTTACACGCTTTAGCTGGAGTAGCAATAGCTTGCGCTGAAATGCTGGAATTTGGACCAGAATACGTGCGCCAGATCGTCAAGAACTCCAAGGCGTTAGGCCAAGCTTTGCACGAACGAGGCTTCAATGTGCTGGCGGAACATAAAGGCTTCACCGAATCTCATGTTATCATTGTTGACATAACCAAACACGGCGACGGCGGAACCATAGAAGGACAGTTGGAGAAAGCCAACGTAATCATCAATCGAAACCTGCTTCCATGGGACATCAAGGAAGGACGCCATTTCATGCATCCCGGCGGAATACGACTAGGTACATCAGAGATCACTAGATTAGGCATAAGGGAAAACGCAATGCAGGATATCGCCGAGTTCATAAAACGAGTTATCATCGACAAGGAAGACGTGGACAGAGTCAAGAAAGATGTCGCAGCTTTCAGGGAGCAGTATCAAAAGGTGCACTACTGCTTTGAAAACGCAACTGAAGCATACAAGTACATCAAAATCCGTTGACCATCTGACAGTATGGACGATTGGACACAGCAACAGATCGAAAGAAGAATTTACCGAATTGCTGCGAGCACCCTGCATTCAGATCCTCGTTGATGTACGTAGTTTTCCAACATCGAAAATTGCACATTTCAAACGGGAAGAAATGGAGCATTGGCTCGCTGAAAATGGCGTTGACTACATATGGTTAGGCAAAGATTAGGTGGCTATCGCTCAGGTGGATATCAAAGGCACATGAGAACCAAACTGTTTAAGGAAGGAATCCACAGGCTACTTGAGATAGCCGCAAAGAAAAGGACTTGCATCATGTGCATGGAAACAAGCCCACGGTATTGCCATCGCCGCTTCATCTCAGCCCATCTAGAAAGGAAGAAAATCCAAGTCATCCACATAATAGCAAGAGGGCAGACCAGTCTTCTGAAGCTCTAACCACTGTATTATCGATCTTCTTTCTATAAATGCCAGAACGTAGATTCATTTAGAATTGCTGAGGGTTTGGCATATGCACATTGAAGAATTTCAACACATGATGCTACAAATCTATTTTCACCGAGACTCGCAACGCGGCAAGCACGGAACATACGACTGGTTGAAAGAAGAGATTGAAGAACTAGGCGAAGCATTGGAACAAAGCGATCACAAGGCTTTGGAGAACGAGTTTGCAGACGTTCTAGCCTGGCTTGCCTCACTCGCTAATGTTGTCAACGTGAATTTGGAGAAAGCAGCAACATCAAAGTACGACAATAGGTGCCCACGGTGTCGGCAGGCTCCATGCCAATGCCCTCTGTCAAAATGAGTTCAGCCCGTGCTTTTCGGTGCTAGTCTCAGATTCAGCGCGGCTGAAGCTAGAATAACAGCGGCGCCCGCGTACTGCGTCGTAGAAATGTACTCTCCAAAGAACAGCATCGCCCATAACGTGTGCAATATCGGATCACCTAAAAGGAGCAAGCCCTCACTGGTTGGTGAAACATCCTTCACATGTACGTAGTTCAACAAACTGTAAGGAAGCACGGTGCTGATCAAAGCGAAGAAAAATAACAAAGTCAACTGCCGCAGATCTGGCGCCACGACGCCAACCAATAACGCTTCAGTACTCAAGTTACCCAGAATTACCCAAGCTGCCAAGAGCATAGGAACAGCGAATAGAAAAGTGTTGAACAGAACTTGGAGAGGCGAGTACTCATTTGTCGGCGCATGCCTCTTCAACCACAGATAAATGGCATAGAACAAGCCAGCGGCAACGGGAAAAGAAATGCCCCAATTAATCTGCGGGTTGGTCGCACTCAAACCCGAGACCAAGAAGGCGCCTCCAACACCTAGAAGAACAACTGCTGTGCTAGCTATAGTCACCCTTTCCCTCCGAGTCGCGAAGGAGATCACCGCCGTGAAGATCGGCTGGGTATAAATCAGCGCCACGGACACGGCAATCGGAACGTCAAAGGCTAGTGCGGACAACCCGGAGAGAGCGAAGAAGGCATACGTGAACCCAATCGCAGCAAAGAATGGAATGTCAGACCGTCTGGCAAAGCGTAGTTTGCGCTGACAAGCTATCATCAACAGAAGTATGAGAATGCTGAAGGTCAGACGGAAGGATAACTGCTCAAAACTCGACATTCCCGCGTTTCTCAAAACTCTGGAGAAAATCAAAATGAAGCTGAAACCGAAAGCTGCAAAAGTGACATAAACCTGACTTCGATTCAATCAAAGCCTTCCATCACATGTTTCAATCCTAGTCTAAGCATTCTCGTTGGCATATTGATGCTGGTCGGCGGCATTATGAGGTGGGTATCTGGTTGAAGCTAGATTCACCACTAGGTCTGCGATACCAAGCGTTGCTGACCCACGCCTGTTGACTGCCAAACATAGGGTTTCTTGCTGCCTTTTTTGACAACGACACGCTCTTCTTCGAGCAGACGCAGATGGTGAACCAAGACACCGTAGCTGAGCCTAGTTGATGCCATCATGCCTTTAACATCAGACTCCTTTTTCTCTAGAACCTGCAGTATCCGGGTCCTAGCGATCAAGCCCAACCGCACATTACGTTTGTGCGACAAGAAAGCTCGCGGATGGAAATCCCGTTTCAATTCATTGCACCTCTTCTTATCCCACGAAATCTTTAAGACTGATCTGCTTTGGCTTCTTGCCCTCAAACAAGGAATTTATCTCTTCTCGCACCATAACCAAACGCTGCGAATAGTAGGGCGGCAGATTGTACTTACGAATCAAATGCTCAGCCGCGTCCAAATATTTCTCAATGCCGCCGCGATAGACCGTTAACGTCAAGGCGCCTCCGCAGTCAGGGCATTTACCCTTTAGCGGTATACGTCTGAACTTCTTGTTGCAGTTTTTGCAGCGGAACCCTTGCGTTGAGAAAGCTCGAAGGTTTCCCGCAATGTCGCGCATGAAATGGGTGGTAAGGACCTTCCATGCAACTCGTCGGGCGTCAACCGCGTCAATTTTCTCAGCTAGACTTAGTTGAGCGTTTAGTTTGTCTAACATTCTGCTCAGTTTCTTGTACATGCTTTCCGCGTTGCCCATGTTAATGTCAGAGACAGGCGTGGTGTATCCATAACCTTCAAACTGGCTTTCCAGCCCTAAACGATGCTCAACTATGTCAATCAAGTCACGTACACTATGAGGGGAAACACGCTGCAATGTTTTCTCATAAAACTCCAAAGGATAGACAGAAGCCACATCAACTTCATGAGCCTGACGCTGAACTTCAAGAGGATTCACAGCAGGGATGATGAACAACGGCGCATCCATTATCCCCCCAATCTGGGCAGGCAGGTAGACCTTTGAAAAATTCAAGATCGTGTCCAACGCTAACATCAAAGTGTCTTCGTCGCCGTCGCAGTCACGCCGTTTAGCTGAATGCCAAAGCGGATGAGCGTAACAGAGGCTGAGATCTGTGAAGCCGATCACTCTGCCCAGAATTCCCACTGATGTGTGGGGTGCCAAGCCTATGATCAAATGCCCGATTAAGTCATCGACATTTTTGACGTCATAGTACGCCTGCAGCCCGTACACTTTTTCCAACAGCTCGTCCACGAAGCTGGCTACGTGAAGGAAGTACTCAGCGCATTTTCTCGGCATTATGATATCCTGCACTTTCAACTCGCAGATTTGAGTTGGTTGAGTCAAGGGCTCGCCGTGTCGATCGTGCAGATAACCCATCTCGCGAAGCTTCTCAACCGTGGCGCCGACTTCTGAAGGTTTGAAGTGAGTTAATGGCGCGTTCGTGGCGTCAAATCGTATTGTACCATCCTTGTACACCGAGAGATTGTGTCTTGCTCTCAGGATTCCTTTCTCCAATATTTCAGAGGTTTTGGTCTCATTCATCAACCCTTTGACGCCTTTCACCGGATCCGGGAGCGAAACATTCAATCTTTCACAGGCGTCGTTCATCATTTGTCTCAGATCCACTAATTGCCTTTCATAACTCCTTGCAGGACCCCCGCAGGCTGGGCACGTGTCTTCCTTCACGACTCGCTTGCACTGTGGGCAAATCGTTTCAATAACAGTTTCAACACTGCATTTGGGACATAATTCCCTAAAGGTCAACTCCCGGCAGACTGGACAGCGCCGCCTAACTAAATCTACAGAAACACTGCCTTTCCCCATAGCGTCAATCAAATTGCGATGAGTGCCGCCAGACAATCCAACCGGAAATAATGCATGAACCACAGGACGCATCTCACGCCGCTTTGCCTTCTCCGGTCGCCCCATCCGTGCACCAATAAAAACTGGTGCTTTTCCTCGGACAACTATGCCTGAAAGCTCCTGAATCATTCTATGAACATCTGAGGATTCGTCACATTTCATGTCAGGCGTGTTCAAACCTAAGCATGTCGCAAAAACCTCGGCGTGATCATCTAAAATCGTTATCTTGTGGTCTTTCAAACAATGCGGAACACAAAGCTTCTCCAACAGCTTCTTCACTCGCTCATCATTGTCACCAGATATCTTACATACTGCATTGTTCGCAACATCAGCCACCGAGCCTCGAAGCCAAGATCTAAGATCATGAAACTCTTCCGTAGAGAGACTTTCCCAGAAGTACGTGTAGCAAGGATGAAGTGGAACATGAAGAGACGAAGACCATGTCAAAGCTTCATGACCGCTGATCGATGTGGCTGAACCGTCAGTAATCAAGCCGTTAAGCCTTGATGGGGACATCTGCAGTTGTGAGGCTGCCTCTTGCACGTTACCGTTAAACCGTTGTTGAATGGTAGCCTTTAGTTCTTCAGTCCACCATTCCTCAGTTATGCCCGCTGGATAGAGCTGCATGTTGTTGTACAAGAAGTCGCCATAACTAACCAGGATGTCGCCAACAAACAATACACGATCAATCTGATCCTTAATGTTCTCGAAATTTTCCAATGAAACGCGGACAACTGAGCCATCCTTTAGGCGCACAATAGGCGTTTCAATGCTATCCACTGGAAGAACAACTCCTGCCTTGCCCGGCGCTTCAATTCGAAGCTGAGTTCCGGCCGCCATGAATCGCTGCAGAACCAACATTGTGACAGGATGAACACCTAAAGCTGCAAGCCCTGTGTTTCTCGCTCTCCCATAACGCAGTCGAAAGCCGCCGAAACGCGATGGAAATGAGAAAACGGGTCGACCAGCGATTACGTCTTCCATGAACCCTACGCTTTTCTTCTCTTGGATCTGCCTCACCTTCTTGAGCCAGTCCCAGCCTTCGATGCCTAACTTATCTATTACAGTCCAAGCTTTTGTAGAGCGTCCGATAACCCCATCGTTGACAACTCTAAGAGCGCCTCCTCGAACTCGATTTGTTTCGATGCGGGGCAAGTTACGAAAAGAAGAAACCTCAACCTGATCCGACTCGATACCAGTGATTTCAACTGGGAGCAATTCCAAAGCGTTCTTCAACTCATCGTCTGAAACCTTGTACTGAAACCTGCCGACAGAACGCTCGTAGAGCCGCAACTCCTCTAGGAACCGCGCGATTTCGTCAGGCAAAGGCTTGTACCGATCTAATCCCAACAAGCGACGAACAAAATCAGCAACGACCAGAGTCAATGCTTGGTCAGTTCCACCAGCCGAACGTATCGGACCCGCAAAATATACCGCTAGATACTTGCTCTTATCGAGATTCTCCTTGATTGCAACGCGAGCTACGCCTTGAAGCGGCGCGGCGGTTATCCCTTCAGTTAATATGGCTAGAGCTGTTCTCACAGCCTGTTCAGCTGCCGCCTGCGCTTGGAAATGGCCGAACTTTCCGTACACAATTTCCTCTGCAACCTTGAAGGCCAATTCCTCTCGTGGCATAGTCTTGCTCAGCTGCCGTATGCTTTCTGCAACTCCGGGCGGACCTACAAGACCTTCAACCAGCCCAGCGAGGTCTCTTGCGATGTCTATTTCTGGATGTGCCACTGGGTCAAGATGCTTCTCCCTTGCTTTCTTAGCGATCTCATGGAGTTGTTGCAGCCTCTCCTCTAAAGCCGCAGTGTACTCTCGGTAGTTTTCGCTCATTGTAATATTCAAGAAGCCCCCTCCAGAACGAAGCCTGCGAACTATCTTCTTTTTACGCTTCTTATTAGTTCTTTCAATTCGGTTTTTGTGTCGCCCTCAGTAACATTTCCCGTAACCACTATGTCTGCTCCAGCACCCACTACTTTCTCGACTTGATCTCTGCTTTTTATGCCCCCTCCAACCACCAGAGGAACGTGGATTGCGCTCTTCACCATCCTGATCATGCTCGGCGGTACAGACGTTTTCACTCCTGAGCCGCCCTCCAAGTATACGAAGCGCATTCCCAAGTATTCTGCTGCCAACGCGTGCGCAACCGCAAGCTCGGGCTTGTCAAATGGAATGGGGAAGGCCCGTCCAACGACGCTTGCCGCGCCGCCCTCTCCAACGATAATATAGCCTAGAGGAATGGGTTCCAAGCCGAATTTCTTGACTAATGGCGCACCGAGAATGTGAGCTCCTATTATGAAATATGGTTCCGACGAATTGAGAAGCGACATAAACCATATTGCATCGGCATGTCGACAGATGCCTGTGATGTTGTTTGGAAAAAGAATCACAGGCACCTTCACCGCTTCTTTTATGGCTTTCACTGTTTCCTCCAGTTGTTGGGTTGATGTGACTGTGGAACCTCCAACCATTATCGCCGCTGTTCTATCCTTCTCAGCTTTAAGAGCAGTTTTCGCTGCATGCTCTGGCGAGGTTTTCTCTGGGTCAAGAAGAGTTAGGTGAATTGCCCCGTCGTGTTTGATCTTGTTTAGAAGATGTCTCTCGACTCGCCCGGTCATGCTTGTCCCGGCTTGGGTTCAGGGGACGCCGTCGCAGTCGTTATTGTCGCCTTTCCAGAGTACCACTGATCCATGAATTGGCTGTAAATGTCAACATCACCGTAAGCTGGTTTGCTGGGCATTTCACTTCTCAGTTGGCAGCTTCCACAACGCAAGATAGCTTTCTGCTCGCTCTTTATGAGTTCAACTCGGATAGCTTCTTTGCCACACCTTGGGCAAGTGAAAACTTTGGGCAGTCTCTTCTTTGGAATACGAACAACTTTTCTCCTACGTCTCCCCACTTCAGTCCTCCCCTAAACCCATCCAGTACTAAACCATTCTAAACAGAATCTTCAGTGCACATCACAACTTAAATATTTGCGCACTAACCCATGCTTAAATTATCTTCGCGGAAAAGCGCTCAAGAGGTCAAATATGAGATATGTGGCTAACAAAAGAAGCCCTAAGGCTTGACCTACCGTTAACAGCAACACGCCTCAAACGTTTCATAAAAGACTACGTTGAGAAAACCAGACCCAAAGGAATTGTTGTAGCCTTGTCGGGCGGAGTAGACAGCTCGACCGCAGCTGCGCTCTCAGCTTTGGCCATTGGAGGCAACAAAGTATTAGCCCTGTCAATGCCCGAAAAGGAAACATACAACGCACTCGACTTGAAACACACTAAAGAACTGGCAAGAAAATTCGGCTTCACCCTTGAACACGTCGACGTCACAAACATACTCCAAGCTTTTTACCAGTCAATTCCGGCTTTCAAACCAAGAGATGTGGTAAGTAAGGGAAACATCAAAGCCAGAGCACGCATGATATGCGCATACTATTACGCCAATCACCAGAATCGAATAGTAGTTGGACCATCAGACAAGTCAGAAACCATGATGGGCTACTTCACAAAATGGGGCGACGTCGCAGCAGACATTTCACCTTTAATGGACCTGTACAAAACACAGGTTAAACAACTAGCCGCTCACATAGGCATTCCAACTGAAATTACCGCAAAACCGTCAACCCCTCAGCTTTGGCCTGAACAACTCGCCGAAGAGGAATTGGGCATCAAGTATGAGGTACTCGACCTGATCCTCTTGGGGCTGGAAAACTTCATGTCAACCGAAGACGTCGCCACACAGTTGAACCTACGATTGAAAGTTGTGGAAGATGTAAAGACACGATGGCTGTCCACTGAGCACAAGAGGAGAGCGCCTTTGACCGCGAAAATAGAATATAGAACTGTGGGAAAAGACTTCAGACTACCATACACTGCGCCATAAAGCAAATCACGAAAAGAATGAGAGGAGAAAAAAGAACATGCCGCAAAAAATCACATTTGCATTAGGACAGATGTCTTGCCGAGTTGGAGACAAGAAACACAACATAGAAGTCATTAAGAAAAGGGTCAAGCAGGCCGAGAGAATCAAGGCTGACATAATTGCCTTTCCAGAGCTTTGCTTAACAGGATATGTTGTCAGAGACAGGGCATACGAATTCGCTGAAGCCGTGCCCAACGGACCTTCAGTGCACGAAATAGAGAAAATCGCAAAGAACGAAGAGATGCACATAATCTTCGGAATGATAGAGAGAAGTCCGAAGGCAGCAGCCGTCTTGCACAACACTGCGGTGCTCATCGGTCCTGAAGGTTTCATCGGCAAATACCAGAAAATGCACTTGCCAACCCACAGTGTTTTCGAGGAAAAGCGATACTTCCGTCTCGGATATCAAACGCCGGTCTTCGAGACTGAAGCTGGAAAGATCGGAATGATCATCTGCTACGATGTGTATTTCCCAGAGATCACAAGGTTACTGAGCCTAAAAGGAGCCAAACTCATTGTATGCATCTCAGCATCGCCATCAGTTCGCCGCGGATTCTTCGAAACGTTGACAGCTGCAAGAGCTATGGAAAACAACGTTTTCCTCGCCTTCGTCAACCTTGCAGGCATAGAAGACGGACTGCAATTCTGGGGCGGAAGCCGAATAATAGCACCGAGCGGAAGCGTGATCTCACAAGCCAAGTATGATGTCGACGACTTCATATCAGCCAAAATAGACTATACAGACATAAACCGCGTCCAAGCATGGGTCCCCACTCTGCGCGACCTACGCCCCGAAATCTTCACTTCGCTACGTAAGGAAGCTGAAAACCTGTAGACACCAGCCCGAGCTGTAACATCACACTAAATCACAAGTCACATGTCACATCACGCCTAAATCACATGCCTCAGCCATTGAAACAGTCTAGATGATCAGACACCTAACTGTGATGTGTGATATCACAAGCTTTGAACCGCCGCCCGACACTTCACAAGACGGCAGGTTCAGCCTAAGCTTGCTCATGAACGCCGCCGATGAAGCCCGCATTCGGTCATCACACACGAAACGAATAGCGTCCTGTTGATTCTGCTGCAGCTTCTAGTCCTGTACCCTTGTGCGCACCCGACATCAAAGGATGAGTGTGGGAGATGGCGGCTCAACATGGGAAACCTTTACATTTGTAATGGTGGAACCGCAACCTTTTTCCATCAATCGTATACAGAACTGTATCCATCCAGACCATGTCGCGGGTGAGATCCCTGTCATCTAAAGAAGTCATCCAGAAATGGCTTTCAGGCTCAATGAACGACCCAATTATCAAAATCTTGTCAACTAACAGCAATCTGACGAAAACACAGCTGGAAACCCTGCTGATTGACTTTCTGGTCCCAAATCTAGTCGAAAGGGCGCTCACGAACGAGGAAAAAGCATTGATTCGTCTAACAAAGGCAGGAGTAAGCCGCGGAGCCTTCAACCATACATTAAAGCAAGCCCGAAGAAACATCGTTCAATCCATCTACACCATCATTCTCCTTGGATACCTCGGAGTGTTCGATGACACACGTTTAGATCCATATCTGGAGGTTGCCAGCAAACTCAAAGAGTATGTCAGCGCCTATCAAGGCGTGCTATCGAACAAGGATCTCGCCGCCGAACACCTTCGAGTCGTGACAATGCTTCGAGAAGAACTTGAAGACACACTTACAAGATTGACGAATTCAAGGGCATTGTCAAAACGTGATATCACAAATCACAGCTCACGTTAATTTATGAAGTGTTAATGGTGCAACAATGTTGCTCAGACCATGAACAGCGCAAGTCTTAACTGGACGTATGACGTAACTCTACGAGCGTGATCTGTGATGTCACAATTCTTCATATGGTTCAACGATGGTGTTGTGATGTTACAGCACTGTTTCGAATCACAGCTGAATCACATGTTCGTCAGTAAGGGTTTTCTTCTCCAGGGTGCGCTGGCGGAGCCTCTTTTACTCGGGTCCATGGTGTTCCTGTTGCTCACGGTGAGTACGGTTCTCCTGTATTATAAGCGAATAAGACAGGCTTCAAGGGCTTACGAGGAAGCTAAGAACACGGTGGGAGACATCGTCGTCAGTTTTGATAGACAACTCAACAGACAGGAGGAGCAGCTTGGAGCAACAATACAGAAGTTGGAAGCGCAAGCAGCAAGGAACGACAGAATCACGAGAAGACTCGACGAACAGGAAAACCGCGTCGCGGCGGATTTGACGGCGCTGAACTCGAAAATCATGAAACTCCCGGATGTTGAGTCAGTGAAGTTAACCCTGGAGGACTTGAGCAACAAAGTTGAAGGCTTGACGAGGGCTCAAGAAGAGTGGAGAAAACGCGCATCAACCGCAACAGACTCTCAAATTGAGGCAGTTATTCCCCTGAGGCGTGAGCAAGCTCTGGCTCCCTTGACGGAGACTGAGCTTCGCGTTCTAGAGTTCATTTCCGCTTCGCCGCAGGGCGAGAGGACAGCGCCGGAAGTTAAAGACATGATAAAACTGACAAGGGAGCACACTGCACGGTTGCTCAAGAAGCTTTACGAAGGCGGCTACTTAGAGCGACGAGCCGAGAAAACACCGTATGCCTACAGTGTTAAGGAAGAGATGTTAAAATTGCTGAAGAAAAGCGAGGCTAAAGCTTAGCCACGCCCTCCTGAGCTATGCTCCCGCAGCAGCCTTTAAGCGCTTGAGCTTTTCATCCATCTCGCTATGTGGCTTGGACGATTGGAGTCCGTAGTCGGGAGCTCCCCTCTTCTCAAGGTAATCTGGATAGTGCGTGACTTTTGTAGGCACCGCAAACCTGATTTTTGGTTCAGAGATAAGCAAGGCCTCGCCCACATCCAGCATCTTTATCTCAGTGTCACTATACTCTAAATACGGCGTGTTTTCCGTCAGCCAGTCTCTGTCTCTGCGTAGTTCAGTTTTCATGATGACCTTGGTCCACAACTCTGCAAATACATCAAAGTTGATCCTAGACGGTCGCGGTGTCACGGCGTTAAGTCCTACTCGATACTTGCGGTAAGTGAGAGCGATGTCAGAGAATATTCCTCGCGGCTTGTTCGGATCGAGAAATTCATGCGCTTCTTCAAGGGTGATGAGCAGCGTGGGCAGCTTCTGCCATTCTTCATAGTTTTCTTCCCACGTACGCTTGTAGTGCTCAGCAACAGCTGAAGCCACCAAGCAGACAATCCTATTCTGGTCTTCAGAGCGAAGCCCAGAAATGTCGACCAAGCAAGTTATCCCCTTACATATATTCTTTGCAATGCTGTCAACAAAAGTATAATCGGAAGCTGGAAAAAGGTCACGTGGCAAGGACAACAGCTTCTGCATGAGCGCATCAATAACAACCTTCTGCGCACGTACGCCAACATGTCCTTCAGACCTGTATGTTTCTCTGACCTTCTCTATCCAATCTTTGCCCAACTGCTTATAGAGCGCCCATGCAAGTCGTTTTTGAGGAGGGTGTACCTCAGGGAAGAGGGTGTCAAGTTTCTCGGGGGTAATGGTGTACAAACCAATTGCCATCTTCTGGTCTCTGGCAGAGTAGTATTGAACCTTGTTGTGAAACAATGGGTGATCCTTCAACCCTCTCTGCGGTCTGATTTCTTTTCCTTCGAGAAGCTGTCCGGCGAAATCAAAAATAAGCGCGACCGTCTTGGGGCTGTGATCGATGATCTGGGCATTTATGATCAGCTCGGTGTTTGTTTTTCCTGACCCAGTCATTCCGAACATGCCCATCATTCGAGGTATCGTATCGATGTTTATTCCAACCAGTCCCAGCAATTGCTCCCCTGAACGGAGACTCCCGACTTCGAGTTCTCCAGAGAGTTTGAGAATAGAACTGTCTTCTTCCCCCGTAGCGTAGACCTTGTCTCTGTAGTCGGGGTTGAACGTTGGGGACCGTACCTTGCCGACTCCTTTCTCCAAGAAGAGAATGGCTTCCACACTTCTGTACGCCGAATAGGGCCCAAAGGCTTCTTTGCCCTCAGCTTCACGCAGTTGTTCAAGAGTATCAAGCGTGGAACTGCTTACAGCGTTGACTACCCTCGCGTAGAAGTTTTTCTCCTTCGAGTTTATCCGCACGATTTGTCCGAAAGAAATATTGACTCCTTTGTTGAGGAAGAAAGTCACAGAGTCTGCTTTCGTTCCGCAAACAAACCCTATAGGCTCAGAACTGACCATCCCACCACTCCCATTCGAATGCATGCTTGATGCCATGAAGCCCGTCGGCAAAGCTGCAACACGATTCCTCTCTGCGTAAAAATTCCAATAAACCAGCCTCTTTCAGCGCCTCCTCAACCCAATCGTTATAGGAAAGCAGCATCGAGTCCGAAGGCTTGGAGAAATCATGGGCCAACCAAAGAGTGATGGGGTATCCAACACATCTCGGATCCTCTGCGATACATGTTAAAGGCGAAAGCAGTTCACCGATTTCTCGGCTCGTCAAATACTCCATTACATCGCAGCGGAACGCATGGAGGCTTTCTGCACATAACTTCACAATCGAGATGTCTCCGTATTGATGCCTATCTTTGTCAGCCTTGCCCGCCGGGTAATAAACCCAAGGTTCATGAGGTGCCATGGTGTACGTCGTAGCGATGAGGTCTCTTCCTTTTTCGTCGTGCAACGACGGCGAGTTCTTGCTAATCGCAAGAAGGTTGATGCCATCGTTTTCGCATTTCTCGTAAAGGGAGACTTGGAATTTTCTTTCCCCACCAAAGTGGCTACTACCATCGAGCAGAAGGTATGTACGACGTGCATCCTTATGTACGTCGTAGAGCTGGGATGGCGCGTTCGAGAGCGCCTGCAATGCGATGTGGCTTTCCATTCCCATTCTGAAATCCTGCAAGTAGCTCCGACGTACATGGGCGTCTCCGACAATGGTGCACAATCTCTCTTGATATCCCCAGTAAACTTGCCGTTCCTTAACTAAGGCGTACGTTGCACGCATGAGGTAGACCCCCCAGTTATTCGCTCTCTTCAGGGTTCTCGTCCCACAGTCAACTGCAAGAAATTGGCCGTCAAAGCTGGATGTTTTCTTGAGAAGCTTGAATTTCGCTGGATCTGGTCTTTCCGCTACCACCGGTTCCTCTCTTACTTCGACGCCGCCAGCAACCCTTCCTTTATCGATATAAATCTTGAGGCGATTCTCCATCTCAGCAAGGTCTTTTCGAATTGTCTCGTTGACAGAGGCTGCTTCTTCCAACTAGCTCCCACAATTGTACAGATTCAGTGTTAAAGATGGGAGCCAGTTGACTTATTATTTTTTCGTGAAGCTAAGATGGCTCTCAGCCATGGGAACGACAAGTCTATATCGTTTGGCGTTGGCGACTCCAGTCTTAAGAAGAACTCCCCTGTCTGCCATCCTCGTAAGGTAGGTCGACACCATGCTAAGTCCCACAGGCTCTTTCATCTCCTGCTCATACATATTGCGGACATCTTTAGCGGAAAACCAGACGATGGGAAAATGCTTCTCCACAATCAATCGCACTTTTTCCAGTTTCGGCAATTCTGTTGGTGGGAGGCTTTCGGGTGGAGACACGCCAGGCATGCCGCCCAGCAATTCGACGATATCCAGGAGGCGAAGCGCCTTTTCCCTCGTAACCTGACCATCAAACGTAACAGTATACCTGCTCCCAGCTCCGTCGAAGACTTCAACCCGCATTTTCCTTGCTGGCATAGGATCTCCACGAAGGCTTCACAGATTAACAGGTCACTAGTTATAGCCCTTGTGGTGAACAGCATTAGAGAAAAAACTCAAAAAATGTAGCAGAAGACCTGATGTGGTTGTTTAGGGCATATTTCCGTTCACTCCTGTCACAGATGCATAGCCGCCTTGTAGTTGAAACCGACTCCGGCGCGCCTCTTCGGTCGAGTGGAAACGGAGGGGTCTATCTTCTTCTGAATGAGCGCTGATTGGCGGCGCTTGCGCTACTTGCGGTTCGTTTCGGGCTCCCTTGTCTTGGCGTTTCCGTTGGTTTTACTGTGGGTGTTGGCATTGACGCGTTTAGTAGTCTGATGAGTGAGGCTTAGTCCTAATGTAGGATAGCTGTCTCACACCCCTCTGTTTCCATTGGACGTCGCAGGCGACTGGGCGTTGCGCGTGGCACGTATGACTGTTCTTTGGCCGTCGCTCTTCGACGAAATAAGACCTTTTTGTGGGGGAGTGCACGGCGCTTGCGGTTGCTGATTTTTGTTGCAAGGGTCCTTTCGAGAGGAAACGCAGGGGCGTCTGCCCATGTACGTCGTATTCCACGTTTGTTGGCCCTCGAGTCTTGTGAAGGTAGCGGGATTTCAGCTTCAGGTTTACTTTTTTGTACTGGAGCACTTATGCACGCCGCGCAACGCTCAGACTGCGCCTTAACAAGTTGGAGAGAGGGAAGGAGATCCCGCAGTGGACAATTCCGACGTACTTGGCTGCGTGTTCGATAACTTTCTCAATGGGAAACATGTTTTCAAGAATCGCGAGGTGTTGCGGCACGACTACGTACCTGAAACGCTCCCTCACCGCGAGCCACAGGTTAGATTCTTGGGCGAGGCTGTTGCTCCAGTGCTGAAGGGCGAGCGTTGCTCAAACATCTTTGTCTACGGTAAAACTGGCACTGGTAAGACGGCAGTCATGAGATTTGTCTTGAGCAGACTTGCTCAGAAGGCTGCTCAATTTAACTCGCCTGTTCACGTCTGCTACGTGAACTGCCACACAACTGGCACTGAATACCGGGTTTTTTCAAGTCTCGCGGACGCGGTTGGAGTACGAGTTCCTTTCACAGGCTTGGCGCTGGGTGAAGTTTTCGACCGCTTCAGAAGAGGCTTGGACGCCCAGAAACAGGTTTTCATAGCGGTGCTGGACGAGATTGATGCCCTGATAAAGCAGCGCGGCGACATTCTCCTTTACGAACTGACGCGCATCAACGAAACTCTTCGACATGCAAAGGCCACGCTGGTGGGAATCTCCAATGACTTGCGGTTTAAGGAATTCTTGGATCCACGAGTTCTGAGTTCGCTCAGCGAAGAAGAAATCGTTTTCAAGCCATACGATGCAGATGAGCTCCAGGACATTCTGCTTGACAGAGCGAAGCTTGCTTTCCATGACAACGTGTTGTCCGAAGGACCCATAAGCCTGTGCGCAGCGCTGGCTGCTGCTGAACATGGCGACGCGCGGCGCGCCTTAGACCTTCTTCGCGTGGCTGGAGAACTGGCAGAGCGCGAGGGAGCTCCGAGGCTGAACGAAGACCACATAAGGCAGGCCGAGAAACGGATTGAACATGATCGCATGACTGAGGCTTTGAGAAATCTGCCTTTCCATTCAAAGCTTGTTCTGTGCAGCGTTTATTTGCTGTCCAAGGCTCAAACATTGGAGGGATGCGTCACTGGCAGTATATATGAAGTCTATGGCGAACTCTGCGAACAATCTGGAATGTCTCCGTTGACGCAGAGGCGGGTCAGCGGCTTAATCAATGAACTCGACGTTATAGGCTTGCTGAACACGCAGATCGTCAACATGGGTCGCTATGGGCGAACCAAAAAAATACGCTTGGGTATACACCCGGGACTATTTAAAAGCACATTTTTGGATGACGAAAGACTGAATCAACTTCTCGCTTATTCGCCTAAGCTCGTGCCGCTTGTTCCCAGAGGCAGACGCTGAATAGAGCAAGTTAGGTCTCTAAGCTGCTTTGAAATCGAGCGTTGTTACCTGCAGAGTCTGAAGATCGACGACGGGAATCACTCCAGGAGTTGGGTTCAAACCAAGCTTGCTCATGTACTCGGTCTGCTTCTGCCAAGCGCCCGAGTTTACGACTAGCACGCCTCGATATCTGCTATGACCGTGAACATGAACGTGACCAGCATGGAAAATATCTGGAACACGCTCTATGACTAGGAAGTCACGTTTCCCTGGTGCTATGGGCGTGCGTTGTCCATAGATAGGCGCCAAGTGCCTTCCCCTGAGCAAGAGTTTCATGGCCTCTTCGGGTGAGTCAAAACTTGCCTTGGGCGTGTTTGCAACAACGTCGTCGAGGCTTCGTCCATGATATACTAATAGTTCTACTCCGTGAAGGCTTATGGTGCAGGGGTTTCCGAGCGAGTGCATTTTTCTAGCCTCGTAGAGCGGCTCTGCATAGTCTTTGGGCAGGGCTGGTTGTGGTAGTGCTTTCCTTGAAGCGTCATGGTTTCCAGGCTGGATAATGAGTTCCACGTAATCCGGGATTTGTTCGAGGAATTTTGATACAGTTGCATATTGCCGGTAGATGTCTCTTATCGCCAATTCTTTTGTCTGTTTTGGGTATACTCCGATACCGTCCACGAGATCCCCGGCAATAACCACGTACTTCACACGTCCTGCCATTTCCTGCCATTGTGTGTCCCCGAGTTTGCCGTTGAGCCACATGAGGAATCTATTGAATTCAGTGCGCATGAACAATTTGCTGCCCACGTGAAGATCCGATATTAACGCGGCGCAGACAGGTTCTGACGTTTTGTTTGGTGTTTTCTGGGGCACCTCGGGGAACAGCAAGTCTTCCAAGATGAGTAAGTCGTTTCGCGTTTTGACGGCGTTTACGCAAATGACTTGGTCGAGAAGTAACGCTTGAACCCGCTCTCGGATTGAGGCTTCAAGGTTCGAGTAAACCATCACCGTAACTGTGGACTCTGTGTCCTCGAGCCGTAGGAGCATTCTTTGCTTAGAATCGCGTTTCTCAGTCAACATTCCTATGACTTTGACCCGGGTGTTAGCTGGAGCTTTTAGAGCTTCTGAAAGTGAAGTGGCGTCTCTTGCGTCCATTCTCTGCCTCAGGAATCTCTGGAGACGTGTGAACCGGTCTAGGAAATATTCTTGGTATTCACCCATGGATCCAACAGCGTTCGTAGCAGCGGTCGCGTCTTCCAATATCTTTACGTCAGCGTCGATTTCCATTGCTTGTGGCTTGAAGGTTTCCCTTCGCGATTCGAAGAAGGTAGAAACTTCTTGGGGTATCGGCTCGGATATTTCTGTATGGTTTTCCGTGGTTGGTATGATTAGCTCCTCGATAAGATTGCGCGTAATGAATAGAGGCTTTTGGTCAGCCTCGTCTAAATTTTTTGTGATTTTTCCCATTAAGGTAACTGGATCTTCGGTTTTCGATAAGGTTTGCAGGAGGGCAAAGGCTTCGCTGTCAAGCTGGTAGCCTGCTTGAATGGCATATGAGATGGCTTTCTGAAGTTGCTCGCTCAATGCTTCAGGGTTCTCCGCTCTCTGCTTCGGCACTGCAATACTGGCTTCTTTTGGGTCTCCTATCAATTCTGCTTTTCGCTTCTAGTCAGAGATTCTCGGTTTGATGCAGTGGTTAGACGCATATTTCTTGCGTAGGTTAGGGTACTTTCTACCAGTGTTGGGATTTTCGGTTAAGAATTATAAAACATGTGATTGCAAACGATTTATTTATATCAATTCATATGTCAGTCTGGGAGTCTGCATGGATCTTCGAAAGGTTCAGCGCACTGGTGGCGGAACTTTCTTTGTGTGTTTGCCCAAAGATTGGGCTACGCGCACTGGTTTGACCAAAAGCTCGGTTGTTGCTTTGTCCGAGACTGCTGATGGGCGTCTCATTCTTGATGCTAAATATAATGTTGAGCGCGTTCCCGAAGTCGCCGTTCTCCGACCTTCGCCCCTGCTTGATCGTGAGATTATGGGCAAGTATCTGCTCGGTTACGATGTTGTTCGTGTTGAGGCTAAGGATAGAATAAGCCCTGAAGACCGAGAACTCGTGAAGCAGTCATCAAGCCGTCTAATTGGCCTTGAGATTGTTGAAGAAGACTACTCTAAAATCGTCATGCAGTGCTTGTTGGAGCCGGCAGCCTTTCCCCCTGATAGGGCGCTTCAAAGGGAGCATTCTATCACGTCGGGTATGCATCGTGATGCTGTGACGGCTCTGATTGACCGCGATGGTCACTTGGCGAAGAACGTGATAGCGCGTGACATTGAGGTCAATCGTCTGTACTTCTTATTAGTTCGGATTCTCAGAACTGTCATTCAGAATCCCGGGTTGAGTGAGAAGCTTGGAATCTTGCCCATTGACTGCTTGGATTATCGTTTGACCGCCAGCTTGGTCGAAGCTATCGGCGATCAGTCGGTGAGATTAGCTGAGGCAGCTGTTGACGTGAAAAGTGCTAGTGTTGGTAAGGATCTGTCTCAGTTGGTGATGAGGCTGCACAAATTGGCTTTTGACACTCATGAGAACGCGTTGAAGGCAATGTTTACACGAGACATCGGCTTGGCCGAGGCGCTTCGAAGTGAAAGGAACACGGTTGAAGACTTGGTGAACAACATCGAGCTTTTAGTTCACAAGAACTACTCAGACATTGCTCCTCAAATGCTAGCGGCTGCAACAGCTATACGGCAGATCTATGGTCACGGCGTGGACATAGCCGATTTGGTGATGCCCAAAGCACGTTAGGATGAATTAGCATGTTACGGTTGGAATCTCAGTGTGCATGAGAGAGTCGAAAGCTAGTTTGTGTAGCGTAATCGCCCTCTTCGAGCCTTAGCTGTATTCTCTGAATGTGTGACTGCATTTGGTGCATCTGAAGAATTGGGTTGAGGATTCGTCGCTTCCGCGCGTTTGTACTTGCCAGACGTAGGCGAGGTTGTTTCCACATTTTGGGCATTCGATGCGTACTGTGGGTAGGACTCGGAGTTTTTGTTCTTCTTTGCTGATGACGGCTATGGTTTCTTGTGGGCTGTGTTCAATTATTTTTGGAACGGGTTTCAATTCTTTTGCGGGTTGCCTTTTTTTGTAGCCGCATTTTGGGCATGCCATTATTATGTTGGCTTTTTTTCCTTCCTTGCCTTTCTTTGGGACGAGTCTTGTTCCACATTTGGGACAAAATTCCATTAGGTCACTGCCCTTGCATTTTGATTTTCTTTGCGTTGTTCCTTTATGTCGGGTCTTTTAAACCTTTTCTCGTTCGCTTGAATCATTGATACTGGAAATTCTGTTATTATGCTTGTAGTCCTGATGCTATGATGTGCGCAACGCGTAGCGGTTCTGGAATGTTGCTGCGAGTAGAAGTGTTCCTCAGTATATGCTTCGCGGTTTCTTCCGAGATTCCGATAGCATGTACATAGACGGGTTCCTCACCCTCACGCGTGCGTACCCTGATCATCTTGCCTGCCCTTTCCATGGTTCGCCATCTCTTCTCAGCTTCGGGAAGATGCTGCAATGCTTTTCGAATGTCTTCGAAGTCAGGTTTGTCTCTTGTCACTGCGATCACTGGCAGCTTCACTTTTCCAGAGAGTTCAATTATGTCTACTATGTTGAACCCTGCCAGAGTGACTCCGTCCAACATGATTACACGCAGTTGTCGGTAATGTGGCGACTTGGTTATCATCTGCGCAAGCTTCTTAGTTGCGTCGAGGCCGTCAACGTGAACTTTGGTGTGCATGAATCCGTCGAGCCAGTAGCCGCCTCTGAATACCACGCCGACAACGTGGGCAAGTGTTTTTGAGTGGGGAGTGAAGAAGCCGTCGTCGATGCCCAACACTCGGATTTCTGGTTTAACTTCGCGAATCGTATCAGCCGCTTTATGCTTCCGCTTGTTTGTGCTCATGGAGCGCGCCAAGCTTGTGCAGGACTTTTCCCAGAAGAATGGCAAATGCGTCTGCTGGGTCTTCCTCTTCGTTCAGCGTTTTGATGCAGTCCTCCATTTCGAGCATGTCTTGAAGCCAGGCGAAGACTAACAGTGCTTCGGCTGCGTTTCCCCGTGCATGCTTGTCAACTCTGCGGGGCAGCAGTTTGCGTAGTCCTGAGGTTTCGACTGCATTTGCCAGAACTTGGTTGTTGACTTTAGCCCCTGTGGGGCGTCCATATTTCTGCGACATGGCTAGGGAGTAAACGAAGTTTACGTACGAGTCGCCTAAGCTTGCGAGGTCCTTGTCGAGCAACAGCTCTGTCAGGCTGTTATAGCTCTTCAACGTAGGCGCGAGATGATTCATTTCTTCTGCCATTGCTCAAGCGCTTTCTCAAAACTTACCCTGAATTCTTTGCAGCGATGGCGAGTCTTGTCAACAGCTTCTCTTAACGCTGTTTCGGGTCTTTTCTCGGGTTTTCTTTTCTCTTTCATTCGGACGTGGATGACGGGATTTGACACCAAGGGATGCTGCAAGCTGTAACCGCCAACTTCAACCGTTGGATCCTCAAGTAAGACTTTCTCCAGCAGGTTGCAGAATGTGTGTCCTTCTCCAATGATTTCGACTCGTATTTCGTCTGGCGTTTTCTTCACGATCTTGATTTCCAGCTAGATTTCACCTTTCCCATAATCAGCCGCTGTCTTTCTTCTTTCCGAGTTGCCACATTCTGGGCACCGCATGATGAATCTTTTCTGCGCTAGGGAATGCCCGCAACGTGAGCAGAAGGCGTAGACCACGCCCAAGTCCCTTTCATTAGTTGTTAGATGGAAGACTCGGTTCTTTTCGCTTATGACCTTAGCCCTCACGATATCGCCTGCCCTACAAACCTCGTACATGCTTTCAACGTAGCGTTGGCTGACGTCTCCAATGTGGAGTGGACCGCTGAAGAAACCAGTTAGCAAGCGATCACCGACTTGGAAGATACGTAGGTTCGCCTGTTTGCTTTGAACGTCAGACACTTGTCCTAATACGGTACTGCCAACATGTGGAACTTTGGTAACGCGAGCTTTGGGGTAAACAGAAACCTGTTTGTTGAGCAGATCCATTAGTGCACGTCCAGTGGCGGCTGAGTAAATAGTTCCCTCAGACTCGTAGGTTCCTGGACCTGGTGTAAACTCTTCAATCACGCCCAACCGATCGCCTGGCACGACGATCTGTCCGCTTTTGCGTTTAGCCTGCGTAGCCATTATTTTCGCCCTTCACCCCGTTCAATCCGATACAAGTCTACGTTTACCCCATGTTGGCGTTCGGTGTGAAACTTGAACATTCTTGGGATATCAAGCTTCATTTGAAAGACGCTCGTAACCTTTCCTCCATTCGCCTCAATAAACCTTTTGATAAACCTTCTGTTGCCTTCTCCACTCTTGTGAAGCGAATAAGCCACGGATGCAAGCTCCAACGCCTTCAAGAGGAACCTTCTATCAGCAGTCTTTCTCTGCACTCCGAACGGAGGATTTTGCAGGACTGTGTCAAATCTACCGAGCACAACATCAATGTCGCCGCTGACCCAACTCAGCCTCTGCTTCAACCCAAGGCCTTCGGCATTCTTTTTCGCTCTTCTCACAGCAGATGCATCAATATCTATGCCGACAGCTGCTTCTGCACCCAGAAGAACGGCGCCTATTGCGAGTCTGCCTGTGCCACAGCCCAAGTCAACAACAGTCTTGCCTATAACATCGTCATTCGCGTATGCAGCAATAAACAGCATTTCAGACGCAACATCAACGGGTATGTTGTACTGTTCAAGAAAGGCTTTGGGCGACGAATGAGGCTCAACTCGCAGAAGAGCCCGTTCAAGGTCTAGTCGCCGAGCCAGCCTTTTTTGAGCAGTTGCTCCCATTTAATCTCTCCAGCCACAACAAGCGCTTCACTTGCAGTTAGGACAGGCTTCTGAAATTTGGATGCATCGTCGAGACTTATTCGTGGGCAGGCTGTGTTCACGTATGCGTCGATCGTTGGATACTGCATTAGGCTTTCAGGCGTAATCTCTCGAATTGCTAGCAGAGTAGGCTCCTTTCCAGTGCGAAGTAGCTTCTGCCTCATCTGAAGTGCTTCCTTGAATCGGTTTTGACCACTTTTCAAACCCACTAGTACGCCAAATCGATCAGCTTTGGTTGCCTCTTGTATGGTTGCCCACCTCTGTCTCCTTACGCGCTCAGCATCACGGTCGACTGAATACGCTCTTGATTCGCAGGGATCAGCAACAACCGTAGGTTTTGACGTAGCTAAAGCCACGCCCAGAGCATGAAACCGTCCTCCTCCCAAGAACAGAAAGCCATCAACAGCTTCTGAAACAACACGAGCGTTGCTGTAGTCGCAGCCAATCACTTGACCTGCATACTTGAGTTTGCAAGCGTCGCCGATAGCCACAGCTTTGCCTGCCGCAACAAGCATCTTTCTCACCTCGTTCAAATGCTCCACATGCTGAACCGTCGTGACTAAGCCTATACGCTTCCATGCCTTAAGAAGTGGCAGAGCCTTCTTTAAAGCGGGTTTCAATGTAAGATGCGATTTCGCTTCAATATATAGTGCCGGTGTTGATTCAGGCATACGACGTACCTGGGTATGTCCGAAGTGCACGATCAGATCAGCATTAAGGCTTTGGGCCTCTTGGACTGCCAAGTCGCATGCGCCGTAGCACGGGTCAGCTGAAACAATTGGCAAGGCACCTGTTTCTTCAACTATCCTAGCTAATTCTGGACCGTGAGGTTTCAGGCCTTCAGGCAGTTGAATTAGAACTCGCTTAGCGCTGCGTTTCTTCAGCTCTTCTTGCAGGTTTTCTTCTTCGAAGTCGAAAGTTGAGGATTTCAAACAAAACTACCAGTCTTGCCTTCAGAATAAAGTATCTTTTGGGTTTATTCTTCCCATTCAGGGGTCCATTCATTCTCTGAGCGTTTTGCGGCTTTCAGCAATCGACCGATGCTCTGTTCTTTCATTTCGCTTAGTCTTTCAAGAAGTATCTTCTGCTCTAGGCTGGCTACCCATTGGCGGGTTCGAATGACGACGTCATTGTTGACTGAGATGCTGTCGATGCCGACGCGCACAAGGAATTCGGTGAAGTCGGGCAGATTGGACGGTCCTTCGCCGCATATGGAAACTGTTGTTCCGTTCTGGTGTGCAACTTTTATCAGGTGTGCGATCATTCGTTTGATCGCTGGATCTCGTTCATCAAAGTAGCCCATCAAGCCGAGTCTTTCAGAGTCTCTGTCAATCATCAAGACGCCTTGTGTTAAGTCGTTTGAGCCTATGCTGAAGCCGTCGCAGAGTTGGCTGAACTCGTCTGCCATTATGCAAATCGCCGGTGTCTCTGCCATGAACCACACTTGAAAGTCTTTGCCGCGTTCCAGACCTTCGTCCTTCATGATTTCGAGGCATTTTCGAGTTTCCCAAAGCGTTCGGACGACTGGCAGCATGATCCAGACGTTCTTGAGTCCCCATTCGTCTCGGCATTTTCGTATGGCTTTACATTCTAGGCGGAAGGCTTTTTCATACCATTGGCTTATGTAGCGGCTTGCCCCGCGCCAGCCCAGCATTGGGTTAGCTTCAACGATTTCATACTTGTCGCCGCCCTTTAGCTCACGATACTCGTTTGTCTTGAAGTCGCTGAATCGCACAACCACTGGCCTTGGCTGAATCGCTCTGGCAACGGTGGCAATGCCTTCAGCCAATTTGCTGACAAACTCGTCTGCTCGTCCTGTTTCAAGTAGGTAGAGCGGATGGTCGCCGATGTAGCTGGCTAAAATGAATTCGATGCGCATGAGTCCTATGCCGTCGAAAGGCAGGTGCTTGTACTCTTCGATTTTTTCAGGCACTCCCAAGTTCATGTAAATCTTCGTAGCTGTCACAGGCGCGGGTTCAAGCTGAACGCCAGCCATGGCTGATGAAACCGGTGCTAGGGGTGTTGTTTGTGCTTCTGGCATGCTTAACCTTCCTTCATAGACAACGCCACTCTTGGCGTCAACAGTGTACTCGCGTCCCGTTACCATGACTTTTGTGGCTGTTTCGGTTCCAACAATGCATGGTATGCCCAGTTCTCGGCTGACTATTGCGGCGTGGGCTGTTACGCCGCCTTTATCGGTGACTATTGCGCCTGCAATCTTCATGAAAGGCACATAATCAGGGTTTGTCATGGATGTGACCAGTATGTCGCCTTTCTGCATCACATTTGCGGCTTCTTCAGCGGTTAAAGCCACTTTGGCGCGGCCTACGCCGATGTCTCGTTTGCCTGCCGCTATACCTCTAACAACAACTTTGGCTTCTGTTGGTACTCCTCTAGAGACGGTTGGCGGCTTAGGCGCTTCGATCAGCTCGGGTTTTTTCGCGCTCCAAACGGTTTCGGGTCTTGATTGAACTATGAACACGTTTTCTGGGAACGGCAAGTCACGGTCGATTGAGAATTCTATGTCTTGGGCTCTCCCATAGTGTACCTCGATGGTTCGCGCAATGTCGACCAATCGGACGATTTCTTCATCTGTAAGACATGGCAGTTCCTGCCTTTCAGCGGGGACCTCAGCGTGAACTGTTCTGCCCGTCTTTGTGTCGCGAATGTATTCGATGGCTTTTTTGGCGATTCTTTTCTCGACTGTTTTCAGATTGCTCTTGTCAACCACGTAGTCGTCTGGCGTGACCGAACCAGACACCACGGCTTCTCCCAGTCCCCAATTGCCTTCAATCACAATCTGGTTGGGGTCACCTGTCACTGGATTAATAGTGAAGATTACGCCCGCTGCCTTGGCGTTAACCATCTTTTGAACGCCGACGCTTATGAGCACTTGTTCATGTTTGAATCCTTTCTGGTTGCGGTAGAAAATGGCCCGGGGCGTGAATAGACTTGACCAGCACTTGATAGTTGTTTCGATGAGTTCGTCTGCACCTTTAACGTTCAAGTATGTTTCCTGTTGGCCTGCAAACGATGCGTCAGGCAAGTCTTCAGCTGTGGCGCTTGAACGAACCGCTACGAACACGTTTGCCATGCGCAGTTTCTCGTTCAGTCCCTTGTATGCAGCTTTGATTGCTTTCTCGATTTCGGCGGGCATGGGTGTTGACTCGATTAGTTTTCGAATCTTTTTTGAAGCTTCTTCGTAGTGTTTAGGATTGTTTGGGTCAGTAACGGTTTCGTCAATGGTCTTGTAGATTTTTTCAGCTATGCCTGTCTTCGTAATGAACTCATTATAGGCTTGAGCTGTGATGGCGAAGCCAGGTGGAACGGGGATTTTGGCTCGAAGCATCTCGCCTAAGTTGGCGTTTTTGCCACCTACGAGGGGTATGTCTTCTTTACTCAGCTCTTCAAACCAGAGTATGCGCTTTTCACTGCGCGAAGACGGCAACAATACTCACCTTTTACCGACTAATTAGTTGGGTACTTTCTCAATAATTATGCGGCATGGGATTGGCAGTTTGTCCCCGCCTCTTTGCAAGGCTTCTTTTGCCACGTCAACCGCGTTTTCGTTTACGCCGATCTCGATTATTGGCTGTCCAACTCTTACCCTCGCGGCTATCCCAATAGGTTTGCCGAAGGCTCTACGCATGCCGTCTTGAAGTCGGTCCGCATGAGCCCCAAAAATCATCTTGTTCTCACGAAGTATTGTGTGAGGATAAGGCACAACTCGCATGACGTACGCGTTGCCCAACTTGTCCATAAGCACACGGTTGGAGGCTACTCGCGCGGCTTCGAGTGCGTTGTGGCGAATCTGCACTTCCTCAGTTGCTAGCAGACGGGCTTGAATTGGAAAACTTGTCTTGGTGTCACCCATTGTGAACTTGGTTATCTTCGATGGAGGCGATGCTCTAATGTATTCTTTGCGTGTGTATGGTGCGCCTTTGGACTCTCTGTAGTTTTTTGCTTTCATAAAGCCATCCCATCTTCACGCATACGAAAGCATTCTATTTAAACCATTTGTTAAAGGGCTTTAACTTAAAAGAAATATGAATTAAAGCTACGTTTAACGCGTGACATAGATCTTCAAAAGCGGGTTTTCTACGGAAAGTCACCTTTTAACCAGACTTTGGCTAGCTGGCTAAAGTTTGGAAACACTTTTCGCAATATGGGGATGTACATCATTATTTCGTCATGAGTCATGTCTTGAAACTGATACTCACCCATGTATGGTGAAGGCTCGCCCTCTCGAGTTATGAATTCGATATGCATGAAAGGGTCGCCGCGCTTGATAGTTATGGGTTTCCGATCGTTGCTGAAATTGACCAACTCTAATACCAATCGTCCGACAAAGCCACTGTGGGCTTTTGCCGCGTTCAGAAACGATAAGCCCATGCGTCCGTACTTGCTCTTGGCTGTGAGATGTGCTACGTATTGTGGCGGTGTGAAGACAACTTCGTATGAGTTGATGTTGCGGTGTTCCATGTATTGCAGCGTGACTTCTTCCTTGACTGTAAGGATGTAGCCGTCGCCGTCGAGAAGGTTGTAATCGTATGGATAGATCACTTTGTAATTGTCGATTAATTCGATGAGCTTGTTCTTGCCGATAATGCACATGAGATCGCACCTTGAGTCTTCTGCATTAAGACGCAGTTGGGCTATATTTGGTTTACAGTTAGAGCGCTCCGTTCTGCGCAAGCATCAAATCGCGACTGAGGAACTAGAGCATCAAGCTTGGTGTCGAAGCAGAATGGGTTGGGCAAGACGTAGCCTCAACTTGGCTTTCTTAATAATCAGAGAACCTGCCGATGGTATGCAGCGAATAGGTTCAGAGAAAGCTGCGAACGCTCTTGCCTACCTGTTGATGCTCGGTGCTGTGACAGCCTTCTTGACGCCTTTGCAGCTCTCCTTAGGTTTCGAGGATATCAACGGACTTCATGCTGGGGGTCAAGCTGAGGTTCTGGCTAAAGAAGTGTCAGGGCTCTGCCGCTTGGGTAATGAGTGGCGCCCATTCGTAATCGAAGCAGGCTACGTCGTCATTCTCGCCGTCTCAACAGGCTACGTCCATATCATTCTAAAAGTAATGGGTGGAAAGGGCTCAATGAGAGACACATTCAAGATGATAGCCTACGGAGACGCACCCGGCTTACTCTTCGGTTGGATACACTGTTTTGCCACAATCGCTGCTCTGTGGGCAGCCGTGATTCAATTGTTAATTGGTCCCATAGTTGTGCATAAGGTTTCATGGGCTAAAGCCACAGCGTTCTTCAGTGTGCTCATAGACATCGGGATTATTTGATATCGCGCTTCAGAGCCTTTGATTTAGCATAATTGAAAGTCACATGTCTAGCAGTTTATAAGTATGAGAAATATTATGTTGAATTCTAAACTCCAAAGAGGAAGTACGTGGTAATGTCGCAACAGGATCAGCCGAATCGCACTTTGGATTGTCTTGGGTTGTTTTGCCCTGAACCCGTGTTTCGTGTGCGCATGGAATTGGACACTATGAAAGTGGGCGAAACGCTCGAAGTACTGGCGGATGACCCTGCAGCGGAGGAAGACATTAAGAGCCTCTGCAAAAGATTGGAGCAAGAGATTTTGAGCGTGAGCAAAGAGGGCAACACCGTTCGCTTCATTATAAAAAAGGTGAAATAGGAGGGAAGAATCGCTAAAATGAGCGCAATCAAGAAAATACTCTATGTACAAACGAGCGGCGTTGACACACCCGAGCGAACATATGCGCCCTTCGTCTTGGCTGCGACCGCGAAAGCGATGGGTTTAGATGTTACAATATACTTTGTCGTCAAGGGTATAACCATCGTAAAGAAAGGTGCTGCGGAAAAGGTCAAGATCGGTCAGTTCCCAACTTTGGGGCAAATAATGGATCAGGCAATTAAAGCAGGCGTTAAGTTCGTGGTCTGCGAACAGAGTTGCATGCTGCTCGACATAGGACGCGGCGAGTTCATTCCCGAAGCTAAGGTCGTTGGCGCTGCGACTTTGAACGATATGGCTTTAGACGCCGATGCTGTACTCTGCTTCTAGGGTGTTAGACGGAAGATGAAGCGAGTCTACATGGATCATACAGCCGGGATGCCCGTTGATCCAAGAGTACTGGAAGTCATGCTGCCCTACTTTACCGAAAAGTATGGAAACCCTTCTTCATTGCATTCGTGGGGTAACGAGGCTCGTAAAGCATTAGAGGATGCCCGGCTAAAAGTTGTCGATTTGATTGGAGCCAAGAAGCCTGAAGAGGTATTCTTCACCTCGGGCGGAACTGAAAGCAATAACATAGCGATCAAGGGCGTAGCCAACCGAAACAAAGACCGTGGAAATCACATTGTTACCACAAACATTGAACACATGTCGGTCATCAATCCGTGCAAAAGCCTCATGAAGCAAGGCTTTGAAGTAACCTTCGTGCCCGTGGACAAACATGGAACTGTTGACCTGCAGGCGTTAGAAAAGGCTGTCACAGATAAAACCACGCTTGTCTCCGTGATGTATGCCAACGGCGAAGTGGGCACAATTCAACCGATAAGAGAGATAAGTGAGATTGCTCATCGGAGGGGCGCCTTTCTCCATGTGGATGCTGTTGCCGCGTGTGGACAAGTGCCGATCAACGTTCAGGCAGAAAACGTCGACTTAATGTCTATCTCGGCCAATGACATATATGGACCAAAAGGGGTGGGCGCGCTTTTCGTGCGCACAGGCACTAGAATTGAACCTGTAATCCAAGGCGGCGGACAAGAACGAGGTTTGAGATCTGGGACAGAAGATATTCCAGCTATCGTGGGCATGGGCAAAGCAGCCGAAATTGCGAAAGCCGAAATGAAAGCCGAGGGTGAAAGACTCACTAAACTGCGAGACCGTCTTATTCAACGAGTCTTAGGCAGTGTGCCCGCGTCGTTCTTAAACGGTCACCCGACGAGGCGATTGCCGAACAACGCCAATCTAAGATTCAGTTACATTGAAGGTGAATCCCTGATCCTAAGCCTCGACATGCAAGGCATCGCATGCTCTTCTGGATCAGCCTGCACTTCGAAAACGTTGGAGCCATCACATGTTCTGTTGGCTATTGGGCTGAAACATGAGGAAGCACATGGCTCCCTGCTATTCACTTTGGGCCGGCAGAACACTCGAGAGGATGTTGATTACATTGTTGAGGCGTTGCCCGATATAGTTAAAAGACTGCGAGCCATTTCACCCTTAACTCCTAAGGAGATGCTGCAGTAGGGTGTACTCTGATAAGGTGCTTGATCACTTCCGAAGCCCACGTAACATGGGCGAGATCCCAGACGCCGACGGAGTCGGAACAGTTGGTAACCCTGTCTGCGGCGATTTGATGTCTATTTACATCAAGGTGAAGGATAACCGCATCGAAGACATAAAGTTCAAGACCTTCGGATGCGGAGCTGCCATAGCAACGAGCAGCATGATAACCGAATTGGCTAAGGGCAAAACTCTGGAGGAAGCTATGAAGATTTCGCGAGGCGATGTGGCAACGAGTCTGGACGGTTTGCCGCCTATAAAGATGCACTGCTCCAACTTGGCTGCTGACGGCTTGCACGCGGCTATCCAAGACTATTTGAAAAAGAAGGGATCATGAAATGGCTGAGTTCATCCGATGCGACTTGTGCAAGGTTGAAATCTGTGAGCCTAAGAAATGCGCGTTTGCAGTTGTTAAGCGTACAATCGGCGGCAAACAGTACTACTTCTGCTGCGAAGCACACGCTAGGGAATTTGAGAAGAAAAAGAAGAAGAAATAGCGGCGTCTACTTTCGTCTCAGCATTTCCAACAAGCGTTTTTCATGCGCTTCTCTGGTTGTTAGCGGATAGACTTGCCGTTCGCTGTCGAAGAACAACGGATCTTCACTTATTATTCTTGATAGTTCTTCATCGGAGTCGGCATTGCAGATTACCATGTGTCCTTGTCTTCCTATCAGGTGGTAGTACCGCTCGATTTTGCCCTGTGCCTCCAGCTTGCTCAAGTATTTGAACTGAGCTGGGGTCAAGCTGGCTAAACGCTCGATGGGCACTTGAGGCTTTATCCACTGCAAGACAAGAAATTTCATGTTCACTCACCTTCCAACACCTATTTGCCCTTTTCAGATAAATGAGTTGCTTGTACTACAACGATTGTCTCAAAAGGCACTTTCTTTCGGACTATTACCGTGGCTTTGAAGCCTGCGCCACGCAACTTCTCTACTGTTTTGTCGATGTTAGCAAGGTTGGATTGCACAAGTAGAAGCTTTCCATTCTCATTCAGGAAATGTGGCGCCTCTGAGATGAATTGATCTATGAGTTGTCTTCCTTCTTTGCCGCCAGCCCAAGCTCGCTCAATCCAGGTTTCCTGCTCTTTTCGCCTTGAGGGCAGGTATGGAGCGTTGAAGACGATTACGTCGAATCTCTCTGTTTCCTTTATGGGTTGGAAAAGATCGCCCAAGCGCACATCGATCTTATTGGCAACTCCGTTAGCTTTTGCATTCAGTTTGGCACACTCGATTGCATGCGGGTTCACGTCTGCGGCAACAACCATCTTTGCTCTTTTCGCCATGATGACAGCTAGTATTCCGCAGCCCGTTCCGACGTCGAGCACTGTGTTTTCTTCGTCAACAATGTGTCTCAGGGTGTCCGCTATCAGGAATGTGTCTTCAGCCGGCTCGTAAACACTCTCAGAAACGTCAAGACTGAGATCATCGTAGAATACTCGTTTTCTCGATGATTTCATTTGTCAACGCTCCAAAGTCTTCAGGAGCCAGTTCGCGCACTCGCCTATCATGGAAAATCAAAGAATCAGCCATCACTTGAGCTCTGTCCTTGGTCAATCCATGTTTCTGCAGAAAAGGGAGGATGGCGTTTCGCAGCTTCTTATTACGTTGCTGGAACGCCGTTTGAACCAGCTCAAAAAAGGCTTGTTCATTTCGAACTCTGAAAGGTTTGGGCTTCGGCTTCAGCCGTACGATGATCGAATCCACATCTGGTTGGGGATAGAAGCTGCTTCGTGGAACATGGTCAAGCAATTCAGCGTCGACTCGATAATAGGTCGCAACAGTTAACCTGCTGTAATCCTTGCTGCCCACAGTCGCCTTTAGGCGTATGGCGAACTCTTCTTGAAAAGCCAAGACTGCCAGTTTGAAATTTCTGTCCAACAGCCAGAAAAGGAGTGGAGACGAGATGGAGTAGGGTGGTGTGGAGACAACTTTGTTGAAATACGGAATACTCGTCGTTAAGATGTCGCCTTCAATTAACTCAATGTTCGGGAAACTCGAGAGCTGTGGTCGCATGATAGCCGTCAGTTTTGGGTCTATTTCAACTGTGACGATTTTCTTAGCTCTAGATGATAATAAGCGAGTGAGGAATCCGAGTCCAGCTCCTACTTCCAAGACAACGTCATGTGGGTTCACGTCAGCATAGACTATCATGGAGTTCAGCAACAGGTCGTCAATAGCGAAGTTTTGCCCTAGCCGTTTCTTCGGGAATATGCCATGTTGACGCAGAATTTTGAGTGTCTCTCTATAGAGGTTATGTGCCTCGTTATGGTGCCCGAGTGAACAATCTGTATTTGCTTTCACCCGACAATTCTTCCAGTATTCTTTTTGTCACGAGTTTCGCTGGACTTGGAATGTTGGCGCGTTGTTGTAAGTCAATGAAGTTTGCGAAGGGCGTTCTGTCGCGTTCGTTTATGATTTGCCACATGTACTTTTTGCCAATTCCAGGAATCAATTCAAGCGCGTGCATGCGGGGCGTGATGGCTTGAGCGCTGTTGAAAAAGTTTATGAACCATGGTTCTCGGTTGAGCACGATTTTTTCCAGGACTGATGGTAACTCGGTTTTCGCTGCGGAAGTGAGTTCTTCGTGGCTGATTCGACCGATGATATACGTGATTTCCTGTCTCGAATCTTTGCCCACGTACACTCTGTCCCCGGGCTTCATCACTAAGCCTTCTCTCAACGTAGCCTCGAGCAACGTGAAGAATTCTTCTCCGACGAGTTGGACGAGGGCTCCAGCACGGTATGAGGGTCTAGCCTGTGGTCTGCCGTGGGCTAGGTAGTCCAGCACGTAGGCGTGTTCTTCGTATCTCTTCTCCATGCTCTCCTCGTCCATCCTTACCTTTAGTGAGCAAGTTGTGTTTTATGGATGCGCCTACTCTCTTATTTTCTGTGCTCGTCTAAAAAGCTTAGTATCTCTTGTAGCTTTGAGGTTTCGATGATCTTGCGTCCTCCGCCTAAGAACACTCGGATTTCTTCCACGCTTTCAGGCATGCAGTTGACGATTTGAATGGCTTCCTCTTCATCTAACTCAAACTTGGTCCTAAGTGTATCAACTATCCCTTCTGCTTCTTCATCGTCTACCTTCGCGAATTTGGAGACATAGTCCAGTGAGCGACGCTGAAACTGATCCAATTTCTCTTCTCCTATCAACTCCAACGCCTTCTTCACTTCTGGAATGGTCAGCATGCGTTCGCGCATCGCTCTTCGAGGCATAGTTTAATCCACCACATTGCTTGAATAGGGCGTTAAATGCTCTGGGCGGACGATTATTTCCTTTGTGGCGTCGCCTTGCGTCACGTGAATTACGTAGGAGCGACCGCGTTTAGCTGTGACAACGCCCATTCTGCCGTGATAACGTCTGTGAGGCATGCCCCTGTGCATGCTTGAGTCGATTTTGACCACAACCTTGTCTCCTTCATTATAGCTGCGCAAAATCTTGCCCAACGTGGTTTTGCCTCGTTCCCTAGGATCGCGCTTGAACAAGGCCCGAGTTTTCATCTGATGACCTTTTTTCCTCAATTCCTATCGTTCTCCATGTATACTCCTAAAACGTCAAGTTCGACGGGAACCGCTTTGCCGCCTAAGATCTGCGCTACACTGGGCATGGTTCTGCCTTCGTCTCCAGTTATCAATTCCTTTACGTACAGGCCTCCTTGGCATCGTATTTCCATTTCGAAGCGGTTGGGCGTCAACCTCTTTACTTTCGCCTTATATATGTGCTTTTCCCGCACCAAATCTGCGCGGCGATGCATCACTCGCTTGGGTGTCTGCTGCTTAATTGTTGCGCCTGTCAATGCCTTCTGTAGTGCAGCTAACTGCTTCTCAGAAATACGCTTATCGAAATCAACTGTTGCTCGATAAAGTTTCTGTGCTGCTTCGCTGTGTTTCAGCTTTCTCACAATGTCTTTGCTCGCAAGATACAGGTTGGAAACTTCAACTTCATCCTTGGCGCTGGTGTTTATCGCTTTTTCTAGGTTTTTGAGGCTGATGAACCGCTTTCGTGGTTTTTTGATTTCTATCACGAAGGGGCGTCCAGATCCAAGCATGCGGGCGTCTATATCCTCGCGTCCTGCTCCGTGTAAGGCAATTTCTTCTCCTTGAGTCATCTCTAATGTTGGTTGCCCTATGATTTCCTCTACTGACGTCGGGTACATTTTGCCTGTCCAATTGCATTTTTTGCAGCCTTTGCCTCGGCACTTGTTGCAGAGCCAACGTGATTGTGGAATGCCGCGGACGAGTTTTCGGTATCGTCCTCCGATGTGGATTGGGTTTACTTGGAGTGACATCTGTTCAGTGAAGGGGTTGACTAACACAACTACGTCTGGGCGTTCATATTCGATTTCCTTTTTCGTTGCTTCTGCTAGTCTTTTGCCGATGTTTCGACTGAATTCGTTGCGGAGGCTTTCGCCATGCCTAATCGTGAATTCGCCTTTGAGTTCGTCTTCTCGTTCTTCGATTTCAACCGGCAGCTTAATGCCTACTAGCACAGTGGCGTATTCATATTCCCTCAACTTATCTAAGGCGAGGTTTACCAGTTTTTCTACGGATTCTAAGCGTCCTTGACAAAGGTAGCACGCTTGTGCTTCTGGCGATTTGTGCCTCATCTTCTTGAGCATTTCTGCTGCCATTGGGTAGCTGCCGTATGAGGCTAGAATCTTGAGCAGTGTTGCTCCAGCCTTCTTCTTTGACAGCACCAATTGATGTGCTTGCATGGCTAAAACGAGTTTTAGCGCTTTCCCGCGCCTTTCGTTCTCGATTCCATACCCGAGTAGAGCGAACTGCCTGCCTAAGCAGTGGTTGCAGAGTGGGTGTTTTTCTAACATTTTCTGTGCTTTTTCAAGCATGTCGAGCGTCAAAATGCGGGTCACTTCTTCAGGGAGTGCGTTATTCTTTCAAGTCTTTAAGCTGCCCCAACGGCACTTGTTTTCCGAAGAATGGTAAGGCGCGTTTTCTGCGCAGGGTCTTCATCATGCGTTTCATCATGTTGTATTGGTTTAAGAGTTCCTTGACCTCCTTTTCGTGCGTACCTGAGCCGCGGGCTACTCTATGCACGCGTGATGAGTTGAGGGTCTTTGGGTTTTCTCGCTCCTGTGGCGTCATGGACTGTATGATTACGCGCCATTTTTTGAGGCGGTCTTCGGCCATGTCCATCATGCTGTCGGGTATGTTGTAGGAGAAGCCTGGGATTAGTTTTAGGAGGCGTCTGAAGGAGCCCATGCCTTTCATGGCTTCGAACTGCTCGTACATGTCGGTTAACGTGAATTTGCCTGAGAGTATTTGCTTCATTTTCTTTTCTGGCACTTGAACTTCGGCTTCGCGGACTTTGTCTATGAGGCTCTGCAGATCGCCCATGCCTAAGAGGCGTCCTACGAAGCGAGATGGCACGAAGGGTTCTATATCCTCCACTTTTTCGCCTGTGCTGATGAATTTGATCGGTGCGCCTGTGGCTGTCACGGCTGAGAGTGCGCCACCGCCTCTGGCTGAGCCGTCAAGTTTGGTTACGAAGATGGAGCCGATGGGTGTGGCTTCGTGGAATGCTTTGGCTTGAACTGAGGCTTGCTGTCCGATGGTGCCGTCTAAGACTAGGATGATTTCGTCTGGTTTGAGGGCTTTCTCCAGCGTTTTCATCTCGTCGATTAATCCTTTTTCTTCTTTGTGGCGTCCCGCCGTGTCGATTATGATTACGTCTTTGTCAGCGTGGGTCCCTAGTCCTTTTTGCGCTATGTCAACTGGGTTCTTGTTGTTGGGTTCACCGTAAAGCGGCACGTTGATGCGTGTAGCCAACTGCTGCAGTTGTGCATATGCGCCTGGACGGTACGTGTCGACGCATACAAGTGCGACTTTTAGTCCTCGCTTCTGGAAGTATCGTGCAAGTTTTGCTGCGTTGGTAGTTTTGCCTGAACCTTGGATTCCGACGAGCATGAGGACGGTTCGTTTGCCAGCCTCGATTTTGAGTGGAACAGGCTTTTCGCCTAGAAACCGAGTTAATTCTTCGTAAACGACTTTTATAACGTGTTCGTGTCTTGAGACGCCTGGCGGAACTTTCTCTTTCAGGGCTCTGTCTTCAATGTTTTTTGACATCGATAGGACTTGCTGAACGTTGACGTCGGCTTGGAGTAAGGCGCGTTGCAGGTCTTTGATTAGTTCTTTGACTGTTGCTTCGTCGACAACTGGCGCTCGGAAAACCTTACGTATGGCGTCATATATTGAGGAGCCGAAACGTTCAAGAGCCATGTATAATCTTTCAAACCTAACTGGTTTGGGTCTTAAATATGTATCCTAGGCTTTGTTATCCAATAGCGTGAATCCTAGACCGTGAAAACCCAACTGTCTAAGGAATTGAGTATTTGACCCACCAGAAATATTTGCCTTCATGAACTTCCAGATCTGAGGTTCCATGCCTTAGGAGTCGCCGCAATATATCACCGTTATAGTAGTTCTTGAGCACTTCATATTTTGACCCATCTGCTCTTTCCCGTAACTTGAACGTGTCCTCACTTCCTGGCTCGGTGAACAGTTGACCTCCAATTCCGGGCACATAAACGTTATCAGACATGAATACCACGGCGGGCTTTTCCAATCTGCTATGCAATCCCTTCAGGAATTCGTCGATTCTGGACTTTGGAACATGCGAGAACCAGAAGTTGGCGAGACCAGCATCAAAGATGCCTGCTACGGCTGACAGCGCATAGGCGTCGCCGTGAAAATACTCCACGTTGTCACTTCGAGGCTTTCTTTTCCGAGCAACTGCCAACATTTTTTCTGAACTGTCAACCGCAACTATGTGCCTTGCGACTTTGGCAACGATTTCAGTCCAAAAGCCTGTGCCGCATGCGATTTCTAGGACTCTGCGGTCAGCCATTGCTATGGTCATGGCGTCTGCGAGGGCTTCTAGTTCTCTTCGCCAAGCCGAGTCACGTCTTGCATACATCTTGTCGTAGTCTAGTGCAGTGTCATCGTAATATTTGCGCAAGGCTTCATCGTAACGAGGCATTGGCAGCCATTACCGAGTTCGTTAAACGGTTGACATAAACCTATTGATCGACCAAGGGCTTCAGCGCAAGCCTCCGCAAACCCGTGGAGAAACTTAACTATAGGCTACCGTCTACATTAGCCCGCAAGTGTGTTTGATGATTCGCTCCCTCGTTTACAGCCTTTCTCTGCCGCCTGGAACGTTGAGCCGAGACCTAAAGCTGCTCTTTGTTTCAAACTTCATAGGCGCAGCTGGCGACGGACTGTACGCCTACCTCTTACCCAACTACATCCGAGGCTTAGGAGCCTCTTCAGCTGACGTTGGCTTTCTTTTCTCAATTTTCATCTTGAGCACTGCATTGACCATAATTCCAGGAGGCTTCCTAGCAGACCGTTACGACCGAAAAAAAGTTATGGTTTTAGGATGGCTTCTCTGGGTGCCAGTTCCACTCATGTTTTCAGCTGCCACTCATTGGACTCAACTCGTTCCTGTCATGGCTTTGTACGGTTTCTTCCTCAGCGGACCTGCAACAAGTGCCTATGTTGTGACTTCCGCCAGAAAAGACCGCGTGACACTGACTTACACCTTGATGAGCGCATCTTGGTCGATCGGATACATCTTCTCTCCCGGCTTAGGAGGCTACCTATCGACAGTAACCGGAATGTCAAGTGTGCTAATTCTTGCTTTCGTTCTATACGCCGCGGCCACCGTAGTCCTTCTTTTCTTGACCAGCCAAAGCGTTAAGGAGTCCTCCAAAACACGCGGCACGCAGATGGACTTGGACACATCACATGTTCAGCGAATCATTCTTCTGTCAGTGTTTTTCGGGTTAGTGTTCTTCTTTCTGAACCTAGTCAGACCTCTTGTTGTTCAATTATTTCAAGACGTTTATGGATTTGAAAGCATTAGCATAGGACTGCTGGGCTCCATCGCGTTCCTAGGCTCAGCCGTCTTCTCAATCTTTCTTGGCAAAGCTGGGGACAGATTCGGAAAAATGCTTGCGTTAGCAGTCGCGTTGCTCATTGGAAGCGTTTCCTTTGCCTTGTTCATATGCTTCCACAATTTCGCAGTTTTAGCCGGTGCATCTTTCTTGAACGGTGCCTCATACATGATCTGGCCATTGATGGGCGCCTCCGTAGGCTCGATAGCACCAGACGCTTCCAGAGGCAGATGGATTTCGTTAGCTCAGATGTCAGCTACACTCTGTGCAACATTTGCTCCCTACATCGGCGGCGTGCTCTATGAACAGTCGCCTGCGTTACCCTTCTACGTAACAATCGCAGTTTCCCCTATTCTTGCTCTCGTAGCTCTGGCGCAACTATTCAAAGAAAAGCGCTCTTAGACCAGCAAGCTACTTGGTAGCTGGAACAACAAATCCGCTACTTTTGCATGTCGTCTAATGCCGCTGCAATTATCATTGGAAACGCTATGGTTGCATCACAGATGACAGTGACCGCTTTTCCCCTTGGTTTAACCTTGCCCCAGCTTATGGCTTCTTCCAACGAAGCTCCACTCAACCCGCCAGGTTCAGGTCGATCCATAGTTATCTGCACGGCAGTGTCCACACCTTCACGAAAAGTGTTGGCGAACAGAGCGAAATGCTTGGGCACGCCGCCTCCCAGAATGATAACGCCGACTTTCTTGGCTTCATAAACCTTATCCATAATTGTCCTAGTGTCCAGAAACGGATCGATGCGCAACGTTTTGTCCTGCCCGAACATCCACATTTGGAAGCCAGCGATCGAGTCGATGAATGCAGGACATATTACAGGCACGTTTTTCCTTGCAGCCACAGCTAGAATCGATTCTTTGTCTTTGATTCTCTTCCCAACTTCGTGGAACAACTCTGCACCCGAAATGCGCCGCCTCTTCTCTTCCGGTATGTCTTCTATCGTTTGGTAGAGCCATTTCTCTAGGGCTTGAAACGCCTTCTGCTCAATGAATACGTCGCCTATGCGACCAATATTCTCTCTTTTCAACCGCTTGTCCTCAGCCTGAAAAGAACCAATAACATGCCTGTAACCCAACGCCTCAACCATGTCATGAACCATATTTGCGCCAGTAGTCACAAGCACGTTGACATACTCATCTCTTATGAGATCATGAACAATATGCCTGAACCCAGCGGGCACAAGAGCACCTGACAACGTCAAGAACACCATGTAATCAGGGTCGCCGAACATCTCAGCCACAAGCTGACTTGCTTCGCCCAGTTTGCCCGCGCCCAAAACGCCTCCAGCCCTCATTTCCATGACAAGATCACCAACGCTCATTTTGTTTTGAAGGCGCATGTGCTTGACATATCTCAATAATTTCACCCGCTTCTCACAGTTACGACCAACATCTGAACGAATGAAGAAAGCCTTTCTGTCTACTTAGATTTTTCACAGAATTATGGCTCGGAGTCCTTAGCTCTTGGTTCGCTGAATCTTCATTCTTCCAAGAATACGCCAATACTCAACTTCTACGCCGTTGGCTAATCGACCTTTCAAATCCTCTTCCTCGGGCAGTGGCGCCTCAAACACGTCGTAAGTTTCCAGATCCATTAGTTGCACCGCGTTAGGCAGCAGTGCCAAGACCTGCCCGCTGCGCTTCTCGATGAGCGGCACTTCTACCTGCGAATCCACGGGTTTGACAAAGGTTCGCTTGACGCCGTCGAAAACGCCTATGGCTACGACCCTTGCCTTTGCTGAGCCATGCTTGCCCGGCTTAGATTTGGCGTAGTCAACTATGCGGCATGGCTCATTGTCAACCATCACATAACTGCCGACTTTGATGGAACCCAGATCAACTGGTTTGCTCAACTCAAACTACCAGCTTGCTCCAGTGAAACGAACTTTTTACAACAATGATTTTTAGTATAAATAACTGGGCTTTACTATATATTAATTTTTACTGGCACAGGTTTTATATACCAAGACGTAAGACACGAGTCTTATGGTATGACATGGAGCTGCTGGTTCAACCCTTAGTAGCACAAGCGAAATGTGACCTATGTCACAGAACCACGGCATGCAGCTATGTCGAACAGCTTGATGAATGGCTTTGTTTTGTTTGTCTGGACACTATGTTGTACTTGTTAGAGAAGTTTTCCAACAATCCGCATAGGCTAGTTTTTGAAACCACGAGTGCGACTCGTGGAAGTGCTCACCACTTGCCCGAAGCGAAGGGCGAAAAGAGAAGTATCCGCACTAGCGGAAACAGACTGCATAGGAGGAATAATGATGCAAGCATACAAGCGTAAGGTCTTACTCGCTTTGGCTTTGATCTCGATTTTTCTTGTTGGTATCAGTCTTGGCGCTGTCCTATATAGCAAACACTTTGACTTCACGTTCAAAGTGAAGAAAGGCATGGGCTTGGAGCTGTGGAACGAATCCAAGACTTTGAGAGTTGACACGATTTCATGGGGTGACTTTGACCCACTAGAAACAAAGACACAGACGTTCTACGTGAAGAACATTGGCAACACCGGGGCTAACGTAACAGCGACACTGGGAAGCTATGATACACTAGCTTGGTCGATTAGCATGACATGGGTTGACGAAACGATAGCGAAGAAGAGTTTCAGCGTTGGAACTCTCGTCTTGAGCATAACAGAGGTTAACGCTGTCGGCGATCTAGTGTACGGATGTGACCTCACGCTAGACATAGTTGACCATTTTAGTGAGCCTGTAACACTAAGCTTCGGAACAACGACGGCAACATATGAAGCAGCAACCGCGACGTACTTGGTGTTGCAGGCATCGGGAACTGACCAAACTACATATGGGCTAGGCGAAGCTGGAACTTTTTGGTACGAGACAAAAAACATCAAAACAACAGAGACATTGGTTGCATGGCAGGACAGCATACAGATATTGAAGGATGGCAGCTTGTGCAGCACAGTTCAAAGCCCAACAACTCACACAGTCAACTTAGCGCCGCTAGCAACAGCGAACTTGAGTGTAGCGTTCACTGCACCAAGCACAACTGGAAACTATGCTTTCCGCATTGTGTACCACTTAGCCGACAGTGTTGTAGCAAACTTGCCGAACAACTTGAAGATTCAATGGTGGGAAAACGACTTGCACTACTACAGAGGTGGCAACGAGATGACAAGCATCTACAGCTACGGCTTTCCAGAGCTAAACGTCGGTGAACATTATGACAGCGACGGCATAACCGTAGAGAACGATGGCACGATCATGAATCCACAAGCTATAGCGTTTGACAGGCTCTATCTGCCGAGTGGTTACACGTTTTCAGTGTTCTTTGATGGACAGCCATGGGCGATGTATGACTTCAAGTACGTAACAGTTGGTGCACCGAGGACGATCACTTTCACTATAACCAACGTGAGTGGCGACATAGGCGCAGACTTTAGCAATTTCATCATAAGGTTCTACCACGGATAGGCAAACGAATGAAACACATCAATCTTCCCTTTTTTTGTTTGTTTTGTGATATGTGAAACAAATAATGGAGGTAGAAAAGAATGAGCAAGATAATGGTAGTGTGTAATGGACAGATCGTTGTTGAGGGAGGTGAGAAATTTGGCAAACAAGAGCAAGAAAGTGAGCAAACAAGAAGCACTTGAAGCGGGAGCCTATGATATTGCGCAAGTGAAGACAACACCCATTGACCTTCCATATGATGAGATCATAGCAGCGATAAAGAAAGGCAAGGCTTACGTGCTTAGACCAGAGCTTAAGAGAGCGGTTGTGTTGAGAGGAGCGAAGAAACTGCAAGAAGAGTTCAACGTAAAGGTCAAGGTTGAGAAGCTCACTAACAGCAAACAGTTCGTTATGCTACCACAGTAGCCCCTCATTCCCTTTTTGTGTGACGTATGAAAAAACATTAGAGGGTTGAGATACATGAGCAGAGACAAGTACGAGATCGTTGAGTGTTTGTTGGAACTTTGTGAGACTCCGCAGAGAAAAACTCATCTCATGTACAAAGCAAACCTTAGCTATAGGCAAACAGAGCGATATCTGTTGTTGTTGAAGAAGAGAGAGCTTATTGAAAGCACTGAGGACTTGTACGTCATAACGGATTTTGGTGAACTATTCCTTGAAGGTTTGAGCACGTTGATTGATCTGTGGAATGGGGAAGTGAAAGAATGATGCTTATCAAGATTCCGCACAGCTTACCGTACAACCTTTGGCTGTTTTTGCTAGTCTTAGGTGTGGCTGTTGAGATCAGCATCATAGTCTTGGTTATCTGGGAAGCTTGTAGCCCAGACGAGTGAAAAAACATAGTCATTCATTCTTTTTCTTTTAGCTCTCCATTGGTGTTGACTTTTATCAAACAATACTCGCAATGCTCGCAACACCAGAGCTGAAGATGTGGGTTGACGTGATGTTTCAATATGAGTGTAGGCTTCATCAGCCTTCGACAAGGCGAATCCCAACTCATTCTAAATGCCGGGCACTTCACTTCATTTGAGTCATAGATTCCTGAAACTAGCTTAATGTGTGAAGGCGCTTGTTGTAACATCGATTGAAACAGCGGAACAATAGCATAGACTTCGCGTTCAGTACCCGGGTGTTGGCTGTTGCTCATAATCCTCTTTTCCTCTTCTCACACACCAAAACACAATGAAGGTAGCAATCAAGCCGATGAGAACAAAATATTTATCATTCTCAACAAAGCTGAACGTGAACCAATCTGTCTTAATTGTCCAGTCCGAAGTCACTGTCATTCCGTACCACCACAACAGTAGAAAACAGAAAGCGAAAAGGAAGGCTTCTTCAGTTTTTGTCATTGTTCAAATCTTTCCATTTTTCTCTAATTCTTTTCCAATTTTTTCCTGTTGAAGTCTGTTGAGAATTACACAGTTTTCCTTTTTTCCCACTGTGGAACGGCTTGATTTCATGTTTTTTCACTTTGTTTCCGCTAATTGCACTCTTGGAATCAATGATTTTCTCATTTTTTCCGCTGTTGATTTGATGTATCTTTCACTTCTTTCCATGTAGCTTTGTATTGTTCTTACATGCAGCCCAGTCCAAGAACATAGTTCAACAATACTCATGTCTGGGTCACTACATAGTGCCGTGATGCGGTTGAAGCGAAAGAAGTGCAAGTACAGTTTAGGGTCTATGTTGTGCATGATCCACCAAGAATCATACTCACTTATCGGGAAGACTCTTGTGTTAGGTTCTGTTGTCATCCATTGATCGACTATGAGATTGACATATGGCAAACCCAAGTACAGCCTTAATGCACCTTTACGTTGCCCATGTTTCCTTGCTATTGCATTGATACATAGGTACTCATCATCAATGTAGATGTCCTCTTTCATTATGCCTTTGATGTTGTCCGTGTACCTAACTTCTGGCTCAGTGCGCTTAACATATGGTTTCAAGATGTACCTGTGCGCTCTGGCTCCTGTTGCTTCAGTCTTGCGTAGCCCTGTCCAATACAACAGAGTCAGGAATGCCTTTATCATTAGTGGCGTATAGTTCAAGAGATTTATCTCATCTACCCTTTCCAAAATGTGGACAAAGTCCTGAAGATTGATTCCCTTCTCTTGCTTACCGTACTTGTACCTGTGCTCTGGGAATCTATGCCTCATATACACAACCAACCGAGAACCCGTAAAATCAAATTAAATGTTTGTTTAATTGGATCACGTAAAAACCGCAGAAAAAAACAGGCAAACTGATGTACTGTAGTGGACTTTAAAAAATTATTCTGACACAGCCGCAGATTTTGTTGTTTGTTCCTCATGCTCCTCACCATTCTCGTCTAGGTTCCAAACTTCCACATTCGGATCGTGTATGATAGAATGTATGGTCTCTGTGCTGCGTTGAAAGATGGTTGCGAGTTCATTCATGGAAAAGCCCTTGCCATCTCGGTACAAAGTTTTGATTGCTTCCTTTTCATGAGCATTGGGAATCTTGTCATGTGCACCGTATCTTGACAGCAACCACCAGAACTGCCAAACCCGTACTTCCTTGGTTCTAGTCTTACAGATGACTTCTTCGGATACGTTCTTGATCAGTGTTTCGTACTTTTCTTGTTCCTTTCTTAGCAGATGTTCAACCATCTTGACCACAGTCTCTCTAGAGAATTGTTCGGGTAGATCACTCATGGGTTGCTGTTCTGTCAAAGAATGACTGCCTCCTTGTGTTTGTCCTCAACGTTGAACTTCTCTGCTTCTTCCAACCAAGCAATCAGATAGATCACAGCACAGGAAAACATCACCCGAACAAACATCGCAAGACTAAAGACCGTTAAGGCACCGAAATCCATGTGGAAAAGTGTAAGTCCGAGCGCCATGCTGAAGAAGAAGAAGATTGGATGCTTCAAGACCAGGCGAAAGAGTTCTTTCATACCGATCCTCCATAACGCCAGCCATTATCAAGCCAGTACCATTTGAGAACAAAAGATGCCATAAACACCAGAGCAATAGCGACGACAACAATGATCTGTTCTTCAGTCATTTCTGCCTGCTACTCCACCACAAACGGAGTCTCTCGCCAACGAGAACGCCGAGAGCAAAGGCAATTATGCCAATAACGATGGTGTCTTCACCCATTACCTTTCGCCTCTGCTTAGAAGCAAATACACAACAACAGCTAAGCCAAGAGAGAATGGAAAGTTGAAGATGCGCCAAAGAATGAAAGGTTGAACAGGAACGTGCCACCAAAGAATGTTAAAACCGACATCTGTACTGAACACCAAATCCAAGGTGTAGTAGACCAAGACGAAACAAGCCACAGACAGTATTGCAGCCCATTTTTTATCCATTTGTTCTCACCTCTTGAGCTTGTGTGCCTCTAGTACACGTAGGCTGGAAAGAACTCAACTCCCCACGTTGCACTAGAGATCACTTTTTTGGTTGGAGTTGTTGTATGGCAGCTTGTTTCTGTGCAGCGGTAGCTACGGCTTGTGCTGCTGCTTGTGCCTTTGCTCTGGCTTCAGATTCGGCTTTAGCTTTAGCTTGCTGCTGAGCTTGGATGGCGACAACTTCAGTCGGTTGGAGCTGTCGGACCTGCCTTGGTTGAACTATTCTGCCTTTTCTGGGCGCGGTAACTAAAAAGTGCTGATGTTCCTTTCCCTTGCCTTTTGTTCTCCAACTCACTTTCTGATTTCCCCCCTCTGCATTTCAATTCCGCTTAGCATCATGCCGTCGGGAAGTTGTCGCTCTTTTGGGAAGACAAGGTTCCGTATTGCTGCTCGAAAGAACTCACTTCTGCTGCTAAAAGCCCTGGCTTCCATTGCTTTCTTTATGATATGGATGAAGGCGTCTGAAACGTAGATGGAGATGCTCGGCAAAGCGTGTGTCGCCTCTAATAGTGTACTAACAGAAAAGTGTTACTTATGTTTTATGGAGAAGGTGAAATTAACACAAAACAGTAAATTCTAAATTGGAACCGCAATGGTCACGTACTCATTAACATCAATCTATGTACCTAAAAACAATTATGTTTCATATCATATAGTAACTTTAGTAATAAACTTAAAAACTTTAGAAATTAGGTGAGACAAGAAAAAAATGAATGACCTTTGGTATCCTGAATTTGGCTTGAGAGAGAACCCTTTCAGTTCTTATGAATTTACGTATGACACGAGTTCAGGCATCAATTGTTACGTCAAAACTCTAGCGATTGATAGAATATGCACGTATGCAAGATCAGGGAGTAGTGTATTCTTTGTTGGTGCTAAAGGCTCTGGGAAGTCTGTTGCAATTCACATGGCTAGTGTAGAACTATATTCGCAAAAATTAATTCTTTCTTTTGTTGCTCCGAAAACTTTCGCTGATGTTTATAATAGCATATGGGATGAATTCGTAGGTCTGGAAGGGCAGGATCAAGGTGAGCATTATGATGATGTGAACACCTATCTTTCTGACCGCCACTCAGATGACATAGCAGCTTGGTCTGGGAAAAAACGATGTGCTTACTTTGATTGCAGAAAAAGAGATAAATGTCGAATTCTTAACGGAAAATCTGGAAACATAACAATCAATCTGTTCATGGAAAACATATTTCGCATTCAAAATAACTGTCCGATGAAGCGGCGTATAATAGAAGAGATGTTAGAAGATTTAAGAGGAAAGCTCAAAGGATATGTTTACCTGCTTGACGTTCCAGATGATTTCATTGATGGGGGAAAGTACACCAAAATTGTCATGGAAAGGCTTGTTGCAGCGTTGCAGAAATCTGGAACAGTCATTGTGACTTGCACGAGTGAACAGTATAAAGTGATAGCAAAGTCTGAGAGCCTGGCACGTTATCCGAACGTAGATTTTCCACTGCCTACCAAAGAAAATTTGAAGCAGATGTACGTTGAGAGAGTCAGTGCTTTTCGAAAGAATGAGAGAACGGAGGAAAATCATTTGTTTCCCTTTTCGAACCAGGCGTTGGAATATTTGATTGATGTTAGTGAAGGTGTTCCGCGTGAATTCATTTTCAAGTGTGGTGAGGTGTTGGTAAAGATGCAGAGAGAAGATGCATTGAATCCAGCGGATTTGAGCTTTGTGGTTAGTGCTCTTGGGTTTGGAACTATGATCTCTGAGACTGACGCGATTAACAGCATGTTAGCGGAGTTGCGAGCGAAGGTTAGGGTTTGGGTTAAAACGAAGGAGATGGTTAAACTGCTGATGCAGAAGGGTGTGACTGTAACGAGCAAAAGGCTTGGAAGAAGACTCAAAAATGAATGGAAACTTGAACGTCGTTATTGTTCCGACAGTGAGTACAAAGTCAGCCCGTGATTCATAAAGGAACTAAGGTTTCTAAGTTTTTCTGCATAGTAATAGTAGTACATTTTGTTTAATGTAAAATATAGAATAATGGGAAGAGGGAGAAAGGGAAGAAGAGGTGTATCCCTAGCGCTAGCTCGGGATGAAGCGGAAAGAAGAGAGACTTGGAGATTGAAGAGTTGAAGAACATTTTTCTATTTATTACTTAACTACGTTATACTGTACTATAAGTATAGCGAAACTTTAGAAACCCTACATACTTTAGAGACGTGAGCGCCCGAGACTCCGAGACTCTGAATGAATGAGACTCAGAGACTTAGAGACTATGTAGAGACTTTTTGATTTACCGTTTACGTCGTCTTGGCTGGACCCAGCAAGAAATAGCCGATGAATTGAAGATAGAACAACAAAGAGTTGCACAGATTGAAATTACTAATTTTAATAAATTTATTAAAATTAGTGAAGACCTTCTCCAGAAAGGCTGAGCAACTTTCACACTTTTTGCCACAGTTTAGTACGTCCAAGTGACGAAAATTCACCTGGTCATGAACATGAAGCGGAAAAGAATGAATGTTCACCGTTGCTGTAACAGTGAAAAAAAAAGAGAGTTTGAGACTAGCTTTTCTCAGTCTCAGTCTCTAGTATCTCTTCTTGTTCTTTCTTCACACGTTTCTCCAACACAGCTTGACCAATCTCTGACAGCTCCTTTGGACTCATAGACATGAATTTCTGCACAAACGCCTCGTATCTTCCCATTCGCTTTTGGAGTACCTCGATCGTTGCTTGTAGTTTTGTGATGTCTTCACGGGTTTGTGTTAGCTCTTCAGTCTCACCATAGACCTGCAAGAATGGTTCAACCTTCATGTACTCAAGCTCTAGTTTGGACTTGCTTATCTCGCTGTAGTCTTGCCCTTGGTCATTCTTGTGACCCATGAAAATGTTGACAAAAAGCTCTTGTAACCCCGCTAGATCATCACAAGCAGTCCTAAACAGATGTCTCATTCTTTTCGGTCGCAACACACATTGGTCACGTACACGTTCGGCTTTGATTCCCATACGTTCCGCTGCAGCTTTGAATATCATGCTCAAGTACCTTCCTTCCATACGCTTCACACCGTCAGCCTGCGTGAACAATGGTTCTTCATCCTTAGCTCCACGTCTCTCTTGTTCCAGGTATCGCTTCACGTACTTTGTTGCTTCCTTTGAAAAGAACGTTCTGAACAGTACGCCTGTCTTTGCTCTAGTGCCTTGCCAAAAGAACCTGTGATTTGTTTTATCATCGAAGTCACCTATGTTCAGCTTGAACAGATCAATCGAATCTTGTGAACTCGACAGCATACATAGAGCTATCGCTTGGTCTCGTAACTTAAGATTTGACAGAAACTTTTGAAACAGTTCACGGTTGAAACTCACAGTCTTCGTTCTTTCATCAAGCGGAAAGAAGTCATACTTGGTGTCACTTCTTATTGCCTCTTTTAAGTGTTGGACTTTGCCATGTGACTTAGCCCACTTTCGCTGAAACTGCACATCAGCGTTGACAAAGAAGCCTCGCAAATAGCCAAATGTTGCAATGTACGCTGAGTACTCTTTCAAACCTTTCTCTTTCTGCAACCACTCATAGAACTTGTCAAATGACTGCTGAGTCTTCTGTACGTCAGCTTTTGCCTCAGCAACTAAGTCCTCGACGGTGTGCTTTCCACCCAAAAACTCATTCACGTATCGGTATAGGTAAACTGTGTATCCATTCTTCGTGCTCTTAGCCTTGACGTGTGAGAAGACTTGCTTCACACACTCGTCATCCTCTATCACTATCATTCTGTCTCACCTCCGTTAGCCTTATAGCCTTTAACGACTGCTTTGCAATCTGGGTAGTTGTAATATGTCTCGTTCCACGTCCTCAATGTTCCACCCTTGGCATAGAACACTATGTCGCTTCTGCTTATTAAATTATTGGGTTGACAATATCTTATAGTATTAATTAACTTATCGCTAAGTATCTCGTCTGTTGCGAGGCGCATACGTGTTCAAAACTGTAGGTGTCGTGAGCCGGCTTGACCGAAAACAGGCACTTCAGTTAGCCAGTGACATATCAGACGCTCTACGCAACGAGAAAGTTCAGGTTAGGCTTGAGCCCAGCCTCGCTAAACACCTGAAGAAACCAGAACTCGCGACACCGCTGGAAAGAATGAAAACCGACTTAATAATTACGATCGGTGGGGACGGCACGATTCTGAGAACATGCTTGAAATTGCCCAAGCCTGAGCCGCCCATATTCGCCATAAACATGGGAGCGCGAGGCTTCTTGGCTGAAGTAGAACCGAAATATGCCCTATCGGCTTTGAACCAGACTTTGAAAGGCAACTACAAACTAGAGCGCACGACAAGGCTGTCGTCTTATCTGGGCAAGAAACGGCTACCAGACGCGTTGAACGAGGTTTCGATAACGTCTCTAGCCCCAGCTAAGCTCTTGAAAATGCGCATATGGAAAGACAGTGAACTCGTCGGAGACTGTCAATCCGACGGCGCAGTTGTTGCCTCTCAAACCGGGTCGACAGGCTATTCGCTGTCAGCGGGCGGACCAGTGATCGATCCAGATGTGCATGCTTTTGTGTTCACGCCGATAGCGCCGCTAACCGTGTTCCACCCCATAGTATTCTCTGCAAACTCCACGATTCATGTTGAACTTCAGAAACCCAAAAAAGCTGTCATCGTGATCGACGGGCACTTTCAAACCGAAGCCTCACCTGAACTGTCACGAGTAACCATAACCAAATCAGAGCACGAGTCCAACTTTATACGTTTTACAGGCGACTTCTACCATAGGTTGAAGGGGCGACTTCTGTTCTCCGAGGGGCGAAGATCCTGACGCAACAAAATGCCAAACCAATGCGTGCCCTCGTTTTGGACACATCTGCGTTTATAGCTGGATTCGACCCGTTCACAGTGACTGACGCCACGTACACGGTTCCCGCGGTGAGACAGGAGCTTGCATCGAACTCCATGACTTATACAAGGTTCAAGACTGCGATTGATAGCGGCAAGCTAAGAGTGAAGACTCCTAGCGGCTCGTTTCTTGCGCAGGTTGACAAATCATCTCGCGTTGTTGGTGACATGCGGTTCCTCTCCGAAGTGGACAAGCAAGTGTTGGCGTTGGCTCTTGAAATCCAGAGTCATGGCATGAATGTTCTGCTAGTCACTGATGATTATTCCATTCAAAACGTGGCGAATCAACTAGGATTGAAATTTGCGCCTCTTGTTACTTTTGGCATCCGCTACCGTCTCGACTGGGTTATCTACTGCCCGGCGTGCCATCGCGAATACCCGCCTGACTCTAAACTTAAAACGTGCGAGGCTTGTGGCACAGAGTTAAAGAGGAAGCCACTAAGAAAGACTGCTCTACGCAAATAGAGCGAAATGCGTGGCGAAGCACTTTGATTGAACGCAAAACCATGTATTTTGAAAAACAAGGTACGGAAAATTCAAAAGCCTTGCTGAAAACCGTTAAGAAATACGCTGAATCCACAGGAGTGAAAGACATAGTCGTCGCCTCCACATCAGGCAAAACTGGAGCAGCTGCATCCAAGTTATTCAGAGGCTACAACGTGATCGTGGTGACTCATTTCACGGGTTTTTCAGAACCCGGCAAGCAGCAACTAAAGGAAGAACATCGAAAAGAAATGCTTGAGAATGGAGCCAAAATCGTCACTGGCACTCACGCGTTAAGCAGTGCAGAAAGAGCAGTGCGGAAAACGTTCAACACGTTGCAACCGCTCGAGCTGATGGCGAACACATTGCGCCTGATGGGTGAAGGCACCAAAGTATGCGTTGAAATCACGTTGATGGCTGCCGACGCCGGGCTCATACCAGTTAACAAGGACATAATAGCCATTGCTGGGACCGGTCAAGGAGCCGACACTGCGTTGCTCGTAAAACCTGCAAACTCAGCCAGGTTCTTCGACCTGAGAATACGAGAAATAATCGCTAAACCCAGAGACTTCTAAACCTGCTCGTTGTCTCTCTTACTGAAATACACGATGTCATGATGTACTCTGTAGCCACAGCCCTTGAAAAGCTCCATGGAACTAGTGTTACTGTCTTCAATCAACGCACAAAAAATCTTCATGCCACGCTTGCGCAGGATCTTCTCAGCCTCATTAATCAGCGCTTTTGCCACTCTTCTTCGCCTGAAGTGTGGATCCACGGCTAAACGATTGATCCAGCCTCTTCTGCCATCAGTTGACGCTACAACGACTCCGATAAGCTGGCTGTCTTCGAAAGCTCCTACAAAAGAATCTGGGTTTGCCGTCATCTGGGCTTCAACAGCATCTTTTTGATCTCTTCCCTTAGGCTTGTGGGGTAAGCCTGCCTTCTGCCAGTGCCACTATTTGGTCATAATCGGAAACAGCCAAGCTGCGAATCTTCATCTTGCCTAGACGCTCCTAACGCTTCTCATGCCTTGCAGCTTCGTGCTTTCAATGTTTCAAGAGCTGCCGCCGTTGCTCCAAGCTCTGCTGCCCATCTATCTCCTGCACTTCCAATCACTATCACGTCGTTTTCTTGGGGCTTCAACTCCGACATCAACTTCTTACGTATCTTAGGCAGATCCCTGAAAACATCTTCACTGACATCAGGCATAGTCATTCTGCCGCCTTTGAAAACTAATGTGGTGGCTCCCTTAGCACCTGCTTTCATCGCCGCGTCGCGTTGTTCCACGCCCGCTCTCACTGCGCCAGCGGCGCCTCTGACCAGAATCGCTACGTTAAACTCACCCACTGTCAAAGAGCCTTTTGGAATCTCAGCCGTCTGACTCACATTGGACCTCAAACTAGAAAAAACCCTCTCACCGTCACCCGTTAAAACTATACCTTCACGCGAGATTCGGATAAGCCCCTCTTTCTCAAAATGCCTGATCAAAGTACGAATAGAACCCTCGCCCAGACCCAACGTGTTAGCGAGTTTCAACCTGCCAACTGGACCTTGACTGCCTATGGTCACCAGAGCTTTGACTACATGGGCTTCGATGAAGTTAGGCGCCCTGCCAGGCGCAATCTTGCTTGCAGCGTCCTCTATCGCTCGTAGTAGCTTCAACTTGCTTCCTTCGCTTCTCCTCTATCTTAGAAGGAGTAGGAATAGCTTTCGTAGCGCCAAGCCACAGAGTCGCCTGGCTTGAGAATGTAAGCGTCAGCTGCCTTCATCAAGTCAGTCCACTTTGATGATGTAGCATTCCACCAGTACCACAGCCAAGCGCGTCCAGACATCGGAGTTTCAGCAACATTGCTCACTCCATTGATTGCTGATACAAACACGCCATATGCGGATGTCTTGTATTCCACCCTCTTAGTCACGACAAGAAGTGCCTCGAACACCGATGACCCAGCGATAACTGTCTGGTTATGCCAATTACGAGTTGTGTTACCGTAATCCAGCAGCATGTTAACGTCTATCGCCAAAGACTTTAGCTCTTCGAAGGTTCCTCGAGTCTCAACGTACTGCCCATGATAGTATGCAGCAGCTAACGTTGCCACTAACGCCCAAACTGTTAAGCCCATTGCCGCAAACATTAGAGTCCTTTTCTGAATGCTCAAATCTGTTCACCTCCATCTCAACATTCTGTGCATTGCGTTAACTAAGGGAACATTCACTGTGAGAAAAAGCACCGCATTCCATCCAGTGTGAATGACAGCTGGAATGGCGCCCAATACTAGAGCGGAGACAAGAGCTTCAGGAAACCGAACACCCGACATTGAAATGAAAACGGCTGTGCCCATGTTGGTGATTAAATCATAAATGAAGGTCAGGAAGGCGCCCAGAACAGCGGCTTCAACAAACCCTCCAGCTGCCATGCGCCCGTTTGCCATCTTCGCATATACTCCACCTGAAGCACCGATTAAAACCATGCCGGCTATTTGGAATGGCATCACAACACCCGCGAAGCCGTACGGTGAGAGAAAACCATTGAGAAACATGACTAGGGCTCCAAGAGCTGAGCCGTATAGGCCTCCGAACACCATGCCAACTGAGAACACTATGAGCGAAGTGAATTCAAGATTCATGGGTCTGGGCAATAGTTGGATGCCTAAGCAAAGGGCTCCGAGCACGCTTAGCAAGGCGAGTCGCTGAGTGTTCAAAGTATTCATCCTAGAGAATTGGATGGATTATCCATCCATATAAGATTTCCGCACGAAGAGGGTCAGTCCGAGCAGGGTATCAAATTATCCGTGAATCAACAAAGGTAAGCATTTGGCACAGATCCATTTGTCTTCGCCTTTGGATTTCACTGCGATGAGCGTCACTTCGTTGTCAGATCTGCCGCATGAAAAGCACTTCGACTCGCTGGCTCTGCTCTCGTTGGTTTTGCTCATGAAGGACACCTTTGTGATAGGTAACCGTTAAGATCGATGCCAGAATTCTTAAGCCTTCCCGAACAACTCCTCTAACCCGAAAAGGTCTCAAGCTTTAGAGACAACACACAATTGAGGAGCAGCTGCAATGCCTGAGCGAAGCCGAAACCGGGCGCTTCTTGAGGGCGTAATAGCAGGCACTCTCTTCGGCACCGCAGCAATATTCATTCGTTTCATAACTGGCATCAGCGTCTTCTCCATCGCTTTGTGGCGTCTTATCATTGCCTTGGCAGTCTTCGCATTGCTTATTCAAGTGGCTGGCAAGCGTTTCCGTTGGAGTCCAGTTCGAGAAGACATTGGACGCGTGGCTGTTCTCGGCGTGCTCTTGGGCTTGCATTTCATACTGTTTGTTTCAGCCGTCATGGATACGACCATAATAAACGCCACAGTCCTCGTGAACACAACGGCCATCTGGTCTATGATTGTATCATCAGCTGTTTTCAAGCTGAAGCCATCTCGCACAGCAGTGCTCGGCATCGTGCTCTCGTTTGTTGGTGTCGCCATCATCACCTATGGAGACGCTTCAGCTGGAGCTTGGACTCCTTTGCTAAGAGGAGACTTAGAGGCTGTTATCGCTGCCGTCGTAGAAGCATTCTACTTAAGCTATGGACGAGAGACGAGACAAAGAGCATCGCTTATGCCACTCATGATGACCATCTACCTGTTCTCAACTCTCACAGTGTTTGCGATAGGTTTCGTCACGAGCCAGCCATTAGCGCCCCCCACTGACTGGCGTCAGATTTCGCCACTGATTGGATTAGGAATATTGCCCACAGCCTTAGCCCACACCTTCTATTTCTCATCACTCTCACACCTGAAATCGTTTGAAACCGCAGCCATGGCGTTGCTGGAACCCATTGGCGCAACACTGCTGGGCTTCGCAATATTTCTGCAGGTTCCTAAGCCGATCTTTGTTTTTGGCGCGGCTCTCGTGCTTGCGGGGATATTTGCAGTTGCTGTAGGAGAATGAGGCTGGGAGCTTAGTCGTCTGAAGATGGAAAATTCTCCAGAGTTGTTAAAGAACGCATTGTGGAGATAAGCAACGCTGAGCTGATCAGTTCTTTTACTCTTTCCACCACCCCATTTTATTCTTAACTGCATCATCCATTGGGCGGTATCCTGCTGGCTTGTAAGAATGGTTTATGGTAATCTCCGCTATGTCCGCTGAGTACTCGCTCCGAAGAACCTTGACGCCAAATACATTACACCAGAAACCGACTCCAAAAGAGCTATCTGAAAATAACTTGCACCAAGATCAAAGAGGTAAAGAGTCAGAAAGACCCTGAAGGCGCCGTAGCCTAGGATTCGAACAAGGAAAAACAGTAACAAGATCTTCGTTTCATACCTCATAACTCGCCCACTCCCGAGAATTGAAAGACCGTATTTACTGAAGTGACCTTCGCCCTAAAGAGTCATTGCGATGGAAGAATCTGAAAGAGTTTTCGAATCGAACCGAGGCATCACCCAAAACCGACCTTGCTCCTTCCCTTAAAACGGCCTTGAAATTCCCTTAGATAGTAAGCGCCGTGAACAGTTTCGCATCCCGGTCTAGATTCGTGGCGAGGCTAGTTGTGTAATGAAATACTTTAATGCCCTTTTTGGAGGGCGCCAAAAAGCGCACGAAAACGGTTCAACAGTTTGCCCTGGCATAGGTTAACAGTATCGCTTTTTTCAAAAAGTTTTTATCTAACTATAAGGGAAACGCTATGATTGTCGTAAGGTGGAATCGGAATTTGTTTCTGATTGAGTGGATCGCTATTGTTCATGAGACGAAGGAGAGGGAAGAGAAATGAGACGTGAGTTGATCACTGATACGATGATTTTTGTGATTCTTGTAAGTTTAGCAGTTCATGTATCTGCGATTGGGGGTTCGATTTCGCAGAAAGCGGTTTTTTCAGGAGTTGTTTATGCTAGTCCTGGAGTACCCATATTTGGCGCATCTATCACGGCTTCTGGGCTTGAAGGTTACGGGTACACTACTACGAACCCTTTGGGCCAGTACATCATTGCTGAAGGATTGAAAACTGGCAACTATACTGTGAGCGTTCAGGCTGAGGGCTTTCTGGATGCTGCAATTGAGAATGTTTCAGTTACAGGGGGGCAGGAAACCTCTGGCGTTGACTTCCTCTTGAAGGTTTCTGGGGGGATTTCTGGGAAGGTCACCGATGCGGTCACGGGTCAGCCTTTGCAGAATGTTTGGGTTTCTGCGGTTCCGACTGATGGTGGCTATGCGTATGGGCGGTCAGACTTCACTGATGCGAATGGAGACTATCTCATTTATACGAATCTTGATACTGGAACCTACAACGTTAGTGTTTCCTACCAATCTGGGTATATTCGTAAATCTGTGGATGGGGTTGCAGTTACAATAGGAGTTGAAACCAAAGGCATTAATCTGGCTCTCAATCCATCTGGAATCATTTCCGGAAAAGTCACGGACGCTGTTTCTGGACTGCCTCTACAGAACATCATCCTCACAGCATCCGCCACGGGCAGCGCATATGGCGATTATGCGATCACAGATGCCAACGGAGATTATCGCATGTCAACAAACCTTGCAACCGGAAGCTACAATGTATCCGCTTTGTTTCCACTAGGGCACGTCACAAAAACGGTGGGTCCAGTAGCGGTTACTGCTGGAGCCGAGACAAGCGGTGTCAATTTGGCTCTTGATCCCAGCGGGATTATTTCGGGAATGGTAACTGCCACTCCAAGCGGAGCACCCTTAGAAGGAGCATCTTTAGCCGCATTTTCATCTGATTACAAATATTTTGGCTCCGCTCAAACAAACGCCACAGGCCATTACCGAATGGAAGATGGACTAGGAACTGGAACCTACACTGTTTATGCTTCCTACGACGGAGCTTTTGACATGGTTACAGGTGTGAGCGTGACTGTGGGTTCGGAAACGTCAGGGATAGACTTTGCGCTCGCCGTCACTCCTCCACCTCCATCGGGAAGAATCAGCGGCAGAGTCACAGACACAACTGGGGACCCTATATCAGGTGCGCTAGTGACCGCTGAAGGCCCTGCAGGCTATGGAGAAGATTACACTGATACAGATGGCAACTACCTAATTTCAGAAGGTTTAGGAACAGGCACATATGCAGTTAATGCCTCAGCCACCGGTTACTTACCCCAAAGCATTAGCGACGTGAGTGTAACGGTTGACCAAGAAACTCCAAACATTAATTTTCAGCTCACCACGATTCCAACAGAACAATCAGGGAGAATTTCTGGCACTGTCCAAGGCGAATCGAACCCAATACCGGAACTTCAACATCCCGTTGTTATCTTAATGGTTGTTACCATAATGGGCGTCGTCCTCGTGAACATATTCAACGTTAAGACAAGGCGCGGCAAACCAGCTTGAAAAAGCATTCCCTCTCGATTCTGGCACCTAGAAACTCCAAAAAAAACACGATAGAGTAGCCAGTCTGGGATAATTAAGAGTCAAGAAAAACAGCGCAGGAATGGTGTTTCTTGGATACGTAACTGATGAAACGTCTATGGATATTCCGAGGCGAAAATGTGCTAATAGACTTATCCATTTTGACAATTTCCATTGCCGTATTCACTTCAATTTACTATTTCATATGGCTGCTTCTGTCTATCGTTCACGCAGTCAAAAAGGATGAGTCTTCCATCGACGTGAAACTTAATCCACATGTCCCCAAGGTCAGTGTAATTATTCCCTGCAGAGATGAGGAGTCAGTGATTTCTGCGGCAATTGAGCAGTCCTTGAACCAAACCTATAAGGACTTTGAAATAATCGTGGTTCCCCACAACTGCACGGACAACACAGCGCAGATCGCCAGACAATTCCAAGAC
>Ga0315314_1000309_pt1 | contig 60558 bp, 60 predicted proteins | sample TDP9_MG_FD_203631 | JGI IMG/M metagenome (GOLD analysis project Ga0315314, IMG submission 203631) | Freshwater sediment microbial communities from Lake Towuti, South Sulawesi, Indonesia - TDP9 | ecosystem: Environmental > Aquatic > Freshwater > Lake > Sediment | place: Indonesia: South Sulawesi...
GGCGTAGACGGCTGTGAATGCAGCCAACAAAACTGCGTTGCTGAACACGGTAAACGGGAAAACTGGCAAGAATAGGTTGACACTGGATACGAGATAGATGGGAGATGGCAAGGCTAAAGCGAGACAGATTAGCGCCTTGGCGTCAGCTCCACCGAAGGCACCAGCGTAGAAAAGAGCTACAGCCAACGCGGTGGTTATGACAAAGGAAACAGCGTAATTGAACAGAAGCCACTGGGCATAAAACACAAACTGAACTATAGTCAACGCAAAAGCTAGAGGCGCAAAGAAGACCCAGACCTTGTTGCTGACTTCTCTCTGTTTCCAGTCACTCCATGAAGCGTATATCAGGAACGCCAGACTTATGATGACCCTTGCGGCATCAAAGGTTTCATTCAAGCGTGGCACACGCTCAGCAACAGCTCACAAAGACTGTATTAGAAGAGAGAGTTTAAAAATTAAATAGAAGACAAGGACGGCTGAAAAAGCGGGGAAATCGAGATTCTTATGGTGCTAGTCTGTCGAAAGGCACTTGCTGACCTGCTTCTGTGATGAATTTGAAGTAATATCTCTGCCCTGAAACCCAGTCGTACGACCAGTCTGCAGTGATTGATCCTCCGTTGGCTCTGACAATCTTAGTGTCTGGCACGAAAGTGACGGTGCTCGTGGGTTCCTGAAGATTCGAAGATGATGTGCCTAAATAGACTTTGGTGATCTTAGCGTCAGCTGTGCCAGAATTCATCAAGGTTATTCCAATGTACTTCGTGCTCGAAACATTGTAGAATCGCGTGTTAGCTTCTGAAATCACTGCACCTGCCTGCCCAGTTTGTGTGGTAGTAAACGTCATGACCCAAGCATAGGTGACAATAACGGCTGCTACAGCTATGACGATCAATAGAAGCGTCGCCAGTATGGGTGAAATTCCTTTCTTAGCCCTCAATATTTTGTTCAAGTAATTCTACCTCTACTGCCAACTGTTCTTGTCATGACGATATTTAACAAGTATGAAAAACGAATAATGATTAGAACTAAGCAGCTCCTTCTCTGTCGGTTTCACTCGGCTGGAACAGGAACACTGACCTGCTGCTTCCCGTACTGGCATCGAGCGCAAAGAGAACTAACCACATGCTCGAAGTACGCAAGAGAACGAACAATGTCAGTTATCGAAAGAAGACCGAGCAGGCGACCGTCTTCAACCACAGGCAGTTTCTTAATCCGACGCTCGTTCATCACGCTAACAGCATCTCGAAGATCGGTTTCAGGAGACGTAGTTAGAAGCGGCTTAGACATGATGTAACTCACACGTACCCTCCTTGGATCACGCAATTGTAGCACGATTCTTTTGAGCATGTCACGTTCGGTTACTATGCCTATCGGCTTGCTGTCGTTAACGACGATAAGACAGCCGATGTCGTGTCGATTCATAAGTTCAGCTGCTTTTCTTGCTGTGGCTCCTGCCTCTATGGTGATGATATTCGTCACCATCACGTCTCGGACTCTTAGAGACATTGAACTCAGCTCCTAGGATTATTTTCCTTTCTTAGTGACTAGGCAATCGACTATTTTTTGACATCCGAAGCATTCTCCAGGAATAGGCGTGTTCTTAGGAAGACCACTTAAGTATCCAAAGTGATGAAGACAGTCTTTTGTATCGAAGGTTTTGGAATTCTGCTTCGCAAGAGTACTGGTGGTCTTTAGAGGCTTAGGCGGCTCCTTGGGCTCCTCTGGCCTAGGTGTTTGCTCCAAGCTTCCTTGAACCGTACCTTGAGGCGTTGCGCCTATTGCCATCGCGGGTGCTTGTTCAATCCTTTGAGAAGCTGTTCTCTCCGTGTTTTTCCATGAAACTGGCGCACTTGGCTGACGCGGAGGAAGAGTGAACTCTTTTTCTTGTTCGTGCTCGTAAAGCTCCTCGCCCTGTGATCGCTTTTTTTCCTTCGAAGGGTTCAGTTTCCACAGTGTGGTAACGAAGAGAATGAGGAGAACGATTACACCTATTGAGAGGACGATGTCAAAAGCTGAGAGCTCGAAAGAAAGCATTGTCTGCCCCGATTAGGAGATTTCAAATGCGCTTAGATATAGACTTGATGAACCCTGCATAACTAGCGTTGATATGTAGCTTAGCTCAGAACCTAAGAAAGAGAACAATCTTCAGTCCTATGTTTTCCTCTAAGAACGATTGGAAAGACGAAAAATAGCGGAGGAGGAGCTTCTATGGGTTCTCCACCTTCAACTCGTAGGTTATAGTGCTTGAGCCACTTGCCCCAGAGGTGGCGGTGATCTCTGTCCAAAGCGTATACTTTGTTGTTGCTAAGGCTGTGAATGGTTGCCATGTTGTAGGCAAGCCGCCCGCCGTAACCCATGATACTGTTACAACGGTTGCAGTTCCGTTTTTCACCACCGTAGTTACATTTGCTATGTTACTTGATGTCGTTATCGATTTGATCCTCAAGTTAACTGCATGTGCTGATGTGTCCCAGTTCCAGATTCCATGAGTTATGTTTTCGTCAACTGTTTTGACGCTTGGGAAGATGTTTACAGCATAATCGAATGTATTTTGCTTGCTGTTGTCAGACCATTTAACAAAGCAAACATCAGGATTCGCTATAACACTGACACTGCTTGTGAATTCAAGTGTAACATAAGCAATAGCTAAGACTATTCCAGCGGAAACGATGAGAGCTGTCAGCAGTAGCGCAGAGATTGAGTAGCCTCTGACTCGAATTTTCCTATCTCTCAAGTTCATTCTCATTCTTTCCCCACCTCCTTTCACTTCTTCCAGCTTTGTTTTCTCTTTTGTCCAGTTGTGAGCGTCTTTTCAATGGAATTACTGCGCCAAGCAGTGCGAATATTGAATATGGGCTCGATGTGCTCGCATAATTCTGGTTTGAAGTGAGAGTGATAGACTGGTCTTCAGAAGATACTGTTTGCGTTATGTTTCCGATGACAATCGAGTAGGAAGAACCGCCATATTGAGTGAAAACCAATGTGTTGTTTGGAAGGTTCGTGAGGACTACTTGACCTTTGCTTCCCGTTATGCTACTTCTAATCTTGTTTCCACTCGTGCTTGAGGCATTGAAAGCGGTCACGTTAGCAGAAACAAGATAGGCACCCTGCAGTTCTTCCTGCACTGTTATGGTAGCATCATAGAGTTTGCATCTAACGTCTATTGTTTTGATGGAATCCATTGTCACGGAGAATGTGCCGTTCACCCAAAACCCGTAATACCTTACTTTGACTTGAACAGTTCCGTAAGCATTAGTCCAGTTAGCCCAGCCGTTGGAGTCGCTGGTTTTTGTTTCTGAATCCTTGTAAACGATTGCGCCTTGAATGTTATCAGTTAAGTCCCAATCCCGAACATGCAGATTAAGAGCATATGTCACGTACGTAACTTCAATTTTAACCAGATCACCTTTCCACTCAAACTGCGTAGATGTTGATTTCACGCCTTTAATTTTCATTTTCCAATTGCCTGACGCATCTCTGAAGTTGGTTGTGGTGGTTATTGTTTGAGTTTTGGTTACGTCACTTGTTCCAATGGTGTCTGTCATGTATCCGTCTCCACTTGTAGGATACCCTGAAACAAAATTGTAAAGTTGAAGCGTTGTATTCACCGAAGTTGTTGTGAACGAACTATCAACAGTCCACACTAACTGCGTCCATGACGCAGTGTTTGATGCCCCAGTAAACTCCACTTCACTTGTGAACTCAGAAGGCGGACCGAACCTCTGAAACTTTAGATCAAAGCATTCATAGGAAATTACGGTTGTATCCGATGATATTGTATTGGTTCCTATGACAGTGAATGTTGTGCCATTCCACTTTATGGCTCCTAAGTCAAACACTGTATCCTCAAGAACCGCACCGAGAATTTTCACGTCGCCTACTATGTCTCTAGGATTAGTTCTCAATTGAACCCAAGGATGAGTGTTTGCACCCATCGTTGGATTCTGTTGTGTCCCCCAAGTGTTGGGTGCAGTAAAAGTCTTGTATGCGATTTGTCCAGCGGTTGTGCCCCAAACAAGCAAGCCTTTACTTCCAGTTGATTCCCAGGCAAAATCCGCCGGTCTTTGAGTAGCAGAGTCAACGTTAGTATCATGTTCGGTGTGTAATGTCCATGTAGTTCCACTCCACTCAGCCGAATTAAGGTCTGAGGCCTGATCCACAGAAACACAGAAAAGCCTGTCGCTACCACTTGCAGGATCAGCTTTGAGAGTAAACCAGTTCACCTGGCTTGAACCAGACAAATCGAAAGTTGTTGCGGACGCATCCCACGCACTTCCACTCCATTGCCAACTGAATGCGTCGTTTCCCGTAGAGCTTACAAAAGTTGCATACCCACTACTTTGCTCGTAAGCCACTGCTATACATTCTCTTGTGGTTGTAGTAACTGTGCCTGTCAACAGCTGTTGAGAGGAAAATGAGGCTCCATTCCAGATTAGCCCATAAGCATCCAATGAAGTGGAATCGCCAAGTACGCCAACAGCAATTTCATTTGCTCCACTTGTGGGTTTTGACGCCATGCTAATCCAATACGCAGCTTGATTCGTTCCCGAAGCTATTACGTATGTGTTTTCACTTGACCAGCCGGAAACGAAACTCCATGTCTTATAACCAACTCTGAAGTTAGAGGCAGGAGAGAACGAATAAACTAGCAAAGCTTCTCCACTTGTCTTTTCATAGGCAATGTCAAAACTCCTGTAAGCATTAACAGTTGTGCCAACGTTAGCTATGTTGTTCGCTATAGACCATGCTGTCCCATCCCAGACGTACGCATCCAAGTATCCATCAGCGGACAATGTTACAACAATTTTTTCAAAACTTCTATTCTCAATTGGGCAATAAGCGACCCTTGGAAAACGGACTAGATCCCCAGATGTTGCCATTTCACTTTGCGAACCCCACGTGGCTGTGTCTCCGGTCCATGTTCTTTCCTTAGGCGTGTTGAGACTTGTTGTCGAATCTCGATAAGCGATGAAGGCATTCGTTTTCGCAGTACTCGATGAGGCGCTTACGTGAGAACGAAAAGTCATGTAGTTAGCGTTATCACTCTGCAGATCTGCTACAGAACCAGTCGAATATTTTGTGGAGCCATAAAGATTGTAGCTACTTGGATAAAACGTGGCAACATCAGGGTTGGCATAGGCAATTGGAACTTTCGCAGCATCAAACGAAAGATAAGCAATAACACTCAAAAACAACAAAACAACCAGCGTTACCTCTAACCGAATCGAACGACGAATCTTACAGGCATCACGCATATGCCTTTCCATACTAGCTTCTCCTTTCAACTAGAATAGAAAGAAAAGAGGAAAGTCGCTGAAAGCTACGCTGGGACTCTCACCTTTAGGTCCACTATCACTGAGTCAGAGATTATCGCTATAGATTTCCATTTGATCTCCCACTCGAATCGCCAAATGTGGTTCAGCGGAATGTTGAGTCCTGGGTGGTCACTGCCTTTCGCTCCACTGCTCCAGACAGTCACGTTCTCTATGTACGCTGATGTGTTTAGGCTGTAGAGTCGAACAACGATAGAGGACATGTTGCCTGTGTCACCAGTAACAGTGTCTATGAGAAGGTCAAACGTCACTGCACCAGAGCCGATGTTCTTGATTCTTACAGGATCAGTGTACACTCTTGTTCCGTTCGGTGGACCTTTTAGGGTTGTGAGGCTTGCGGTTACACCTGCGATTTGTGTGCCCGCGGTTGCATTGTCGGCGCCTAGCTGCCATTCCAAGGTCATCCCTTCAACTCCAATAGTGCCAGTTTGGAACATGTAGTTGTAGATGGCGGCGCTTGCCGTCGCTATTAGCATCGATGTTAAGAGCAAAGTCAAGAACTTCATTGATTTTCTGAATGGAATCTTCTTTATTTCCATTAGTTCACCTCCTTACTTCTTCTGAGTTTTGGCAGAAGATCTGGACTGAGGAAGATGGCGGCACTCACGCCTATCATAACAGCTGCGATGACAAGACCTACTTGAAGTAGCAGGAACGGAAACTCGGCGCTACTGACATAGCCATAGTTAGACACGAAGAATACTGAAATCATGATGGTTGGAAACGTGATTGTTCCAGCCCAAGCTTTGGCCATGAGCCACATCTTCTGTGAAGTGGCAAGGTACACATTGACTGCGACGATGTTGATGAGAGCAATAAGTAGATAGAAGAAACAATACCAGAACCGCATGTACTCACCAAATATGGTTAGAAATTCCCTGCTGACCATTAGGTGACCAAAGCCGATTACCGCTGCAATCTGGAAGACGTATGGTAGAACCTTTGGGAATCTGTCTTCGAGCAGGCAAGTTAGTAGGCTGAGTAGTAGAAAGAGGTCGGTTCCTAGAAGCACAAAGAACTCTGGTAGAATGGTAGGTGCCATTTCCCTCGTAGTCCAGTCTAACGTTTGCAACCCTATGAGAAGGAAATGATTTAAGAGGTATGAATTCGGAATCTGAATCGTACCTTATGATAAAAGCTGTTACCTGTGCTTTTTACTTTGTCCGCGTCCTAGCTTCTTCCAAGATGGCAAAAACAAAAGGCGCAGAAGACGTTCTCGCTTCAAGCTTCACATTCAAGAGGGTTTCAAGAAAACCACAGAGAACTTCAACATTGCTGATGAAGGGCGCCTTGACGATGAAATATTTGTCTCTTGGATAGAAATCGCCGAAGCCTTGCACGCGCAGTCGTTTGAAAACATCTTCCCATTTTTCTTTAACTGTAGTCTCAAGGTTGAGTGTGGCTTCCAGAGAGACACGTGCCGCTTCACCCATCTTCTGTCCTACTTCACGCCACTTGCTCTGTGGAACATACTGAAGCAGTGTGTTGATAAATTCAACGTTTACGAAGGCGACGCGGCTAACACCTACATAATACTCGCCTGGAAAACGCCAGTCGTAGATACTCATGCTGCGATAAATATCCAACATCTTGGAAATCAACGGTTTGATCCCGGGTTCTCTACCCTCACTGATCAACTGGTCTATGTATTTGCGTTCCTCATCTTCTAGAATAATCGTAGTTCTTTTCACAGCCTCTTTAGGTTCTTTAGCCATTCTATGCCTAAGCCCCGTTGCATACCCGCATATATTGGAGCATAACTTATATCGCTTGCGTCCTCAAACGGTCCTGTAAAGTCTTAGGTTGACGGAGCACCCTGTAAACTTTCGGTTGACACGGCACAAAAATATTCAATGTTCCGTTTTTGTTGTTACCGTATTGCTCCAGTCACACAATCTTATATCACTCACAGGTCATACCCGACTTGGAACTACGTAGGTTATGGAGGTGAAACTGGATTGCCCAAGAAAAGTGCTCCTAAACCGATTAAGACGAAAGACGGGGAAAGCGCCGTCCTCGCGAAGATCGCCGCGATGCCGGGACCGTATCGCGCCATGGGCGAGCGGCTCCATGCTATCATCAAAGCCAGCGCGCCAGCCCTCTCGCCGAAAGTCTGGTACGGGATGCCCGCGTATGCCAACAAGGACGGCAAGGTCGTCTGCTTCTTCCGCGGCGCGGAGATTTTCAAAGAGAGGTACATGACGCTCGGCTTCAGCGACGAGGCGAACCTCGACGAAGGCCACATGTGGTCGATCGCGTTCGCGCTGAAGGAGTTGACTGCCGCCGAAGAGGCAAGGATCGGCGCGCTCGTGAAGAAAGCGGCGAGCGAGGACTGAGCTCCTCAAACAAACCCTTATTAATTCCAGCAAGACAGACAACTCTTGCCGATGAAGAAACACTAAATCTGAAAACAGATGACGCGATTTTTCCCTGGGGTATCGGAGGCACAAACCACTAGATTATCCGACGCTTCAGCAACTCCTTCTTGAGCAACTGGAAATCGCTTTCCAAACCGTCTCTATACCTAGGATTGTGCAAAACAGAAGCAGGATGATACATAGGCACAACAGCTATGCGAAGATTAACGAATTTAACGTCATACACCTCTCCACGAAACTCAGCTATGCTCTCAACTCGCCTCACGCCAGCTCTCCAAAAAATGTAAGCTGTCGAATGCCGTCCCAGAGTGACAAGAACCTTAGGTGCGATTAAACGAATCTGATGATCAAGATACAAAGAGGTACACGTGGCTATTTCCAATGCAAGTGGATCACGGTTCTCAGGCGGCCTGCACTTCACAACGTTCGTTATGAAAACGCTTTCTCGGGCAAGCCCTATCCATGTAAGAAGTCCGTCGAGAACTTTGCCAGCAGCACCCACAAAGGGCAGACCTTTCAAGTCTTCCCAATAGCCTGGTGCTTCACCCACAAAGACCACTTTGGCTTTAACGCTGCCTTCACCTGGAACTGCGTTTTTGCGACCTTTTGACAATGGACACCGAGTGCATGTCTTGACTTGGTGGGCAATTTTCTCCATCGACTCAGCCTTACGCAACGAAAACACCTGTCTAAGTCTTAGTGGCGCATGTAGATTTACATGTTGCGAAAATGCTCGCCTTGTTACAGGATGACTAGACTATGGTCAAAAAACGCTAAATACAATTTTCAAGTAGCTACATCGGGGAACGTCTTTGAGAAAATGCGATGTGCTCTCCATTGTCGCTGATCCTACAAGAAACAAGATCGTCAGACGACTGAACGAAGCTGGAAAGGCGGCTTATTCAGACCTCTTAGACTCAGCCGAACACGTGAGGCGTTTGACTAGCACGGGCAACTTCAATTATCACCTCAACTTTCTCCTTGACAACTCAATAATCGAGAAAGACGGAATCGTCTACAAGCTTAGCGAAAAGGGAAGGGAAATCGCACGGTTCCTCAAGGACGTTGACCAAATGTGGAACAAACTTGAACCAACACTGAGAGGTGAGAAAATGAGTATATTGAGCTGGGCTGAGCAGTTCCAAAAGGAAACTGGAATAGAAATGCAGAAAAGCACTTCAAAATTCCACGGAGTCGAACTGATGTCAGACCAAAGAAAGGTGATTGGCATTATTGCACAAGAAGACTGCAACACTGAATTCTTCAAGGACTACCAACAACTCAAAGTAGAAAACTGCCACCTTCAAACAAAGCGAAGCGAAAAAGAAACAGAGAAGTGTGTCGAACTCGTTGTGGGGCATCCGGACCTGTCGTATTACATTTCTCCTCAACTGCTGGGCGTTGTCTACAACTTCCTGTCAACTCACTTTGACGAAGCACACATCTTTGCCGTCAAGAAAAAACCGTTTCCGTTCCTATTCAGAGCAGCAGCGAAAGGAAAAAACTATGACGGATGCGCCTTCCTCGTTGCTCCAGTAGTGTTCTGATCCACAGCAGATCCAGAGAGAATGAAGGCAATTATCCGATCGGAGGAAGAAGATTAGCTTACCATAGTCTCGGCGATTTCTTTCACAGCTGAAACAAAGGTATTGATTTCATCGAGGGTGTTGTAGAGATAACATGAAGCGCGCACAGTGCCTTGCCTACATAACACAGTCTTCGACAAAGGCTGCGCGCAGTGGTGACCCGAACGCACCATGATATTAGCTGAAACGTCAAGGGCTAAGGCAACGTCATGAGGGTTCAAATCACCGACATTAAAGGGTGCAATGCCTACTCGTTTCTCAGGCTCAGGACCATAAACCTCAACATCGCGCAGAGCTGTCAAGCCCTCATACATGCGTCTCACAAGCAGCTTCTCATGAGCCTCAATTCTGTCCATGCCAATCTTAGATAGGTAATCAACTGCAGCGCCCAAACCTAGCACAGCCGCAATGTCAATCGTACCGCCCTCAAACCTTCGCGGGCTTGCATCCAGCTCATAGTAATCTGTGCCAACCTCCCTGATTGACCCTCCTCCGATGATGAGCGGCTCCACTTCCTCCGTCAACTCCTTCTTCATGTAGAGAACGCCTGAACCTGTGGGACCGCACATCTTGTGACCACTGAACGCCAAGAAATCACAATCAAGCTTCTGCACATCAACTTTCATGTGAGGCACAGACTGAGCCGCGTCAACCAGCACACAAGCGCCGTGTTGATGAGCGATTTCAGTGATTTCCTTGATAGGAAGAATTATGCCCAAGACATTCGAAGCGTGCGCAACTGCGACCAGCTTCGTCTTGTCGTCGATCAGTTTCTCAAAGTCAGCTAAGTTCAATATTCCTTTGACAACGGGTTTACGCGGCGTAATTAGTTCAACTTCAGCGCCGTATTTGTCTCTAACGCGGAGCCAGACAATGAAGTTGGAGTGGTGCTCGAGCACTGTGGTTACTATTTTGTCGCCTTTCTTCCATTTCAAGCCGCTCGCAACGAGGTTAATGCCTTCCGTGGTGTTGCGAGTCCAAATGACCTCAGAAGTTGATCTAGCGTTGACGAAATCCGCAACTTTCTTTCTCGCCTGCTCACATTCCTCACTTGCTCTCGTTGATAAGCGATGAACACCCCGTTCAACGTTAGCTCGATACTCATGATAAAACTCCAGAATCTTCGCCAGAACAGGCTCAGGCGTCAGACTGCTGGCAGTGCTGTCCAAGTATATTACGCCAGATTTCAGAATTGGAAAATCCTTCCTGATTTCATTCACGTTTAAGTATTTAGCTTCATAAACAGTCTTTGAATGCTTGATTTCTTTGGCAAGGGATGGACACATAGCGTAACTAATGGAGACTATATTCCTAGTTATATCTTTCCGTATGGAAAGCCCGCTCAGGCTAAGTTTCTGATTGTTATGAAAAGCACAAAAGAGTAATCGTGACGCCTATACGACAAACTGAGAACCGCCGCAAAATCTTATGAGAGCCCTAGATGCTTAATATCCACGCGAAGGTATCTTTCGTATGAGCACAGCTGAACGAGTTTATAGAAGCACAAAGGTTACAGTTGTGAAGGGAGACATAACAAAGCTGGAAGTCGACGCCATAGTCAACCCAGCCAACAGCCAACTCATCATGGGCGGAGGAGTCGCGGGCGCCATACTCAGAGCAGGCGGAGACCAAATACAAAAAGAAGCTCTAAGAAAAGCACCGGTACCAGTTGGCACAGCCGTTGCCACAACCGCTGGAAAACTCAAAGCAAAACACGTAATCCATGCACCGACAATGACACGACCAGCAATGGCAGCGAACCTAGAAGACGTTAAAGGAGCAACTAAAGCAGCATTAACCTGCGCTCGGTTAATGCGTGTGACAAGCGTGGCATTTCCAGGACTAGGCACAGGAGTCGGCGGGCTTGACGTTCAAGACGCTGCAAACGCCATGGTGGAAGAAGTAAAAAGACACATTGCAGCGGGAACAACAATCAAACAAGTAGTCCTGGTGGGCTACAACTCCGACCTAGTCAAAGCCTTCGAGAAGGCCATCCGCACAGCAGAATAGAGTGAGCGCCAAAGACACGACTAAGTCTCCGACACCAGATAGTATTCATGTCGGAGACAAACTTTTCACAGCAAGAGTTCCGACAAACTTTAATACCAGAAACGCCCAATCATCTCTCTTGGTGACGAGAGTGTCGGAATTAACTGCGAAGAAACCTGCCACAAAAGAAGACCTTATCCGACAGTTGACGGCTGCTATGAAGACAGAAATGGAAGACAAGAAAACTAAGAAGCCGACAATTGCAGGAACCTCTAAGGTCATGCGCATTCACAGGGACACGCTTTACGAGTGGATGCGAGAGTTCGGCGTTGAATTCGACAACGTGCTAAAGCGCGCTAGACCAGCCGCAGAAGAGAGACAAGCTGGAGGGTTCACTTATTTGATCGGCGAAGCGCTTGTCGGAGAAGGTTCAGAGGTTGCTCACGTCGACCTTTTAATTGGAGACAAGAACGGCCCAGTTGGAGAAGCTTTTGCGCAAGGATTGTCGAATCTTTCAGCGGGGCACACACCTTTGTTGGCTGTGATTCGTCCGAATCTTCCGCCCAAGCCTCACACGCTTCTGGTGCCTAAAGTCACTGTGAAGAATTTGGAGCAGGCTGGAAGAATTTTTGGTCCTGCTCAAGCAGCTGTGGCTAAGGCTGTGGCGGACGCTGTTGAGGAGAATATCATTCCAAAAGATAAGGTAGAAGACTGGGTCATCGTGTGCAGCGTCTTTGTTCATCCGGAAGCCAAAGATTATCGGCAGATTTATCAGTACAATTATGGCGCGACTAAACTGGCTTTGAAAAGAGCCTTGGTCAGTTATCCGTCGCTTGACAAGATCTTCTACGACAAAGACCGGGCAAAGCATCCAATTATGGGATTCAAAGTGCCTCGCTTGTGGAGACCGCCGTACCTTCAGATTGCGTTGGACAACCCGAGTCTTGAACGCGCCAAGGAAGTGATCACCCAAGTTCCGCAGAGCGATCGACTCATATTGGAGGCGGGCACGCCTCTTTTGAAGAAATATGGCACGAGAGCGGTTCGTGAACTGCGTGACAGTGTTAAAGACATGTTCATTGTCGCTGACTTGAAAACATTGGATGTCGGCAAAGTTGAGGTTGACTTAGCCTTTGAGGAAACCGCTGACGCCGTGGTGGCTGCTGGGCTTGCCGCGCCAGAGATACTTGACGGCTTCATATACGAAGCTAAGCGGCTTGGAATCTACGCTTTCGTTGACATGATGGAAGTTTCCGATCCAGTTCAGAAACTGCGATCCTTGAAACAGTTGCCCGACGTTGTGATTCTTCATCGTCCCATCGACGTTGAAAAAGCTGGAGTGCATCATCGCATGGAACTGATCAAAGAGCTTCGCCAATCGTTTCCACATGAACGCTTGCTTATTGCCATTGCAGGCGGAATCATTCCAGAAACTGCACGAGATGCTCTTGAGAAAGGCGCCGACATTGTCATTGCTGGACGCTACATCACACAGTCAAAGGATGTCAAAAGGGCTGTAAGAGATTTTCTCGAGGTTACACCTGAAATGCGCGAAGACATCGACCTGTACAGAGTACATACGGAATAGAACTGCTGCTGAGCTTCACTCTCTTACTTTTCTTTTGCGTCCTGCACTGCGCGCTGCGATCAAGCCTACTTTCTGACCTGGCGGTGCGTGTCTTCCCACCGTGGTGACTTTGCGGGCGCCTCTGTGGCTACTGCCATACGGGTGCACAGCCGCGATCATAGCTACGCCTCTTGGACGCTGAAACTTCTGCCCCTTAGCGTGCATCATGTGATAACGCGAACCAGCCTTGAGAAACGGCTTGTCAACTCGACCTGCGCCTGAAACCACGCCTACCATGGCTCTGCACAAATCGTTCAGGTAAGTGGTTTTTCCACTGGGAAACTTGATCATGGTGCCTGAAGGCATATGTGCCACAACAGTGGCATAAGCGCCGCTGGAACGACAGACCTTGCCTCCGTCACCTGGCTGAAGTTCAACATTGCATACCATGGTGCCCGGAGGAATATCGCCTAAAGTGATAATGTTGCCTATGTCAACCGGCGCCTTGCTGCCCATCTGAATGATTTGCCCTTGAAAAACACCTTCTGGCACAACCGTGTAGAAGCTCTGCCCGTTCTCCAGTTTAATCAAAGCTAGTGGAGAGCCTCGTCCTGTCTCATGCATCATCGTCTCAACCTTGCCCTGAATTGTTCCTTCCATTTCCTTCTTCGACAGGGCAGAGTATTGAGCCGCTGCGACTCTCCTGTGAGTGGCTGCTCTGAAGACTGATCCACCGCGTCCGCGTCGTTGAACGCGTATTCGTTTTCCCATGAACCGTCACGTCTTTCGTATAACCTACGTGGGCGGCTATATAAGATTATTATGTGTCATAGCCGTAGAAATCAATTTTAGTGTAGAATGGCGTTAGGCAAGTCGGAGGCAGATGAAAGCATTTGAAGCTGAAAGTCGACATTAACTGCGATATTGGCGAGAGCTACGGTCATTTCAAAGTTGGCGAAGACAGTGAAATCATGCCTCACATAACCTCTGCAAACGTGGCTTGCGGTTTCCATGCAGGCGACCCAGTCACTATGGCGCACACTATAGAATTGGCTAAGCGGTTTAGAGTCGCTGTTGGAGCGCATCCAGGTTTTCCAGATATCATGGGGTTCGGGAGAAGAGAAATGAAGTTGAAACCTGAGGAAACCAAGAGCTATGTCATATATCAGATTGGAGCGCTTCAAGCATTTGCCAGAGCGTCGCGCATGGAGTTACAGCACGTGAAACCTCACGGAGCCCTATACGACATGGCATCAAGAGATGAAAACCTGGCTAAGATTATATTGGAAGCCGTTAAATCGGTTGACCCTGAGCTCATTCTCTTCGCGCCCCCAAAATCAGCGATGGCAAAAGCTGCTTCAAAAATGGAGTTTCGTGTGGCACTCGAGGCTTTTGCAGATAGAGCCTACAACCCGGATGGAACACTGGTTTCGAGGAACAAGCCGAAGGCGGTTATCGAAAACCCAAAGCTTGTGGTGGAAAGAGCTAAGAAAATGATCAGAGAAGGAACCGTTTCAGCAGTCAACGGCGAAATCGTGGACCTAGGACAAGTTCATACAATCTGCGTTCACGGCGACACCCCCAATGCTGTGCAGATGACGAAAACCTTGAAATCCAGTTTTCTCGCAGCAAAGATTGATGTTCAACCTGTGGGCTCGTTTCTCTAGACACGATAGGAGCACGATGGCGTCAAGTGTATTCTGTAGCAAGATACTTGCCTTTCGGTGACAAGGCGCTGATAGTGAAGTTTGACAGCACCATAAGCCCCGAGATCAGTCGAAGAGTTCACGCTCTTGACAAAGCGATTACTAGTGCCAATCTTTTAGGAGTTAAGGAGTGCGTTCCAACGTATTGCTCTCTACTCGTATCCTATGACCCAGCCCAAGTGAGTTACGAAAAACTGGTGTCTGAAGTTAAAAGAGTTGAAAAGCTGTCGAAAGCACATGTCTCCGAAGAGAAAGCACGTAGGGCCGTAATTCCCGTTGTCTACGGTGGCGATTTTGGACCAGATATTTTGCGGCTAGCCCAATACCACGATTTGAAAGAAAGCGATGTCATAAGAATTCATTCAGAACGAGACTACATGGTTCACATGATTGGATTCATCGCTGGGTTTCCTTACCTCGGCGAAGTAGCCGATGAAATCGCTACTCCACGACTTGAAACTCCTAGGATACGGGTTCCGGAAGGATCTGTTGGCATAGCTGAGAAACAGACGGGAATATATCCAAGGGAAGCGCCAGGCGGATGGCAGATAATTGGAAGAACACCGATCAAGCTTTTTGATCCTTTGTGGCAACCGCCAGCGTTGCTTCAACCAAGTGATATTGTAAGGTTCAGACCTGTCTCGATGGATGAGTTTTGGCAAATCCAAGCAGCAGTTTCTAAGAGAAGCTTTGATCCGTTTACACAGGAATGAACATCTGAATGAAGCTGTTTCGAGTTATCGAGCCTGGGTTCTTCACAACGGTTCAGGATTTGGGACGATATGGCTTTCTCAGGTATGGTGTTCCAATTTCTGGGGCAATGGACGATTTCTCTTTGCAGCTTGCTAACATGCTGGTTGAGAATGATCTTGGAGCCGCTTGCTTGGAAGTAACGATGTTGGGACCAGAATTTGAAGCATTGCATGATGCACAGATTGCAGTTACTGGCGGAGACATCTCACTGCAGATTGATGGCCAGGTTTGTGAAATGTGGCAGACACTGATGGTTAGAAAGGGTGATGTGGTCTCGTTTGGGAAGGTGCGAACTGGGTGTAGAGCATTTGTTGCCGTCAGGGGCGGAATAAACGTGCCAGTAGTTCTTGGAAGCCGCTCAACCTATGTTAGGGGTGAGATTGGGGGCTTTCTGGGTCGACAGCTGAAGGCAGGGGACATTGCTGAGGGAGTCGATGATGTTCCGCTTACGAGTCAATGTCTTTCGGTGCCTAGTGATCTGGTTCCCGATTTCAGCTCTGAGGCAGCGGCAAGCGTCGTTCTAGGACCTCAATTGGAAAGCTTCACCAAGAGAGGAGTTGAAACACTTCTCTCAAACCCTTATACCGTCACCATTGAAGCGGATAGAATGGGGTACAGGCTTGAGGGACCGGTGATCGAGCATAGCAAACATGTCGATACAATATCCGAGGCGATTCTGCCTGGTTCTGTTCAGGTTCCGGCTAATGGTAAGCCTATCGTAACGATGAAGGATGCACAGACAACGGGCGGCTATCCTAAGATCGCTGTCGTTATATCGTCTGACTTGCATGTTTTGGGTCAGTTAAAGCCTAATGACAAGATATCTTTCAAGAAGACTACGCTTTCAGAGGCGCATCGCAGACTATTCGATCACAACAACAAGATTCGAATGATGGAACGCAAGCTTCTCAATCGAACGCCCAAGTGACTTTAGAGTTAGTTGGTTTTTACCTAGCTCTATTGTCTGCGTGATTGGCGCTGGCTGTGCGCAGGAAGAAGGCGACTGACCCCTTAAAGCCTTCTTCTTCTGGGTGTTGATGTCAAATCGCTCTTAGCGCTATCATCAAGTGCGCTACACGCACCGGATATGGTCTGACAGCAAATAGGGTTGTCAAAGTAGCTTCTGCAGACACGAATTAGATTCGGATCTTGTGTGAGAATAGCGGTTTCATCAGCCCAGTTTGCCACTGTAAGAAGTGTCTTCAAGTCGGTGATCAGCATTCCAAGAGAATCAATTGAGCTCATGTCTGGCGGACAGCACAGTAAGCGAATCGGACCGAAATCTGAGAAGTCTTCTTTCTGAGAAACTTCATGTGTTACGGCAATGTTCAAGTTGACCTTGCGCTTCTCTTGAGCCTTCAGCATAGCATCTTTTAGTTCTTCGAGAACTCCCACGTACGAGATGAAGATGGTGACTTCAGTTCGTGCTGTTTCGATTAGGGCTTTCATTCGGTTTATGATGTTCCTTCTTCCACGGATGATGTAGGCTATTTCAAGCTCATCTGATTTTTCAACACTCTCGTAGATCGGTGTCAGCAAATCGGCGAGAACGTCCGCCTCTTTGGTCTTCTCGTTGTATTCTTCAGTCAGCCGCTCTTTCAAATTGACGACAGCATCTTTTGGTGGCACAGGCAGGTACGTGTTTGGGTTGCCTTTCTGAACTACGAGCATGCCTTTCTTGGAAAGTCCGTCTAAGGCATAGTATATTTTCGAGTCAGGAATGCCTGTGTCCTTGCATAAGGTGCTCGCGGTCATGCTTGAATGGCTTAAGAGTGTAGCATAAGCTAGTGCCTCATGGGATGACAAGCCGAGTTCTCTGAGTCGCGAAACAATTCGGTCTCGTGCAACTGTTTCTAGGTTGATGTCCAATGCTACTTCTTCCTTTTTCTAGTGAGTGGTTGTCAGATAAGCCTTAAATAGTTTTCTACTACTCTCTGGTAGTAGTTAAACTATCATTTAAGGAGGCTTAGAATGGACAACAAGACAAAAATGCTCATCGCGGTTGGAGCTTCAGTCACGGCAACGTGCCAGCCTTGCCTGAAAACCGCCATCACTCAGGCTCAAGGAGTAGGCGCAGAAGAAAAGGAGATCCTGGAAGCGATCGCAATAGCGAAGATCGTTAGAGGAGGCGCAATGGGGAAGATGGACAAATTCGCTTCAACCTTGGTCGGAAACAACACCACGAGCAACGGGGAAAGCGAAGCTGCTTGCATAGCGACAGACGAAGAAGTCAAAGAATGGGTAGAGAAAGAACAATGAGGCGGCGGTTACCAAAGCTCAAAAACCGAAATGAAGCAAGAAGAAATCTTGAAGCGCTTACGATCGAAGGAACTGTCAAAAAGGAGGGATAAATAATGAAAGAAGATGAAAGCTGTTGCGGAACAAAATCAAGCCATAGCAGTCGCGAGCCTAGTTGTTGCAGCTCAAGCACAGCCACAAACGTGGAAGAAGCCGTAAAGGAAGCCTACGGAAAACGGTGGGCAAGCCTGAAAGCAAGCAAAGCCGCGAAACCTGAAAGCTTAGCAAGCATGCAGTCGGCGCATGACGCGCTTCTGGAAGAGTTGAAGCCGCATCATGGAATGAAGGTTCTTGACATCGGCTCCGGAAGCGGCGAAACAGTGCTAGCCATCGCAGAAAAAGTCGGCTCAAAGGGCAAAGCTGTAGGCATCGACTTCTCACCTGAAGGCATAAAGCTAGCCAGAGAAAACGCCAAGAAAAGAGGCTTAGAAGGCATTGCAGAGTTTCATCAAGCCAACGCTGTTGAACTGCCCTTTCCAGACAACTCGTTTGACGCCGTTATGAGCGAATGCGTTGTCTGTTTAATTCAGGATAAGCAGAAAGCGTTGAACGAGAAAGTGCGTGTTCTGAAGCCTGGCGGGCGCGTCATTATGCATGATGTTGTCACGTGGGCGCCTATGCCGAAAGCTATGAGAGAGAATAAAGGGCTTTACTGCGAATGCGTCGGAGGCGCTGTCAGCCTGGAAGAATACGTAGAAATGACGAAGAAAGCTGGATTAATTAACATTAGAACCGTTGATTTCACTAAGGACGCTAAGAACATGATAGACGTCGAAATAGCCGCCCAAAACCTAGGGCAGAGAAAAACCAAGTCAGCTAAACAGATCGTCGAGTTTGTACGCAAAGGCGGCATAGGCTACGCACTGTTAATCGGGACCAAGAAAAGAGCATAGTTTAAATCGCTTCTTCCGTCTATCTTTTTTCACTTCTCGGATTCTGTCTGCAGTTGTTTCTGCTTTGGAAGATCGTTTTGAAGTTGTTTCCAGCTTTCGACTACTTTTGTTGCACCACGGTCTATGTATTGTTGATGAGAGAATAATTTCGAGCGCAGCAACCCAATCCGCTCAGGAACGTTGAATTCTTTATAAATGGTGAAGTAGCCGGGATAGTCATCAACAACTCTAGCAACATTGTGTCGTTTGTGTATCGAGGAAAAAAGCCGGTGCCTAGTTTCGACTAGTGTTGGACCAGTTGGCTGGCCTCGAGCACGTGCGTAATCGCTTAGGCGGTACATTATTAGTTCCATGTTGCTCGTGGGAAAGCCAAACTGTTTCAGTTTCTCTAGAGTTGAACCGCGTGTAGTTTCTGGTCGTCCGGTGAGATACACTAGAATGCAATGTTTGCTCCAGGCTTGAAGGGTCTCAGCTGCGAAGGGAACGGGTTCCTCGAATTTGAGCAGACTCTCTCCAGCCTTTTCTATGCAGAGTGTGATGTCCCAGAATCTTTTCTGAATTTCAGTGACTCGTTTCTTCTGGTTTATCGACGCGTATTTTTCGAATATCTGCTGAGGGCTTAATGTTTGTACCGCTTCCAACGGAATTTCTCGCTTGAGGATTTTGTTCCATACCGCTTGCGTTCTTTTTGCTGTGTCTATCAAGGTGTCGTCGACATCTACAACCACGCTAATCATGCCGTTGCTCCTTTCAACTAAGCGGGAAAAGGACGATTGACAAGCATAGGTAAATATCCTTTAAGCATGCACGCTAGCCACCAGTCCAGCGAAAATGTGAGGATAGGAGTGCCGTGGAGCTAAAGATCCATCGGGTCGATATACGTGATTCTTGGGTTATGTAAGATTTTGTCATTCAGGCTCTTCGTGTAAATTCGGTATAGGGTTCTTATCGGATTGTGCTTTGAAACTGCAGGGATTATGGATTCAGCGGGATCAAGCGCGAACGTGAGGAAATTGCAATTGTAGGAATATGCTAGGCAGAGGCAATGTTTTATCAATTCTGTTGCGATTTCAGGCTTACCGAAAGCGAGGTCTCTGATGTACAATATCCTGAATGGTTTTCCAACAGAAGGCAACTGCATAGTATTCTTGAAAACATTGATGAACTTCAGCAAATATCGCAGCAATGCCAGTTTCGCAGAAACATGCACGGCGGTTATGCTAAAGATTTTTGAATAATCCCAAAGCCCAGCACATGCTTCAATTTTGTCTTCAATCTCAACGACTTGCAGGTTAACTAGACCATAGCCGGGCAGTTTCCCTGTTCTTTCCATAAAATCATCCTCAGTAAGCTTTGCAAAGAAATCATGGTTGCCATAGTAGCTATTTAGAAGATCAACAATCTGTGGCACATCTTCCGAAATCGAGGGTCTGGCATTTAGTGTTGCGCAGTCTCTTCTCTTGAAAACGGGAATGTTGAAAAGCGTGAAATCTCGAATGCCCTGGAATCCGAGTTTCCTGAAGAGGCCTACTGAAGGATAATTATCGTTCACGATTACTCCATAGGCGAGATCTGCCTCGTTTTGCTCAGTCATGGCGTGTTGAACAAGTCGCGTACCTATTCCTTTCCCGCGACAACTCGGATTGACTCGCAAGTCGTAGATGTAGACGGCTTTGACTGCTTCTCCGCTTATGTTGAACTCTTTAGCAGTTGCGCCCACTGTTCCTACGATTTTCCTGTCTTCCTCGGCAACATACAATCTGGAATCCTTGTAAACTCGTGACCGAGAGAAGAAGTCTGGGCTTCTGTCAAACGACAAAACTAGATTGGTGCCTTGGGGACACATTTTTTCCAAGTTTAGTAGCTGTGAATTGTCTGAATCAACTGCTAATCGTATGGATACCATTCCCAAGAAAACCTCTCGGCGTAAATGCCGTAGCTGTCAAGAATGCTTGCAACGGACTCTTCAATCTGTTGTTCTTCACAAGTGAAACATTCGATGCAATGATGGACAGACAAGGTGATTAGATCTTCCTTCTGACTCTTACGAATCTCTTGTCGACTCTAAACCCAACTTTTCGGTAGAAGCCCTCAGCCGTTTCTGTGGCTGTTTCTACATTCCGAACCTGTTTCGCTTTGAGAAAACGAAACGCCGAATTCACCAAGGCGGTTCCGACACCTTTGTTCCGATGTTTTGGCACGACGGAGATGTTTCTGACGTCACCGAGTGTCTCGTTTGTTTCCGAAAGGGTGCATACAACGTATCCTATTACCTGATTGCCTGTTACAGCTACAAAGACTTTAACGTCGTCTCTTCCGATTCTGCTTTTCATGCGTTTCTTGAAAGCTTCTCCATCTGGTTTGGCGTACCAAGGTCCAAATTCCCTGAAGGCTTCTCGTCTAACCCTAAGAAGCTGGTCAAGATCCTCAACCCGAAGCTCTCTGATTTCATGCTCCCTCTGGTAACTCATCTTCTCTGCTAAAGCTAGGTCTTTCGACATGCATACGCCCCGATGGAAGACCTCAAAACCCAGTTTCTCAAAGAAGTTGAAGGCAATTGGATTCTCGATGATTTCGTCGTCGTTTTCGATAAGCGCGGCGTCTTGTTTCTTTGCCCACTCCATGGCTTTTTCCATGAGCCTGCTGCCCACTCCTTTTCTTTGAAAGCTAGGCCTGACGCAGATACCCGAAATCAGAACCACCAAACCGACTTGCGGTCTTTCAAGCGATGTTAGGAGAATATACCCAATCGGTGTGCTATTGTACTCAGCTATAAATACCGTCCCGGTTTTTGCCTCGAGAGCAACTCCGAATCTTTCCATAAACCAGCTTAGACTCATCGGATTAGGCCAGCAACAGGTCAGGTTCTTAAAAGCCTCATTATAGATTTCAACAATGGCTTTGGGATCTTCTTGGACGTAGTTTCTGATCTTTAAGGGATTCATTTATTGTTCGTGCTCAAACGCTCATTATGCCTTATTCATGTGAAGATATCATTCTTTAGTCTTTGCGTGTGACCTGCAGAAAGACGAAAATCCGAGAGTTACGCCCCAGCGGCGCGATTATAGCATGGAAAAGACGTTTACATTTGTAAACTTTTATATCTTGGACTCCATCCTAGTTTAAGTGGGACAGCCTTTGACACCCCAGAAAGCATCGATTCCACAAGGCTTGCTAGAACATCTCTTAGATGCGGAAAAGCTGAAGTACTGTTTTGAATGTGGAGTCTGTACCGCCAGCTGTCCCATGAATGAAATGTTTCCAAACACTTACAATCCACGTATACTGGTTGAAAGGATTTTTCACAACCCGAAGGCAGCCCTAAGCGACCCAGCGCTTTGGTTATGCGCTTGGTGTTACCGTTGCTACCATCGTTGCCCGCAAAAAGTCAAACTGCCCGAAATCCTGCTAGAAATCAGAAAAATAGCGAAGGAACAGGGCAAACTGGAAGGATTCAACCGAGCCTTAGAGCTGATAAGGCAAGAAATCCCGTTTCCAGCCTCCTTCGGCTTCGTATGCCTCCATCCCGAACGAGTTGAGCTTGAAAATTCAATTGAAGACCTTGAAAAGCAACATGCAACCAAGAAGCGAAAAACTAAACCAACGCGAGAAACTGAAAAATCGAGTGACAGAATAGCTGTTATAGGCGCTGGACCGGCAGGACTCACAGCCGCATATGAATTAGCAAAGAGAAAATACGTTGTCACAATCTTTGAGGCTTCGTCTCGTCCAGGAGGCATGCTCCGACACTGCATACCTGAATTCAGATTGCCCAAGAGAATCATCGACGCTGAAATCCAACACATAAAAGACAAAGGCATAGAAATCAAGACCAACGCCGAAATCGGCAGAGACCTAACATTCGACGATCTGTGGAAGGAAGGGTTCAAGGCAATATTCGTATCGGTCGGCGCTCATAAAACCCGAAAACTTGGAGCTGAAGGCGAAGACCTAAACGGCGTATACGATGCACTAAATTTCCTGAAGCAAGTAAACGAAGGAGAAAAAGTCAGCATAGGAGAGCGAGTGGCAGTAATCGGGGGCGGCAACGTAGCCATAGACTCAGCGCGAACAGCGATTCGACTGGGCGCCAAAGAAGTAACCATCCTCTATCGAAGATCAAGAGACGAAATGCCAGCCAATCCGTACGAAATCAAGGAAGCCGAACATGAAGGCGTCAAAATCAACTTCCTCGTCGCGCCTAAACGAGTTCTGGGACAGAACCAGCACGTCAACGGTTTAGAATGCATCAAAATGACATTAGGCGAACCAGACGCAACAGGCAGGAGAGCGCCCAAACCTGTTGAAGGCTCAGAGTTCACGATTCCAGCTGACTCAGTAATACTCGCTATCGGCGAGGCGCCTGACCTCTCATTCATGCCAAAAGAAATCGAAGTCAACGAAAACAACACCATAACAGTTGAACCGTTCACAGTAGAAACCAGTACACTTGGAGTCTTCGCGGGAGGCGACTGCACATCTGGACCAGCAACAGTAGTCGAGGCAATTCTGGCTGGGAAAAAAGCAGCTAACTGCATCGACCAATATCTTAGGAGTGAAAGAACTCCGAAAACCGAACAAGTTCTCGAAGGAAGGAAACAAACTTGAGCAAGAATGTGGCTGAGAACAAGCCAAGTCAACAAAAAGACGATCTGCGCATTGGCGTGTATGTTTGCCACTGCGGACTCAACATAGCTGGCAGCGTTGACTGTAAAGCTGTGGCTGATTTTGCTGCAACACTGCCTCACGTGGTGCTTGCTAAAGATAATCGTTACACTTGCTCCGATCAAGGTCAAGAACTGATCAAGAAGGATATTAGGGAGCAGAAGCTGAATCGCGTTGTTGTAGCTTCATGTTCACCGCGCCTGCATGAACCCACTTTCAGACGCGCTTGCGAAGAAGCAGGCTTGAACAAGTATTTGTTCGAGATGGCTAATATCCGCGAGCACTGCAGTTGGGTTCACTTGTATGAGAAGGAAGCCGGCACAGAAAAAGCCAAAGACTTGGTGCGTATGGCTGTGGCTAAAGTCTCCCTACTTGAACCTCAAGAAGAGATCGTCGTGCCCATCACCCAGAAAGCCTTAATTATAGGCGGTGGAGTTGCAGGCATCCAAGCAGCTTTAGACTTAGCTGACACGGGTTACAAGGTTTATTTAGTTGAGAAAGAGCCGAGCATCGGCGGCAGAATGGCACAGTTGGACAAGACTTTTCCAACAATGGACTGCTCTATCTGCATCCTCGCGCCCAAAATGTCAGACGCTGGAAGACACCCAAACATCGAGTTGCTGACCAACAGCGAAGTTCAAGAGGTTAAGGGTTACATAGGCAACTTCAAAGCCAAAGTGCTCAAGAAGCCACGATACGTGACAAAAGACTGCTCCGCTTGTAATGAATGCGCCAAAGCATGCCCCGTGACAGCGCCAAACGAGTTTGACGTTGGCTTAGCAACACGCCACGCCATTTACACGCCTTTTGCACAAGCCGTGCCCTCAACCTACATCATAGACCGCAACATCTGCCTCAACAAAGAAAACGTAATCGTATGCGACAAATGCATCAAAGCCTGCGAACGAAAAGCAGTAGACTTCAACATGAAACCAGAAACACTAGAACTCGATGTGGGCACAATCATTGTCGCCACAGGCGCCGACGTTTTCGACCCAGCCAAACTGGCGCAATACGGTTACACCAAATACCTCAACGTCATAACTTCGCTGGAGTTCGAGCGCTTAATCAACGCAGGCGGACCCTCAGGCGGACGACTAATCCGACCCAGCGACATGCAAATCCCCGACTCCGTAGCCTTCGTACAATGCGTAGGCAGCCGCTCAGACAACGCCAATCTCTACTGCAGCAACGTATGCTGCATGAACACGATAAAAGATGCGTTGTTGATCAAGGAACATTGGCCAGACACTAAGATTTACGTTTATTACGTTGATATTAGAGCCTTCGGCAAAGGCTTCGAAGACCTGTACAAACGAGCCCGCAAAGAAGGCGTATTATTCGTCAGAGGCTTGCCCACAGAAGTAACTGAAAACAAGAAAACCCGTGACCTATGGCTAGTCGGCGAAAACACGTTGCTGAAAGAAGTCTACAAGAACAAAGTCGGCATGGTCATCTTGTCCACGGGATTAGAACCAAGACAAGACAGCGACATCATTCAACGCCTCTGCGTATTGTCGCGAACACCAGATGGATTCTTCATGGAAGCACATCCCAAACTTCGACCAGTAGACGCGCCGACCGGAGGAGTGTTCCTAGCAGGCTGCGCCGAATCACCCAAAGACATCAAGGATAGTGTTACTCAAGCGAGCGCCGCAGCCGCTCGTGCGGGTATTCTGATGGCTAAAGGCAAAGTCACTGTCGAAGCCATAACGTCACAACTGAGTCCAGACAAATGCACAGGCTGTCAACTCTGCGCTAAAGTCTGCCCTTTCAACGCAATCGCATCAATTCCAGAAAAGAAAAAAGTTGAACTCATTGAAGCCGCGTGTTCAGGCTGCGGTACCTGCAGCGCTGAATGCCCGTTCAACGCCATCACCATGCACCACTTTACTGATGACCAAATCTTCGCGCAAATCGACGCCGCAACAGAAGAAGATGCCAAGAAGAAGATTGTGGCTTTCTGCTGCAACTGGTGCAGTTACGCTGGCGCCGACTTCGCTGGAGTAAGCCGTATGCAGTATCCCACAAATGTGCGTATAATCAGAACCATGTGTTCAGGTAGAGTTGCGCCTAAGTTTGTTGAGCGCGCGTTTGCTCGTGGAGCCGCAGCGGTCTTAGTTGCGGGCTGTCATTTGGGCGATTGTCACTACATCAACGCGAACTATCAGACGCAGAAACGTGTTGAGCGCCTATGGAAGAAGATGGAAAGACTTGGCTTGGACAAGAATCGATTGCAGTTGGCTTGGATAAGCGCCGCTGAAGGTGAAAGATTCTCTTCGAAAATCAAAGACATGCAGAGCATCGTAGGCGATGTGACCGCAGAAGAGCTTGAGAAATCAAAGAAAATGACCGAACGAGGCTGACAAAGGTGGTTCTAGTGCCAGTGCGAACTTGGCGCAAGCCATTAGACGCTGACAAAGTCAAGCCTCCAGAAGGCGAAGTTTACCTAATAAAGGATAGATGCAAAGGCTGCGGACTCTGCATTGAATACTGCCCCAAAAAAGTGCTTGAAGAATCAGACGAAATAAACGCGAGAGGCGTGCACCCGCCAAGAGTCAACCCAGAAAATCCATGCGCGCTCTGCGGCTTCTGCTCAGCCATCTGCCCAGACTTCGCCATATTCACAGCCGAAAAGAACGCCAAACAAAAGAAGGAGAACCAAAAATGACAGTTGCCACATCAATAGCGCCTGAGAAGCCAAAAGTTGTGCGCAGCGGACGAAGATTCATGAGCGGCGACATCGCATGCGCCGAAGGCGCCTTGGCTGCTGGCTGCCGATTTTTTGCTGGTTACCCAATAACGCCTGCGACTGAAATCGCAGAGCACATGGCTCGACGCTTGCCTGAAATCGACGGCGTGTACATTCAAATGGAAGACGAAATCGCCTCGATGGCTGCTGTCATCGGAGCATCTTATGCTGGCGTCAAAGCCATGACAGCTACATCTGGTCCTGGCTTCAGCCTTATGCAGGAGAACATTGGCTTGGCGGTTATGACTGAGACACCTTGCGTCGTCGTGAATGTGATGCGTGGCGGTCCTAGCACGGGACAGCCTACCATGCCTGGTCAGCAGGATGTGATGCAAGCGCGGTGGGGTTCACATGGCGACTATGAAATCATTGCTTTGGCACCGTCTTCGGTTCAGGAAATGTTCGACTTGACTGTTGAGGCTTTCAATCTCGCTGAAACCTATCGTGTGCCAACTTTCGTTCTCCCCGACGAAATCGTGGGTCACATGTGGGAACGAGTTAACATACCAGACCCCGGAACACTCAAAATTGTCAATCGTAGGAAACCTCGAGAACCACCACATGAGAAATATGCACCATTCAAACCAGATCAAGACCTAGTTCCACCCATGGCAATCTTCGGTCAAGGCTACCATTTCCACGCAACGGGCTTGACACATGACGAACGCGGTTACCCGAGAACTGAGAGTGCTGAAGCTCAGACAAAACTAGTTCAACGATTGTGCAACAAAATCCGCAGAAACAGGGACAGAATCATCAAAGTTGACCACACCTCACTCGACGACGCCGAAGTAGCAGTCGTCGCCTATGGAATTGCAGCCAGAGCCGCATTGAGCGCAGTTAAGAAAGCTAGGACAGCAGGCATCAGAGCTGGATTGCTTCGACTTGTAACCCTATGGCCTTTCCCAGACGAACAGGTGAGTCAAGTGGCTAAACGAGTGAAGGCAATTGTGGTGCCAGAAATGAACTGCGGTCAAATAACTCGCGAAGTAGAACGATCTGCCAAGGCGACCCCAGTTACCTTCTTGTCGAAGCTGGGTGAAGAGCCGCACAAACCTGAGGAAATCCTAAACGCTATAAGAGAGGCGCTCAAATGACAGAGTCAGAAGTAAGGCACCCGTATGAGAAGTTCTTGCGCAAAGACCGCATTCCTCACATTTGGTGCGAAGGCTGCGGGAACGGCATCATCCTCAACTGCTTCGCACGAGCTTTAGACGAGTTGAATATAGATTTGGACAAAATCGTTGTCGTCTCGGGCATCGGCTGTATTGGCAGAGTCTCAGGCTACACTAACACGGATTCCTTCCACACGACCCACGGCAGACCAATAGCTTTTGCAACAGGCGTCAAGCTTGCCAACCCCGAGCTTACGGTCGCAGTGATCAGCGGAGACGGCGACCTGTTCGCCATAGGAGGAAACCACTTTATCCATGCGGCGCGCCGAAACTTGGACATTAAAGTGATTTGCGCCAACAACTTCATTTACGGCATGACAGGCGGACAGGGCGGACCGACCACGCCGCTTGAAACTTGGACAACCACAACGCCATATGGAAATATTGAGCAAGCCTTCAACCTTGTGCATTTGGCGGCGGCTTGCGGCTCTGTTTACGTTGCCAGGTGGACTACACTTCAGACGCGGTGGTTAACTGAATCTATCAAGAAGGCTTTGCAGAAGGAAGGGTTCTCGTTCATAGAAGTTATCTCTGACTGCCCAGAAATCTTTGGTCGATATAACAAGATGGAGACAGCGCTTAAGATGATGAAGTGGCTCAAAGAAGCATCTGTGGTAGAGAACTTTTCAGATCCATCTAAGGCAGAGATTACGCCTAACCGCATAGTGATAGGCGAATTCATAGACATCGAAAAACCGAGTTACGGACACTTGCTCAAAGAAATGAAGACAAAAGCAGCCGAGAAGAAGACAGACGGGTGAAAGCGGGATGCGAATCGAGGTCAGACTAGCAGGATTCGGCGGACAGGGCATCATCAGAGCTGGACTAATGCTGGCGATGGCAGCTTCCATTCACGACAACAAGAATGCGGTGCAGACGCAGTCGTATGGTCCTGAATCGCGCGGCGGTTCCTGCAAGTCTGAAGTGGTTATCTCAGATGAGGAAGTTGATTACCCCAGAGTGGTAGAGCCAGACGTTCTTGTGATCATGTCGCAGGAAGCGTTCACGACTTATGCAGACACGCTTAAGCCAAGCGGAATCATCCTGCTGGACCCAGACATGGTGCCCAGACACGATTTCAAAGGAGACGCAAGAGTTTTTAAGGTTCCATCGACGAAGATGGCGGAAGAACTGGGCAAAACAATAGTCGCCAATGTCGTCATGCTGGGCGCTCTCGTCGCAGTATCACGTATAACAACACCTGAAGCCTTCAAGAATGCCTTGCTCAGCAATATTCCAAGAGGTACTGAAAAGCTCAATTTGGCAGCGTTCGAGAAAGGCTTTGAATACGGCAAAAAGCTTTTGGAAGGAACAAGCCAAAACTAGGTCTGTCAGAGGATCAGCCCTAAGGATGCGATGTGAATGTTAATTGGAATAATGTCTGATACGCACGACAACTTGCCTCTGGTTGACAAAGCAGTGAAGAAATTCCTTGACGAAAAGGTCGATCTGGTCCTGCACGCTGGTGACTACGTAGCTCCGTTCGTCATACCGCATTTTAAGCCGTTCAAAGGCAAGTTCATAGGCGTATTCGGCAACAACGACGGCGACCACGAATTCCTAAAAAGACGCTTCGCCGAATTCGGCTTAGAAAACAGAGGCATATTCGCTGAAGTGCAGGTTAACAGTATTCGTATTGCGTTGCTGCACGGAGGCGAGCCTGGAGGAGTGCCAGGCCCTTCCGAACTGCTCAGGTCTCTGCTTTCATGTAGCTGTTACGACGTGATCATTCACGGGCACGTTCACGAAGCTAAAGCCTACAAGAAAGGCAAGACACTCGTAATCAACCCAGGTGAGGTATGCGGCTATTTAACGGGCAAGCCCTCGGTTGCGTTGCTTGACACGAAAACATTAGGTGCGAAGATTGTTCCATTAGAATAATTGGGTATGCCCGATGCAACCTGATTGTTAAGCTTTTGCTTTGCCTAAGGCTTGCTGAGCTTCGTCTATGTCGGATACATAGGCTATGTCTCTCCAAAAACCCTTCAATTCGTAGGCTGCGAACTGCCAACCATCATCAATCATCATTTGAATGGTGTCGGTTATTTCGTATTCTTTCCTTGGACTCAACGGTGTTTTCTTAATGTAAGCAAAGATTTCCTTTGGAAACAGGTAGACTCCAGCGTTAATGAAACCAGGAACCGACTCGGACAATTTCTCCTTGACTGAAACGACTTTTCCACTCTTAATGTCGAATCTTCCATATCTACTTGCGTCGTCAACGTGATAGACCGCAATCACAGGGGGTTTCAACTTCATGAAGTCGCCCAGCGGATCGGTGAAAAACATGTCGCCGTTCATTCCCAAGAAAAATGACTCATCCACGAATTCTTTTGCTTGGAGAAAAGCGTGCGCTGTTCCCAGTCGCTCTTTCTGCTCATAGTATGTCACCGTTTTGCCTACGACCTTTGTAACCATTTCGCCTTTGTATCCAACCACTGCGGCGATTTGCGTGATGCCCAAGTTGCGTATTTTTATAAGGTTGTGTTCAATCAGAGTCTTGTCTCCTATTTTGACTAGGACTTTGGGTTTGTCAACTGTTATCGCTGCTAGTCTTTTCCCCAAGCCTGCTGCTAGAACAACCGCCTTCATTGAATGCGTTCAGCCTCTTCCTTCAGCATCTTATGTCCCAGTTTCACGAGTTGCATCAACCTAGCTTGGGTCTTTGCTTCAGCGAATATACGCACAAGGGGCTCAGTGTTTGAGGGACGCAGCAAGACCCAGCCTGTGTTGTCTTGGGCTTTCACTCCGTCGATGTCCAAGATGCTGAAGCCCAGTTTTTCAAGTTTAGCCTTCAACCGTTTCACAGCTTGGAACTTGTGTTCATCAGGAAATGGCACGTTAACAGTGGTTGAATGACGCTTCGGAATCTGGTCAATCATTTCTGAAAGTGGCATGTTGCTTCGAGACAGAATCTCAGCCATTTTCAAACTCGCGAACGTTCCATCATCCAAGCCATAGACGTGCGGAAAATAGAAGTGCCCGCTTCGTTCACCGCCAAAAACTGCTTTCTCCTGCAGAACCCGAGTCATCATAAAAGGGCGTCCAATGCGTTCAACTAGCGGAATGCCGCCTTCAGCTTTAATGGCTTCTTCAAGGGCTGATGAGCAACTTACGTCAATAACTACCTTTTTGCTGCTCTTAGATATGAGGTCTCGAGCGAAGATTATTGATGAAAAATCGCCAGTGAGAAGTCTGCCCTCATCGTCTATGAAAACGGCTCTATCGCCGTCCCCATCGTATCCGACGCCAAGGTCTGCATGCGTCTTCTTGACCTCAGCGATGAGTTGCTGCAACGCTGCCTCTGTTGGCTCAGGTAAGTGTGAAGGAAAAGTGCCGTCGAGCCTTTCGTTTAGTACCTTGACTTTGCAGCCGGTTGTCTTGAAAAGCATGGGTGCCACAATGCCGGATACACTGTTTCCGGTGTCCAAAACAACGTTTAGTTTCTTCTCAATGTGAATCTTGTTGAGAACGAAATCGGCGTACTCGTCAACAACGCCTTTGTAAGTCTCTACCTTTCCTGTTACGCTTGGCTGGGCGTATCTTCTTCTTGTTATTATTTCTTGTATATCTTCGACGCCTGATCCTTGACCGACTATAATGCCTTTCTCTCTGCAAAGCTTGAAGCCATTCCACTGCGGCGGATTATGTGAGGCTGTTGTCATCACGCCGCCCTCCCTGTTTTGATGGGCTATGCCAAAATAGAACACAGGTGTTGTCGTTATTCCGTAGTCTACGACGTTGCAGCCCGTTGATATCAAGCCTTTGACCATGGCGTTCTTGAGCTGTTCGCCGCCGATGCGGACGTCTTTAGCCACGGCTAAGTTCTTTCCGCTGCCTAGAAACGTGCCGAACCCTTTTCCAATAATCTCAGCTATTTCAGGGGTCAGATCCTTTCCATAGACGCCGCGAATGTCGTAGGCACGAAATATATGAGCTGGCACAGTGGTTGCTGACATTGATGAATCCTCGAAGAGCTACCTATCTTGATTCTGGGTGAGATTTAGACTTAACGCTGCCCTCTTTTTGCAGATGCACACGTATTCTCTGTTCTTCTCGTCGAGTTTCAACATCTCAACTCTCAAACCCGCTCGCCGCAGCATTCTCAGGAAATCTTTCCTTATGAACCGCTTCCTCAAACCTGTCACCACAATCGGCGCAGCCTGTTCACTGACTCTTTCGACTTCAGTCAGAGTTGTCTGCGGGTCGGGCGTATTCTGTAGAAGCGTAATCGCCAGAACTGCACCAAAGACTTGCTTAGGAAACGGCATGTTGTCAACATCGGCTAAGACCAATGACGCACTCTTGTGAGGCTGTGCTTTTTTTCTTGCTTCTCGAAGCAAGCCTCGGGAGACATCGACACCCACAAAGAACCTGCTTTTTTCTGCGATGTGTTTGATAAGCACCCCGGTGCCGCAGCCAGCGTCTAGAACAATGACGTTCTGCGCCAGGCGAAGGTTCTTCATGATGGTTTTGATTTTGGCTTCCTGCTCTTCAGAATATTGAGTGTCATAGACTTTGGCTGACTGATTGTAGCGTCGCATGATGCGCCTCTTGTGGTTCCATGCTGCCATTCTGGTTCAGAAGCCTTATCTTGCGTCGATATCTTGTAAAGGTGTCGGGAGTAGAACTTGTCAACATCTCGTAGACAGCCTTTAACCCCCTTGATTAATCCTACCTTGGAACAGGGTACGTCACTTGTCAAGGATGCGTTTTCCCGACGCCGAGGAATCCTCCTAATAGGCAGTTGCACTGTTGACTATCGCGGACGCGCCGCTTCAAAGCTAGAACCTGGTGAACGCATTGTGGTCTTCAAAGAAGATGGCTCGGTCCTGGTTCATCGACCAGTTGGGTATGAGCCTGTGAACTGGCAGCCACCTGGCTGTATTTTTCATGTTGGGGGATTAGGCGGCAGTTTGCAGGTTAGTGCTGTGAGGCGTCAGCCTGCGGAGTCAGTCAGGATCTCTTTTGACCGCGTGTATTTGGTCGCTGCTTTGAATCTGGTTGACGCAGGCGAGTTTGCACTGCATGCCAGCGAAGAGGACATGCAGAAGGCTGTCTTATTGATGCCATCGCTTATTGAAGAAGGGTTGAAACCCATCTCCTACGAGAAGAAAGTTGAACCGGGCTTTGTCGACGTTTACTGTGAAGACAAGGCTGGCAGATTTGTTGTGATCGAGATAAAGCGAAAGACAGCAGGGAAAGAAGCAGCGCTTCAGTTGGCCAAATACGTAGATGCAGCAAGAGGAATTGTAAACAAAAAGGTTAGGGGGATACTGGCGGCGCCCAGCTTGAGTAAAGGGGTTCAGCGCCTGCTAACAACATTAGGATTAGAGTATGCAGCGTTGGATCCTAGAAAATGCGCTGAGGTTTTGAGCAGACCTGAAATCAAGCAGTTGCAGCAATTCTTCGACCTTGGATAAACGAGTGATTGTGGGGACAGCTCAAATGCGCATAAAGTTTCAGGCAGTTGCCATTTTCCAAATAGCGTCTCTCATTGCTTCCCCATGTTTCATTCCGTAGTAAGCTCCCGCTACTTTGCCCCCAAACGGAATCGCGACGCTGCTGACAAATTTGCGTAGCCACGAGCGGGATATTCTGTGTTCAAGGAAGGAGTCTCGCCAGATTCTGATGTTGTATTCCCAGCACCGAGTAAGGAGTTCCCACCGCCTCTTCGAAAGGGAATCCAATTCCGCCCCACGTTTGTTCATCAAGACAGAGTTTTCCAACGGAACGAAGAGCAGGGGAACATAGAAGGCATAACAGCCTTTTAGATTGTCCATCAATTCAAGTGTTTCCGCCACGTCGTTTTCAGCTTCATCTGGGAGTCCAATTATAAGCGTGGCAAGCGGATACCAATCATTGTCATTCATGATGCCAAACGATTGGGTAACGATCTCTTTCCATTCTCTAGGCTCGAAAGGAAGCATCTTTCCAGCCATATACTTCTGCATAAGCCTAGTACTGCCAGTTTCCAGACCCACTTCAGAAGTTATAATGGGTTTACTCTCATGAGTGTACAAGTGATGTTGTATCAGGGTTTCAGCGACCTCTTGAACCATGGAGGGGTCGCTCACGACTGGAGCGAGAGATGAGTGCGTGGGTTGTATGGCTTTGACTCCTGGTTGTGACGCCACAGTCTTAACCAGTTTCACAACTGCCTCTTTGTTCGGAACAAAACGTTTGTCCTTAAGACCATAGAGGAAGAGATCCTCAGTAACCAGCGTAATTGTGGAATTTCCTTCTTTCACTGTCACCTCGACTTCTTTCACAATTCTGTCCAGCGGAACATCATACCTCTTCTTCGTGGTTGGAGTGCAGAACTGACAGTTTCTGTTACAGCCCCTGGAAATCTCCACGCATCCATGAATAGCCCCATGTCTAATAATCGGTGCGTTTTGACTCTCTGAGTTGTTCTCAGCGCGAACTACACGAGGAAGTTGATCACCATTCATTGCCTTCATGAAAACGTCTATCACTGCCTGTGTTCCTTCTCCGATAACTACGCAATCCACTCCATAACTTTCCGCTACCTTCTTGCGTTCCAACTGCCAAGCTCCAAAACCGCCTACAATGACTTTGGGCTGGTGTCTTCTGATACTTGGATGCGTTAGTAATTTTCTGAATTCAATGGCGTTAAGTGGTTCTCCCCCTCCCAGAAGAGAAGAATAAGTTTTACTGACGTACCCCATTCCCACAGGATCCATAGAAGATATTCCCACGGCTTTTGTGTCGGGTCCGATAAAAGAATCTAGGTTGTATGGATGAACAACGGCCATCTCTGATTCATCAAAACCATTCTCCAAAAGAAGAGCTTCTACTTTCCTCAAGCCGTAAGGAGCGCATCTGGCTCTTCCATCACCATCTCGCGCCATTTGCGGATAGAGCATCTTCCTCAAGAGCCATAAGGGCATAAGACCTTTACCGAATCCACCGACAAATGATACAAAGGGATTGTTGTAGAAATCACTCATTTCGATAGCTGACGCGGTCAAGACCACTTTGGTGCCAGAGTTTCTGGGCAACTTGTCTCTCCCTTTGAAGGTGGCGCAAGTAGACTAGCTTCAAACAATCTTTCCACATATTTATTTTTTCATTCGACTACCATCTGCGATGTACGCTCCATGGAGGAGCTTCATGCGGTTTTCATTCGCTAACGATTTCTCTGTCCCTTAAACCGTGAGGGCAGATGTGGTCGTTTACACTGCTTTTCTGATTGATTTTGAGTCTGCTATGGAAGTTATTATTACTGCCTCTGCGGTGAAGTTAATAACTTCTGAACAGTCTTTCCTTCTTCTTATGCTATTTTTGTTCCGAATGCCTTCAACGCTGGACTGTTGTCGTAGGCTTCCTCAACATTGAATATATAAACTGGTCTATTCAACCAGAGTCTTTCTGGCGCATAATGAAATGAATCGTGAACAGCGTTGACAAATTCGTAGTATGGACCTTCAGTATATATGTCAATCCAACCATGGATCTCAAAGCTGATGCTGGGCGGCCTATAGAATAGCAAGCATGCGTTCCGATTTCTTTGGACGATATTCCATGTATGCTGGGATGACCAAGCCCTGCCCTTAGCTAGCTCGATAGTTGACATTTTTGTGAAGTCCACGTAAGCTCGTGCCTTTTCTTTGGGCAGGTAGAGATGCTCCATGAACAAAAGCATGGCTTCACGCTGATACTGCTTTGCCGCTTCGTCAATCTTGCCCTTGTCTGTCCCAGCTTCGCCGAACAATTTGTCGCCCTCTATCAAATGCCATTTGAAAGCCTCGACGGCTGCAGACAGTCTTTCCTTCTTCAAAACGTAGCCCGCTCCGACGATTTTAGCGTTGACATAGATGGAACCATCGTCGCGTTGATGTGCGGTGCACAATGCTGGGTTATGTCGCGTGCCCTCCAAGAAGAACTTGTTCATGTCGTGTTCATGTTTACCTTTGAGGAACTGTCTCGCATTTTCTCGTCTGGGGTGGTAATTCCAGCTCAGAAACTGCTCAGGCAATTCAACAACCATAACTCGTCCTTATCCTTTCCATGTGGTTTCATTCAGTTTTGGACCGGTGGTCCAGAATTGCTTGAATTTGATTTCTGGCATTTTCTACTTGTTGCGTATTCCATTTCTCCGTGAAATGCAGTTGCCCATAGAACCCGCAGAAAGATTCTGAAACGCGTGATAGAGCTTTCACCATGTTCACGTGGTTCCCGCCATTGCAGATCTCCGCCTTAATCTTGTTTTCTGTTTTTTTTACGACGTGGAAGCCTAGCCAGTAAGCAGAGTACCTGAGTGAAAGCAGAGCGCCAGCAAGGTTTCTCTTAAGCAGGCAGCTTCTTGCATTTTCGAATTCTGAGCGTGGTCCCAATCGCTTAGCGCCCCACTCTGAATCAACAAATTCCTTCAATCTAACGAGTAGACCCTCAACCAGATTGTAGTCTAAGCTATCTACGTCATTCACAAGCGCGAAGACTGTTGACAGATTTTTTTCTTTGTCTTTTATGAGGTCGAGTTTCTGGGTGAGGTCTTTCGGTCGAAAACTGGGAATCAAACCGTGCTTCATGACAAAAGCGGCAGATAAACAGGTTAAGGCTTCACGCAGACAAATCAACGAGTAAAAAGCATCACTCCGAGCCAAATAGCCTTGCGCAGCGCCGATATTGTCTTGGGCTTGCTTCAAAGCAGGCTCGATTTCGCTTTGCCGCCATTTCCATTGTTTTGCCTTCATCTTCCATTCTATGAGCCTCCTGGTAGGATCAGCCAAGATGACGCCGTTTTGCATGCCCTCAATCCATAGTCCTGTCCACATCCAAGTGTCGGGCTTGTCTCGCAATTTCTCGTCTTCAAAAGCGTTTATGAACGGCCCGATGGGATAACGCCAGATTTCAATTCGCACGCCATCTGATTTCCTCTCTTCTTTACGCATTTTAATGTCAGCGGCAACAGTGTTGTAGACAACAGCCAAGTCAATGTCACTTTCTTCATGTACGTCGCCCGAAGCCATTGAACCGAAAAGATAAGCGCCTATTGCATATTTCTCCTTCATCAACTCGGCACATTGCTTCAAAGCCAGCTCTTGCATCTGCTGCAACTTGGTTGCCTTGCTCATAGTAGTTCTCCGCACTCCAAAGCTTCAACGTCACGTGAATCTGAAGTACTCCGTGAGTTTCTTCTGGTATAGGGCGTCCTGCAAAAGTCTGCTGTTCTGAATCCATCTTTGCAGAGGGATTTGGAACTGATTGCCGATGTGTGCTAAAGCTTCATCCAATGTTCTGCATCTGAACGGCGTCTGCCTCATCGCATTGCGCGCGTTTTCTCTTACTTGCCAAACTCCCACAGGCATAATGTAGCCTGGATGCGCCTCACGCAAAACAATCACAGTTGCCTGTCGCCTCTCTTTCTCCAACAACTCGCACACTGCTAGACGTGCAGCGTAGTAGCATCCGCCAATCTCGGCATAAGTGGTTCTTCCTTCGTAGCTTTCCCAATCCGAATATATGACAACGCTGTGTCCGCTTGGATTCCATATAGTGCCAGGATACCATGCTTCCATGGCTTCGTAACTCCAAGCTTGAGGCAGCATCAAAACCTCGAAAATGTTGTCCAAGTAACGCGACTCATAAACGCGATACTCGTTTATCTCAGGATAAGTCTTGACCTTCTCCCTCAAATCCTTGGACAGTATGTCATCAACAGCTGTGATGCTCCAACGTGTAGGTACAAGACGCCTATTTTGTTCGAGTCCAAAGGCGCCAACACTGAAAGCACGCTGGATCTTAGTGACCATAACATTTTTCGTATACAATGTTTTGACAGCATCGACAGCCTTTAAATCAGTGTCATAATACGCCTTCTCAATCTTATGATCCCACCGTGTATTGCCGACTTGCAGGTCTCTTACAGGCGCGGAGGGACCAAACGGTTGAACATCATCATCCAAGATTAGGCTTCGGCGAGGAGGCTTCTTCAAAGCCAACTCCACATCAACAGAATCCACACATAAGGCGAGTTCTCTTGTTTGATCCATGATTCTGCCTGCTTCTTCATATCGCCGAACGTGTACAGGATGCATGCCGCGAACTAGCATGGATCTGAAGCCCACGATTTCATCCATAGACTTGCCAAACCAAAGCTCAGGTATGTCCATGAGGCTGGTGTCTTCGTGCACAGGCGGAACCATTGGACCTGCATAAACGTAGGGATACCCGATTCTGCCAATGAACACACTTGGCGGAGAGGCACCATCCACATCTAAGCCATTGATGAGGGGCATGGTTTTCAAGTAGCAGTTAGCTCGCACCAGTAGGGGACACCGAGTCTTGCCACAGAGGAATTTGCCGCCCTTGCAGACTACACACTGTCCCTTGCCCCATGCCACACCTACAGCCCTCGCTGGATGCTCTGGGTTGTAACTTAAATTAGCGCCTAGCTCCTTGTTATCCAGAAGCTCAAGTAACCAGCGATTATCCTCTGAAGATGACTTCACTGCTGTTGTCTTTTTGGCTGGTTCAACAAGCCTACGCATGGGGCTTTCAGCAAATAGTTACAGCTGATAATTGGCTTAAAACCATTGAGTACATGCACTTATCAAATCACGCTAGGAAGAGGAGAGTGGCAATCAAGTAAGCAACCATAAAATCCTCAATACAGGTTGAGGGCAAGTTGGCAAACCGCGTTCTACAATGCGTAAAGAGCGATTAAGGGAGCAAACACAGTGGCTACAAGAGTCATAACCGTAATCATAGTGTTAAGCGAAGGACCAGCGGTATCCTTAAATGGATCGCCCACCGTGTCGCCCACAACCGCAGCTTTATGAGCATCTGAGCCCTTACCGCCAAATTTTCCAGCCTCAATGTACTTCTTCGCGTTGTCCCATGTGCCACCGGCGTTAGCCATCAACAAAGCGAAGATTATGCCGGTGACTATGCTACCCGCCAGAAAAGCAGCTAGTGCTGCGGGACCTAGCAAGAAGCCTACGGTCAACGGGGAAATGATCGACAGCACACCGGGAAGAATAAGCTCTCTTAATGCTCCTTTAGTCGCTATGTCAACGCATCTGGCATAGTCCGGTTTAGATGTTCCTTCCATTATCCCGGGGTTTTCCTTAAATTGTCTCCTTATCTCCTCAACCATCCTGTGACCATTTTTTCCAACCGCCAAGATCAGCAAAGCTGAGAATAGCGGAGGCATAATCGCACCGAGAAAAACGCCTGCAACTATTTCTGGATCTAAGAGGTCGATGACATTCACCCCAGCTATTAATGCGAAGGCGTGAAACAAAGCAATGACCTGTAGGGCAGCAGCGCCTATGGCGAAACCTTTTGTGATCGCTTTAGCTGTGTTGCCCGCTGCATCCAGCCTATCTGCTTTTTCTATGACTTCTTCACCCAAACCAGCCTGCTCAGCGATGCCTTTTGCATTGTCGACAATGGGTCCATAAGCGTCAGTTGAGATTATCATTCCAAGCGTCGCCAGCATACCCACGGCGGCTATTGCTATGCCATAAAAAGGGTCAACATCGAACATTGTGGCAATATTCCAAGAAGCGAGCATAGCAACAACTATGCCAAGAACTGGAGGGACGATGCTCATTATGCCGTATGAGAAACCTTCAAGAATGCTTATAGCTGCTCCAGTTCTCGCAGCTTCTGCTGTCTTTAGAACAGGGGTTCTGTCTATAGATGTGAAAAAATCAGTCGTTATTCCTATAACCATTCCCGCTATTAGTCCAGCAACAGCCGAAAAGAGAATGCCAAGCCCACGATTGCCAAGTTGCAGAGTATTGACTAGCAGAAACGTCAGAACAGCAAAAATGAAACACGTGGCAAATGTTCCCCGATTGAGTGCCGCACCAGGACTACCCTTTTCCCCGACTCGAACAAGAAAGAGCCCCAGTATGGACGCAAAAATTCCACATGCTTTAATCAACAAAGGCAGGATAACGTAAATGACTTGACCAGCATATGTTTCGGCGCCAATTAGCATGGCTGCTATCGTGCCTGCAATATAGGAGTCAATTAGGTCAGCGCCCATTCCAGCCACATCCCCTACATTGTCGCCCACATTGTCGGCAATTACGGCTGGGTTGCGTGGGTCATCTTCTGGAATGCCTATCTCAACCTTTCCAACCAAGTCAGCGCCGATATCTGCGGTTTTCGTATAGATTCCGCCTCCCGCCTTTGCGAAAAGCGCCAGCGCACTTGCGCCAAAACTGAAGCCTAAGATCGCGTCCAAGGCAGCCCTAGGATCTTGGAAAATACCGCTGTAGACATAGTACAGGACGCTTGCTCCAAGCAGAGCCATACCTACGATGGATAATCCCATCACGGCCCCACCGAAGAACGCTACTGAGAAGGCTTGGTTCAAGCTCTTTCTGGCAGCGTTCGAAGTTCTGACATTGGCTCTCACAGCGGCACTCATACCAAAGTATGCCGCTATTGTGGTGCAGACTGATCCAAGAACGTAGGCAAGAGCCATGTAGTAGCTGAAGGCAATTCCAATTACTGCTGCCATGATCACGACGAACACTGCTAAGGTTTTGTTTTGCCTGTTAAGATAAGCCGTCGCGCCCTCTCGAATGGCTGTAGAGATTTCCCGCATCTTTGGGGTTCCACTGTCTTGCTTACTCACGTAAAAGAACAAGTAGACTGCGACTATGATGGACGCTAAACCTGCAATCGGCGCAATGATCAACCAGTCCATTGTGTCATTCTCCAGTATATGTTGTGTGCATTTTCAACGTCATTATTAATATCAAGTATATAAGAGAATTGTCTGCAAAACGCTTAAATCCGCAGCACCAGTTTCAATTGGACTTTCTAAACACAAAGGAAGACCGAAATAACATGAGCGAAAAACTTGCTAACCCGGCGCCACTTGGGCTACTAGGCTTTGGCATGACAACAGTTTTGCTAAACTTTGTTCATAACGCTCGATTAGGTCCAATTGACAGCATGATCATTGGGATGGGCATATTCTACGGAGGTTTAGCCCAGATTGTTGCAGGCATACTCGAGTACAGAAAAGGGAACACTTTTGGAGCAACGGCGTTCACTTCTTACGGGCTTTTCTGGCTTTCGTTTGTGGCTTTGAACTGGCTTGGAGTAAGAGACGTTGCGACCCGTGAAGTATGGCCTTTCATAGGTGGCGCCACGCCTTGGACTGCGAGCCAAGAAGCATTCGCGGCGTATTTCTTCATGTGGGGGCTCTTCACGTTCGTAATGTTCTTCGGCACGCTCAAGACTAACCGCACCCTACAGTTTGTTTTCATGAGCCTCGCCGTACTTTTCTTCTTGCTTGCAGTGAAATCAGCGCTATTGGCTTACACTTCAATGACAGCGTCGAGCTTAGAGTGGTTCACCCGCCTGATCGGAGTTGAGGGCGTTATATGTGGTTTCAGCGCTGTTTATTTGGCTCTCGCGGAAGTTCTCAATGAAGCGCACGGAAAAACGGTATTGCCCATTGGAAAGGTAGCGTAGAACAGGCAAGTCAACCATATCCCGTCTTTTTCACAATTGACTTATTCTTGCAAGCTTTTCCGAAGATTTTATTAGGTCAAGTCCTATTTTCATAGAGGCTCACGATAGAGGAGCATTTTACAAAAATGCCGAAACAAGCTAAATGGGTCAAAGAGGACCCTAACAAAGAGTATGTGTTTTGGCCCACGGAAGAAATGAAGAAGCGGGCATGGATCAGCGACGAGAACATATACAAAGAAGCAGCGAAAGACCCGGTGGCTTTCTGGGCTGAAAAATCCAAGGAAGGACTGGAATGGTTCAAGGGATGGACGAAAACCTACGAGTGGAATCCTCCCTTCTACAAGTGGTTTGTTGATGGGAAAATCAACGCATCGTATAATGCTGTTGACAGACACGTTGAAACGTGGCGAAAGAACAAAGCGGCAATAATCTGGGAGCCTGAACCAACAAACGAACAGGGCAGAGTTCTGACTTATCAGGATCTTTACCGAGAAGTGAACAAATTCGCAAATGTGCTCAAAAGCTTGGGAGTGCGGAAAGGCGACAGAGTGGGCATCTACTTACCAATGATTCCAGAAGTACAGATAGCCATGCTTGCCTGTTCCCGGATCGGAGCAGTTCACAGCGTGGTGTTTTCAGCCTTCAGTGGGCAGTCGCTTAAGGACCGCATGGAAGATGCAGAAGCCAAGGTTCTGGTTACCGCTGACGGTTACTATCGAAGAGGGAAGGTCGTTGATCTGAAGAGCCAAGCGGATATTGGCATACAAGGCACGACAATTAAGCATATTGTGGTTGTCAAGAGGACAGGTAGTCAAGTGAACATGATTGAAGGAAGAGACCTTTGGTGGCATGATCTGATGGCTAAGGCAGCATTGTACTGTGAACCTGAACGCATGGACAGTGAAGACATGCTGTACACTCTTTACACGAGCGGCACAACAGGCAAACCCAAAGGCATAGTACATCACACTGGCGGCTACTTGACAGTAGCCTATTGGACAGCGAAGTGGGACTTTGACCTCCATGACGAAGACATTTTCTGGTGCACCGCTGACATAGGTTGGGTTACCGGGCACACGTACGCGTGCTATGGCCCCCTTCTAATCGGCGCCACGATCCTGATATACGAAGGCTCGTTGGATTACCCGGACTTTGACAGATGGTGGGCAATCATCGAGAAATATGGCGTTACAGTGTTTTACACGGCTCCAACAGCCATAAGAATGATACTCAAGTGGGGCGAAGAATATGTCAAGAAGCACGACTTGAGCACTTTGCGGTTGCTCGGCACTGTTGGTGAACCAATCAACCAAGACGCTTGGATGTGGTACTTCAAGCACATTGGCGGTGAAAGATGCCCAGTTATCGACACTTGGTGGCAAACTGAAACCGGAGCAACCCTCATCAACTCTTTGCCTGGAATAGGTCCTTTCATACCAACCGTTGCAGGCAGAAGTTTTCCAGGCACAACGCATGATATTCTTGATGAAGCGGGAAAGCCTGTGAAAATCGGTGAAGGCGGCTACCTTGTGCAGAGAAGCCCGATTGCCCCAGGTATGTTGAGAACGGTTTTCAAGGACCCTGAACGTTATAAAATGCAGTACTGGAGTGTTTACGGTTCAGAAATCTATTACACCAGCGACGGTGCAATCCGCTGGGATGAGATGGGTAACATCCGGTTGACAGGCAGGGTAGACGATGTCATGAAAGTTGCAGGGCATAGGCTTTCAACAGCTGAAGTTGAGAATGCGTTGACGCAGCACCCGGGAGTTGCTGAATGTGCTGTGGTTGCAGCTCCGCACGACATCAAGGGTGAGGTTCCGGTTGCATTTGTCACGTTGAAGGAGGGCATGAAGCCTTCTAAAACACTTGAGAACGAACTTGTGCAGACAGTTGTTAAGGTAATTGGACCAACAGCTCGACCGGAGAAAATCGTGTTGACGGAGGCGTTGCCAAAGACTAGAAGTGGAAAGATTATGAGGCGCATACTCAAAGCTTTGGTTAAGCATGAACCTGTTGGTGACACGACCACGCTTATGAACCCTGAGGCTGTGGATGAACTCAAGCAGAAAGTGGGCTAGACTCCAGTAGGCTTTCTGAAAATCTATCGTCTTTCTCGTCGTTCATTCTGTTTCATGGCGGCTTAGTTGCTTAGAAGGGAGACTTTTATATGTATATATGGTATATACATTATTAAAGGAGAGTACCTATTTTGAAATGTCGTTTTTACAAGAGGGAAAGGGAAGTTAAGCAGAACCTTTGCATGGCAGAACTCGCCATTCTGGGAGAGGCGGGAGACCCCTGCACCTTGTCCTCCGATGAAGTCTTTGACTACTGTCTCTCAGAAGACTTCAGAAACTGCTCTCGCTTCCAATGGGTTGAAAGAGAAAAAGACAAGGCAGTCCTGAGAAGCCAGTTCTAGCCCCTTTCCATGTGCTCGCGCCAATCCGAAACCCTCACGTCGGCAATGCTACCAGCCGCCTGCGTTTCCGAATCGACATTTGGTACACTTACTCTGCGCCCAACAAAAACATTTTAAGCGATGCTTCGCGTTTAGCATAAAGATTCACGCTTACAGTGGGTGGTTGTAATGAGTTCAGCATGGCATTCAGTCGACAAGGACGCAGTTCTGCAAAAGTTGAAAACGTCGCCAAACGGTTTGACAAACGAAGACGCAAAGAGACGCCTAGTCGAATATGGCTTCAACGAGCTGATGGAGAAAAAGCGAAGAAACGCATTGCAGATGTTTCTGGGGGAATTCAAAGACATTTTTATCATGCTGCTAGTTATCGCCACAATCCTATCTGCGCTAATAGGGTATTACGAATCGATAGGTACTCAACAAGGCTTTCTTGAAACGTACACGGACAGCATAACAATACTCATAATAGTTGTTCTGGTTGCAGTAGCTGGCTTTGTTCAGGAGTATCGAGCTGAAAAAGCCGTTGAAGCCCTGAAGAAGTTGACAGCACCTAGGGCACGTGTTTTGCGAGATGGCAAAGAAGTCATGATACCTGCCCGGGAAGTTGTACCCGGTGACCTATTGGCACTTGAGTCTGGAGACACTGTTCCTGCAGACGCGCGTATTTTAGAAGCCATTGAACTAAAAGCAGACGAAGCGGTCTTAACGGGTGAATCCGCTCCTGTGGCGAAGGTTTCAGACGTTGTCAAACCAGAGGTTCCAGTAGCCGAAAGAAAAAACATGCTTTTCATGGCAACGCACACTATTTTTGGCAGAGGAAGAGCGGTTGTCACATCCACCGGCATGAATACCGAGTTTGGCAGAATCGCCGAACTGGTGCAAACAGCTGAGGAAGAAGAACCCCCACTTCAGAAGAAGCTGGATAGATTTGCCAAGAAAATCGCATACATTGTCGTATTTCTTGCAGCAGTCATCTTTGTTCTTGAGCTTTTTGCTGAAGGACCAAAAACTAAGGCGCTTATCGACGCGTTTTTGGTTTCAATATCATTGGCCATATCGGTTGTGCCTGAAGGGCTACCTGCCATAGTTACTATCACTCTCGCCTTGGGTGCACGAGAGTTTGCGAAACGCCACGCCATAATTAGGAGACTCTCTTCTGCAGAGAGCTTGGGAGCCACCACGGTTATCTGCTCAGATAAGACAGGAACTTTAACCAAAGGGGAAATGACTGTCCGCCGAATCTACAACAGCGGCAAAATCACCGAAGTAACAGGAGTCGGCTACGAACCAAAAGGTGAGTTTCAACGTAGTGCGGCTTCGTTCAATCCTAAGGAAGACAAAGACCTTTCACTGCTATTAACCATAGGCTCACTATGCAACAATGCAATTCTCGAGAATGAAAAGAGCACGTGGAGCGTCATGGGCGATCCCACGGAAGGCGCGCTCATTGTGGCTGCAGCCAAAGCAGGATTAGAACGTGCAGAGTTGGAGAAGCTTTATCCACGTATTTGGGAAGGGCCATTCACCTCCGAGAGAAAACGGATGACTACGGTCCATTCAACTCCAAAAGGAGAGCAGTTGGCTTTCACGAAGGGCGCACCTGAAATCATTCTGGAGCGGTGCACACATGTTCATGAGGACGGCAGAGAGAAGAAGCTCACAGACGCCAAGAGAAAAGAAATCTTGGAAACCAATGAGAAACTCGCCAGTGACGCCCTTCGAGTGCTGGGAATAGCTTTCAAGAAGTTGCCTGAATCTCAAAAAGAGTTAGATGAGGAATCACTTGAAAGCAATTTGGTCTTCATCGGCTTAGAAGGGATGATTGACCCGCCTCGAGAAGAAGCTGTTGCAGCCAACAAACAGTGTGAGAACGCAGGAATAAGGACGGTCATGATCACTGGAGACCATAAACTCACAGCCACTGCAATAGCTAAAGATATCGGCATGCTTAAAGAAAATAGCATGGTGCTAACAGGCGTAGAACTGGACAACATGAATGGCGAACAGTTCGGAAAAATCGTTGAGAATGTAGCAGTATATGCCCGTACATCGCCTGAGCATAAGCTCCGCATAGTTGACGCGTGGAAGAAGAAAGGACACATTGTAGCCATGACTGGCGACGGAGTAAATGACGCTCCAGCCGTTAAGAGTGCCGACGTGGGCGTGTCCATGGGTATAGCCGGCACGGATGTAACAAGAGAAGCATCAGACATGGTTTTAACCGATGATAACTTCGCCACAATAGTAAGAGCAGTGGAAGAAGGACGAGTCATCTATGATAATGTCCGCAAATACGCTCGATTTCTGATATCATGCAACTTCGATGAGGTCCTTGTCATTGGATCATTTGCCTTACTAGCAGGACTGGCGGGTGCCGGAGGAGAAGTGTTCTTCCCTGTGCCTCTGTTACCAGCCATGTTGCTTTGGATAAACTTGGTGACAGATGGTGCACCCGCAGTCTCCTTGGCAATGGATCCGCCAGATGAAGGCGTGATGAACCGCAAACCACGAAAACCAAGAGAAGGCATATTGCATGGGATGGGCGCTTTCATAATAACATCATTTATTCTGCAGTCGACTGGAACAATACTCCTTTTCGTTCTAAACTACTACGTATTTCCAACTCATCCTTGGGGCTGGCCAAACGGACCTATAAACGAGGCTGCTAGACAATTGACCTTAGACGAGGCTAGAACCACAGCTTTCGTGCAAGCAACGTTGTTCGAGTTATTTGTTGTGTGGAACTGCCGTTCAGAGAAACGCAGTGTTTGGCGAATGGGGCGAGGAGCCTTCAGAAACAAGTATTTCGTTATTGCTGAAATGGTGTCATTGGGCACCACTTTAGCCATACCGTACATCCCAGTAACCGCGTCCATGTTCCATCTTGTTCCATTGACCCTGCTCGATCTAATTCAAGTGATAGCAGTGGCTAGCTGGGGCCTCTTCTTCGTGCTTCCAGAATCTCTCATGGGAAAGAAAATTTGGCGCTGGGGATAAAGGCAAGGTGAAGTCGAGATGAGAAAACTTGACGCAATCTGGCTTATTGCATTTCTGTTGCTGTGGTTCACGTTGCTCGTTACTTTCCTTGTTGATTATCTGGGCATTATTGAAACCGGCAACATAGGTTTTGTTGAGACCATCTGGATTTCCTGGATGCTGTGGACGGTTGGTCTAGGACTTATCTTAGTGGTTGTTACACGTTTTGTTGAAAAAGAATGAAACCATCAAGATCTACGCACCCGGTTTTTTCTTCTTATAATTTAAAGCAGCTCTTGAGAAGAAGAGCTTAGTGGCGGGAGTTAGGTTTCAACGCAGATGCAAGCTACCTAAACCCTTAACACATTGAAACTTGCAGCTCTCCTCAAGCGATTCATTACAGCCAGCCCTATGCCCAGTAGTGGAACTCCTTCGGCGATTATCAGGTCGACATTTTCCCTGTCAAATTCACGCAGAAGCGTGAAGAGATTCCTAGCTATGTTTGCCATGTTGCTTCGGCTTCCAAGCGACCTCAAAACGTCTCCATCATAATTTGATATACTCTCATCAGTCGCCAATATGCCGACTCTCTTTCCATCCGCCATGCTTAGCGCTGTCAGCACCTTAATCTTTTTCACGACCTTGTCAAGGTCTCCTTCGACCAAGATCATTTCAGCGTTTGGTGCATAGTGCCTGTGCTTCATCCCTGGCGAACGCACTCTTAGCGCAGCACCTTGCCTTTTCGAAAGTACCGCAGGATGCAGCTTCACCCCTCCTAACACTGCCCTCAACTCTTCTAATGATGTTCCACCCGGTCTCAGAATCTGAGGAACTCGCGATGTCATGTCGATAACAGTTGATTCTACGCCAACCCTTGTAGGTCCACCGTCCAAAATGACATCAATCCTTCCAGCCAAATCCTCAATTACGTGCCGAGCCGCTGTAGGGCTAGGCTTGCTAGCTCGGTTGGCACTTGGAGCTGCGATTGGAACGCCAGACTCACGGATCAAGGCGAGTGCCACCTTGTTGCTCGGCATTCTGATGCCTATAGTGTCCAAACCTCCAACTGTGATGTCTGGCACTAAGGTCGACCGCTTCAGAATCACGGTTAATGGTCCAGGCCAGAACTTAGCCATCAGTTTCTCGGCTTTGTTGGAAACATTTCTTGCCAGCTTGTACGCGTCTTTCTTGTCAGCAATGTGGGCTATTATAGGGTTGTCTGCAGGTCGCTCCTTTGCCCTGAATATTCTGGCAACTGCCTCAGCGTTCAAAGCGTCAGCACCCAGCCCATAGACCGTCTCTGTTGGAAAAGCCACCAACCCGCCTCTTTTGATTGCAGACGCCCCGATTCTAATAAGGTCGATCTGAGGCTTTTCAGAGTCCACCTTAATCCAAAGTGTGCCCTCTACGTTCTTTTCGAAACTCTTTGATTTTGGATCATCACTCTTGCGAGAAAGGGGCATGCGTTAATCGAGAACTCCAAGGAGACTATTACGTCTAGGGATACGACCTTCTAGTTGTACGTGGAAATGGAATAGAATCAAATATGCTCTCAAGATTAAGCATCCAAGTCAAGAGGCGTTCAACTCCCATTCCAAAGCCTGTGTGAGGCACGCTTCCATAGCGTCTCAAGTCAACGTACCATGCATAGTCTTCTGGTCGCAAGCCGAATTCCTGCAAATTCCGCAGCATTTCTTCCTTGTCATCGACACGAGCACCGCCAGTTGACAACTCCCCAATTCTCGGAACGAGAAGATCAGCAGACATAACCATTTCTGGACGGTTCGGATAGGCTTTCACGTAAAACGCCTTGATCTTCTTAGGATATTCGTAGACGAACATGGGTCCACCGAACTCTTGCGTCAACATGCGTTCTTCGTTGAAGCCGAAGTCTTCGCCCCACTGGATTTTGGAGCCTTTCTTCTGCAATCGTTGAATAGCCTCGTCATACGTGATTTTTGGAAAAGGCGCCTTGATTTTCGCCAATTCTTTCGGGTCTAATCCCAAGGCTTCGAGGTGTTTCCTGCATTTCTTAGCAGTGCTTTGGCAGACGTAGCTCACCAGACGTTCTTCAAGACGCATGAGATCGTCTAAGGTCGAGAAGGCTTCTTCAGATTCAACATGCCAGTACTCTGTCAGATGTCTAATCGTTCGGCTTTTCTCAGCTCTAAATGAAGGCGCAACACAATAGACTTTTTCGAGAGAGTAAATCAGGACTTCTAGATGCAGCTGTGCGCTTTGAGTTAGGTACATCATATCGTCGAAATATCTCAGACCGAACAATGTGGCGCCGCCTTCCACTGCGCTTGAGATGAACATCGGTGGGGAAACTTCAAAAAATTCTTGTCTGCCGAAGAATTCATGAATGTACTTTAAGACTTCGCCTCGTATCTTCATAACTGTGTTCATTCTGCGGCTTCTCAGCCACAAGTGCCGGACATCTCGCAGGAACTCCTCACTCTTGTCCTTTGCGATCGGAAAAGTTTCCGACAATCCGATGATTTCCAGATTGTCTGCAACGATTTCAAAACCGCCAGGCGCCCGCTTGTCTTCTTTTACAGTGCCAGTTAGCGCTATTGCAGACTCGATTGTTGCTTTCTCAGCCGTCGTCCAAGCAGAGCTGTTTTTCTTCACAACGGCTTGTATTACGCCTGAGGCATCTCTCATCACTAGGAAAATGGTGTCTTTGCTCTCTCGTTTGCGGTAGACCCATCCACGCATGCTTACCTTCTTGCCTTTATGTCGCCCAGTTAGGACGCTGTCTATGGCAGTGTAGACCATGAACTAGCTCAACCTTCAATATGCTACATTCACTCGACTTTTAAACCCTCGCCTACAGATGGACCTTAATCCTTAAATCCCGACTGAAAGTGTGTATCCGTGACTGCGGCATGGCTATTGGAAAAAACCTCACTAAGGTCAGAGCACTACAGCTTTCATTTGTTGCTATAGCCAGCGTAGTGGTTTTTGAAGGCGCTGTGGGACTTGTTACGAACAGCCTCGCCATCTTAAGCGACGCAGCTCACGCGCTACTTGACACTGTTACCACGCTCATTCTGCTTGTTACTACGCAGCTTTCTTTGAAGCCTCCAGATGAAGAGCATCTCTATGGACATGGCAAGATTGAACCAATAGGCGGATTAATCGGTGGAGTAGCACTAATAGGCTTGGCAGCTTACCTTTTCTACGAGGCAGCAACCCGTATGATCTTCTATGGGCAAATCGTTCGCCACGAGATCATTGGATTTGGAGCAGTCGGCTTCACGATGGCTGTTGATTTTCTCAGGATAGGGACGCTATGGGGCAGACAAGAAGCTGGCGTAACCATGAAAGCAAGCCTTTACCACGCGCTAGCAGATTTCGCATCGACTTTAATCGCACTCGTTGGTTTCGGACTGACATTTCTCGGAGGCGACGACCGAATCGACGCATCAGCGTCAATAGTCCTAAGTTTTCTGCTAGTCTACCTCACAATAGGATTGATTCGAACAAGTGGCGCAGAGCTAAGCGACCAGATTCCAAGAAGCGTAGTTACTAAAGTCAGAAAAGAAATTATTGGTACAAAGGGCGTCCAAACGTGCAAGGAATTGAAAATCAGAAAGGTTGGCACCAAAACCTTCGTAGAAACCACAATATGTGTACCTAGCTCAATGGGACTGGCTGAGGCTCACGATGTTGCATCACAGATCGAGAGCAACATGACCCGACTCTACGGCGACTCCTCCGTGACAGTTCACATCGAACCAGTCGGAACTGAAAAGCCTATCGAGAAACAGATTGAAGGCTTGGCAATAGAGGTTGAAGGTGTCAAGGAAGTTCACGATCTGACCAGCATCTATTCCGAAGGAAAATTGTACATTACACTCCACGCTCTGGTGGATCCACAGCTTCCTATAGAGCGTGCTCATGAAATAGCCGAGCGGATAGAAGCAAATTTGACAGGGCAAATCGGCAGCGTCGAAAATGTCACGGTTCACATTGAACCCTACTCGCCTGCTATACATCGAGAGTTCGCAGCGGAGGATGCGGATGTACGCAGAATAATCAGGCAGATAGCCGAAGCACATCCAAGTATTAAAAGAGTAAGAAGAGTTGTAACCTACATGAGCGGAAAGAGACGTTACATAAATGTAGACTGTTTGTTTGACAAGGGCATATCTGTTGAGGCCATGCACAACACGGCGTCACATATTGAGGCTGAGATTAACAGAAGGTTCAAAGAAGCCGTGGTTACGATCCATGCAGAACCTTCGCCGTAGATACCATATGTTTTGAAAAACCGAGTTCTTGAGGAGGTAAACCTAGGGCATAGCCAACCATTTGCGACATATGCATAACAGGAAGATCAATATCGAATCGCATTTGATTCACTGCTTTTTTCTGATACAGATCCAGTGAAATGTGACAGAGTGGACAGGAAGTGATCATAAAGTCCGCGTTTGCTTTTTTGGCGTTGTTGAGGTAGGTGGCAGCCATTTCAAACGCTGTGCCGCGCTGAACAAATAATATGGGAAACCCGCAGCATTTTGTCTTTCCTTCGTAATCAACGGGTTCGCCGCCCAGCACTGAAATCAACTGTTCCATTGATGCAGGTTTTTCGTGGCTTTCAAACTGTAGGGCTTCAGCTGGTCGAAGCAGGTAGCAACCGTAGAAAGGCGCAATCTTGAACCCTTTCAAAGGTTTGACCACTTGCTCCTTAAGTTTGCCTAGCCCGTAATCCTGAGTCAATACCCATTGCAGATGCTTGATTCTCACCTTGCCTTGATATTTCATGCCTATCTTCGCCAGAGTCTCGTTTGTCTTTTCCATGATCTTTGGATCGCTGTCTAACTGCCACTTCGCTTGACTCATAACACCTTGGCACGTGCTGCAGATCGTCAGAATATCAAGACCCACGTCCTCAGCCATAGCAAAGGTGCGCGCGTTCAACGCGAAGTTCCAATAGGGTTCACCTTCATTGATCACTCCAGCCCCACAACAAGACGCGGCGGTAAGCTCAACCAATTCGATGCCTAACTTCTGAGCTACCAAAGCGGTAGAATCATAGAGCTCAGTCGCAGTCGACTTAGCCACGCAGCCCGGGTAGTAAGCGAATCTCACTATTTCTTCCCCCATCGACCTTCTTTAACAATTGAACGGATTTCGTCGATTTTGGGGATGGGTTTCAGAAACGGTGAAGGCGCCTTGCCCTTAACCATCATCTTTAGAATTAGATCCAAGTCGCGGACAGTTGTCCATCCCATGGTCTTCAAGTATAGCATAGCCTCGTTGAGCATGCCAGTGCGTTCAATCGAACTCATAAAAGCGTCAACATGACGTGCGCCATGGCTCCTGTCTCCCGCTCTGAACGACAACGCTCTCAATGCAGAAATCGCAGTTACAGGTCTCACGTCTCGGGGGCATTGCGACCAACAGAAGTAGCAATGTGTGCAAGACCATAATCCCATTTCAACTAGTGATGGCACTCTTTTCACTCCAACTTTGTCTCTTGAGTCAGCCACAAACCGTTGAACCTTGGCTAAAGATGCGGGACCAGTGAAGTTCTTGTCGAAAACTCTTGAGACGCAATCGGAGAAACAGCAGCCGCACATTATGCAGTCAGCTAATTTCGCCGAAACCTGTTGCTGTTGATCTGTAATCAGGTTTTCTTTGATTGAACCTTCCAAGTTTGTGTCCCACTCAAGCCACGGGCTTCCCCTATCAATTTCACTCCAGAACGGATTCATGTCGGCAACCAAGTCTCTGATTACAGGCATGTTCTCCATGGGTTCAACCAGCACTTCACCATGCCTTTCAACTTCATCTAAAACCCGTGTCTTGCACGCCAACTTAGCGAAACCGTTGATCCGCATGGCGCATGAGCCGCAGATGCCGCTTCGGCACGACCGCCTGAAAGTCAGTGCCGCGTCCTGAGCATGCTTGATGTCCTCAAGTGCATCGAGTATGGTCATTCGACTGTCGATTTTGACTCGATAAGTTTCGTGATGGCTTTTTTCGTCTTTTTCTGGATTGAACCGCAATATGCGAAAAGATGCCTCTTGAGTTTTCAACGCTAATAGCCTCTTTCTTCGGGTTGGAATCGCGTGATTGTCACAGGCTTATAGGAAAGCTTGGGACCTTTCACAGTGCGAATCGCCAATGAATGCTTCAACCATTTTGCGTCATCTCTCCTTGGATGATCAGTGCGATAATGGGCACCACGGCTCTCCTTTCTAGCCAATGCACAGGCGACAATGATCTCCGCCAAATCTAGTTCAAAGCCCACTTCCAAAGTCTCAATCAGGCTAGTGTTGAATCTGCGACTTGAATCGATGACTGAAACATTTTCGAACTGCCGTTTAAGTGCAGCCACATTCTTCTTAGCCCTCTCTAAATCACCTTGTTGCCTGAAGATGCCTACTTTGTCAAACATTGTAGTGCCAAGTGCTCTCTTAATCTCAGAGGCTTTCACGCTGTCTTTCCGATTTAGCAATGTGTCAATACGCCTCTGCTCGTCTCTTATGACCATCTCAGGAAAACCTGTTTCCGAAGCCGTTTTCACGTATTCTGCCGCTTTTGCTCCAGCTCGCTTGCCAAAAACAACTGTGTCGAGAAGCGAATTGCCGCCTAAGCGGTTAGCTCCGTGCACGCTTACGCACGCGCATTCGCCTGCAGCGTAGAGTCCCTTGATCGGTGCTGCACCGTCTATGTCCGTGGGGACTCCGCCCATTGTATAGTGCTGTGCTGGCTGAATTGGTATCGGCTCCTTTGCAGGATCGACTCCTGCAAAGTAAATGGCTAGTTCTCGGATTGTGGGCAGCCGCTCGTTGATTTTTGCTTCACCCAGATGCCGCAGGTCCAAGTGTACGTACTCGTTTGCGAAGCCCCTGCCTTCTCTGATTTCGGTTTCAATCGCGCGGGAAACAATATCTCTGGGCGCTAACTCCATCTTGTCAGGCGCATATTTTTTCATGAAACGCTTGTTTTGAGCATTGACTAGGTAGCCGCCTTCACCTCTGGCGCCTTCGCTTACGAGTATGTTGGAGCCATACAAAGCAGTCGGATGAAATTGCACGAATTCCATGTCTTCGATTGGAACACCAGCGTTATATGCCATGGCAATGCCGTCGCCAGTTGTTGAAAGCGAGTTTGTCGTCTTACTGTAAATTTGACCAGCCCCGCCCGCAGCTAAGATGACAGCCTTAGCCTGAACAGCGTGCACTTCGCCTGTCACGATTTCGATGGCAGTCAATCCCCTGCACACGTTGTCTTCAACGACAAGGGATGTGGCAAACCATTCCTCGTATATTTGAACGCCCTTCTTTTGCGCCTGCTCAAAAATCGTTGTCTGCAGAACATGCCCTGTTTTGTCAGCTGAAAAGCATGTTCTTGGGAAACCAGCGCCTCCAAAAGGGCGTTGAGCTATCCGGCCGTTTTCTGAACGGCTGAACAGAACGCCCCAGTGTTCTAGTTCAATTATGGCTCTGGGCGCGTCTTTGCACATTACTTCAACTGCGTCTTGATCGGCTAGGTAGTCACTGCCTTTTATTGTGTCGAAAGCATGTTTCTCCCAGCTGTCATCTTCGCCTAGTGAAGCGTTTATTCCGCCCTGAGCTTGATCGGAATGAGACCGCACAGGATGCAATTTAGAGAGAACAGCGACATCTACGCCTCTTTCTCGAGCTTCAATCGCTGCTCGAAGCCCAGCTAGTCCCGCGCCGACAATAACAACATCGTGCTTAATCATAAAGAAACCCTAGCTTCGCCGTTAAGAAATGTGTCGCAATCTCTTTTAAAGATGTAATGCGCCTTTAAGTCGGCTCAAGTAATCTCAGTTGTCGGGTTTAAATACTTTAGGCGTCGCCTAATGATTGCCTGAAACAACTGGCGATTGCAGAGTACATGAAAATGTCCATCAAAGAAGTCAGAATGGAATCAATCGGCTACGTGCGCCGCGCATCTAAAGACGAGGATGTGAAGAACAGAAGCCTTGTTTCGAAGATTGTTATTCGTAAGAACTTGGTTCGTGCGTTAGAGGGCATAGAGGATTTCTCTCATCTGTTCGTCATATTCTATATGGATCAAGTCAAAGAGAAAGACAAAGCGCTTAAGGTGCATCCACGAGGCAGGGCAGACGTGCCTTTATTGGGCGTTTTTGCTACTCGAACAGCTCGCCGTCCAAACCCGATAGCTCTGACTCTGGTCGAGCTCATCGAGCGTAAAGGCAACGTTTTACTTGTGAAGGGATTGGATGCTTTTGATAAGACTCCTGTTTTAGACATCAAGCCCGCAGATAGGTGGGATATGCCTAGAAATGTTAGGGTTCCAAGATGGCTGGAGCTCTTTGAAAAAGAAGAGCGGTGATGCAGTGCGAAAAACTGAATTAGACCGACGCCCAACAGAATAATGCAGGCGAAAACCTTGAACGAACACAAGTTGACCGAAGAAGAATCTCTTGAACTGATCATATCGATTTTGAAAACAGCGGGAAAACCATTAACGACAAGGGATGTTGAAGGCGAAATCAGGAAACGCTTAGTTTCATGTCCTGACAGTCTGCCAGTGTTGTTAAATAGACTTAGACTGAAAGGCTTGGTCAAGGGTCAATTGTCACCTGAACATAGAGGATGGATTTGGTGGACGGAAGCCAAACCCTAACTGGTCCATGAAACTGTCTTGTCGTGGGCATTCATCAAAAGGCTGACCCATTGCCTATAACTGATTGTCTTAACATTCGGGCGTATCTTTTCCATCAGCCCTCGCGCCTCAATGTCAGCTTTCAACGCTAACACGTCAACCTTGCTCTCTACGAGTCTGTCACAATGTTCACGCAGCGTTACAGCCATACATGCATCTTGAATATGCAAGACGGCGACTGCCTCGTGCTTCTCAGCCAATTTGACCACGATGTTAAGAATAGAGTTGGAGTCGTCGACCGTGACAAGGTTGCTTAAGATTATGAGCAGACTAACATCCTCCTAAAACGCTATCACAGCATCGTTTTGTGCCAGCAACGACGAGGCTTCGTCAACTGAGAGGCTTCTTGCGTTGTAGTTCTCGTTTAAGTCCGCCGGCTTCAGGTTTCTCTTCGTTAGAGAATCTGAGAGAACGTGCACTCCGACCAAGTCTGAGATGGTTTTCAATCTTTCTGAAAAGGATGCAAGCCTTGCAGACTTTGGCGCTTGCTCTCGTACCAGCCAGTAGACACCATCGTTCACAAACAAAATCTGAGGCAGAACATCCATGGCGATCATGGCGGTAGCCATGCGAAAGCCTTCAGCTGCTCCGTTGCTTTCGCTAGGAGGGCTTTTTATGACTAGAAGGATTTTGTTTACCAAGGCTGGTTTCACCTGTTTGGTTATCCGAACGACACGATTCGGTCGTGTTCTTCCATTAACTCTGCGAGCCTTCCCAGACTGCTCTCAACTACCCCTTCGATGAAATCCTTTTTGACATCGATGCCTCTCACCCTCGCGCTTTCTCGGCAAGCGAGGACATGAACGCCTCTGTTAATCAGCTCAGCCATTTCGTCTGAAGACGACTGGTTGCCAGAAGACTGTCGAGCTACGAGATTGTAGGTGGCGTCGGCATCGCAAAAAACAGTGACTTCATGGTTCATTTCCGCTGCCGCCTTTGACAATTCATGCACGGTGTCTGTGTTCTGCTTTTGAGTTGGTGGAGAAAGTAGTATTATGAGGAGTTTCGCCATGGTTCGCCCCCTATTCAATGGTGAAAGACGCGTCTTGTTCTTATATCTAACCACGTACCTAGTACTTATTGAAGATGAATGCCCCATGGTTCTTAAAGGATTGCATTTCCTGTTGAGCTACCAGTGCACCCAAGAATGCGACCATTGCTTTGTGTGGAGCAGCCCCAAGTACCTAGAAACCATGACACTCAAGCAAGTCCGCGAACTGCTCAATGAAGCAAAGAAGCTGGAAACGGTGGAGTGGGCGTGGTTTGAAGGCGGAGAACCCTTTCTTTACTATCCCGTCATGATTGAAGGAATAAAGAAAGCTAAGGAGTTAGGTTTCAAAGTTGGCGCACTGTCAAATGCTTACTGGGCAACGAGTCTTGAAGACGCGTTGGAATGGCTCCGCCCGCTTGCAGAGTTAGGCATCGCCAACTTGGGCTTAAGCAGCGACTATTATCATGGGGAAGATTCGATGTCTGAAAGAGTAAAAAACGGCGTCTCGGCAGCTACTCAGCTCAACATCCCTGTCGGAATAATGGCTACGGCAAAGATGCCGCCGAAACTCGCAGGGTTACCGGGAGGTGCATCGGAACTCATGTACAGGGGAAGAGCAGCTAGAAAATTATTGGAAGGTGCGCCGAGAAAACCGTGGTCAGAATTCAACAAATGTCCATACGAAAATTTGATGGCTCCAGAGAGAGTGCATGTTGACCCTTTGGGGTACGTTCACGTGTGCCAAGGACTCTCGATTGGGAACGTTTGGAAACGCCCATTCTCAGAGATAATTCAATCCTACGACGCCACATCTCACCCAATTATGAAGTATCTTGTAGAGGGCGGTCCCACAGCCTTGGTTCAGCGATTCGATTTGCCTCGCGAATCGAGCTACGCAGATGCGTGTCACTTGTGCTATGAAACTCGATTTCTATTAAGATCAAGGTTTCCAGAATCGCTGGCACCAAGCCAAATGTACGGAGAAGGACTGGAATAACCGTTCACTAAGCCGAGTTTTTAATGACAGAAATAGGGAGAGCGGTTTTACTTAGGCCGCTTCTTGAGCACGGTTTCCCATTTGTCGGCATGTTCTTCTTCTGTAGTTAAGATTTTTTCGAGCATGAGGCGAGTTGTTGTGTCACCAATTTGCTTGGAGATTTCGATTTGCCCTTTGTACAATCGTATGGCTTCATATTCGGTCTGAAGGTCGTCTTTAACCATCTTCTCAAGCGTGCCCCCAACCTTTATTGGGTTCGGCTTGGTCGTCGGCACTCCGCCCAAGTAGTTGATTCTTTCAGAGAATTCCTCCAGATGCTTCATTTCATCGAGCGCTGTCTTCTCGAACATCTCTGATATTGCTGGGCTGTTCATCCCTTCAGCCATTACGTGATGATAGGAGTATTGGACGATTGCAGTTATTTCTCGTGCCACGCCCTTGTTGAGTTCGTCGATCAGTTTTTTCCGTTGCTCTTTGGTTAGCAAGATACTCATTTTTCAATTTCCCCCAACAAGACTGGAATAGGAGGTTGCCCTGTCCAAATTATTATGCTTTTCCGTAAACGGGAATACACGCGCCATTAACAGCTTTGGATGCATCTGACAACAGAAAAAGTATGACTTCAGCGATGTCTCTAGGGTCAACCCACTTTGAGAAATCGGCTTTTGGGAAGTTTCGCCTATTGTCGGGCGTGTCAATTATGCTTGGCATTACGCAGTTGACGTTTATCTCATGGTTCCTTACCTCTTCCGCAATGGTCTCTGTTAGAACGATGACCCCGGCTTTCGAAACAGCGTAAGCTCCCGACTTGGCGCGGCGACCTTTTTCCACTGCAGTTCTCGATGATACATTGATTAGCTTGCCATAATTCTGCTTCATCATGTAGGGCAACACAGCCTTGGAGCATAGAAAGGCGGATTTGAGGTTGACGTTCATCATCAAGTCCCATTGGCTCTCATCCGTTGTTGCTACGTCTGTTCCGCCAGCGTAAGTGCCTACAATGTTGAGCAGAAAATCTATTCGTCCATGCTTTTCAACAGTGGTCTTAACAAGGCTTTGAACACTTTGCTCATTAGTGACATTTGCTTTGATCTTGGTTAGATTGCCTTCAAGTTTCCCCACTGATTGAAGCAACTCGTTCAACCTGCCTTCAGCCCTGTAGGTTACGACCACTTTGACTCCATTTTCCAGAAGCATTCTAGCAACAATTCTTCCAAGTGCTCCAGTTGCGCCAGTGACCAAGGCTACTTTGTTCTGCAACAATCAAGATCACTTCGCATAATACTCCGTCTAACGCGGTTTAACACGTTTTTGGTCGTCAGGAAACATTGAAAACCTAGAGCAATATTTAGCTCATACTGCTCACACCTTGACAGATTGGAGAATGCTTGCTTGCTCAGGTTATGCAACTCGATGACTCGTAGATTTGAGGAGTTTCAGCCCTTAGATGCAAGAAGGGTTCTGATGTACACGTGCGGACCTTCAATCTATCAGCTGCCGCACATCGGCAATTATCGCACCTTTCTATACGAAGATATTCTACTCCGTTATCTCGAGTATCTGGGATATCGAGTTGAGCGCATTCTATTCATAACAGACGTCGAAGACAAAGCCATTGCCGAAGCGCAAAAAGAAAACACTGCCCTGCAAGATTTGACAGAGAAGAACATTAAGGCTTTCCTCAAAGAGTTCAAGAAACTTGGGGCAAAAGAGCCAACACAGATAGCCAAGTCTTCAACCAGCATCAACCAAGCCGTTCAAATAATAGAGACATTGTTGAAAAAGGGCTACGCCTACTGGCACAAAGGCAATGTTTACTACGACGCGTTGAAGTTCAGGGGTTTCGGCAAGCTCTACCGCCTTGACATGAGCCGTTGGCCAAAGAAGAAAAAACGTTTCCACAAGGACACTTATCCAGGCAACAGATGGAATCTAGGCGACTTTATCTTGTGGCACGGCTGCCAAGAACAAAACAAGGTCTGTTGGAGTACAAGCATCGGTAAGGGTAGACCCGCTTGGAATGTTCAGGATCCAGCTATGGCATTGCAGACTCGTGGCTTGCAAGCCGACATTTACTGTGGCGGTGTGGACAATATGATTCGACATCACGACTACGTAGTAGCCATCACCGAAGCAATAACTGGCAAGCCTTTCGCAAGATTCTGGCTTCACGGAGAACACTTATTTGTCGACGGAAAGAAAATGTCGAAAAGCTTGGGCAACATAATCTATCCCAAAGACTTGGTTGATCGCCGCTGTGAATGGCAGCACATAAGATTCTTTCTCATCAACAGCTATTACCGCAGAAAGTTGAACTTCACGTTTGACAAGTTCAAGAAAGCCTGCGACCGACTGCACAGATTCAAGAACATGGTGAACAGCCTTCGAACAACCAGATCATCCACTGGCAACTCAACTCCAAAAGCTAAGCAACTGATCGCCAAATTGAAGGAAAAATTCGAGGCGAACATGAGCAACGACTTGCAAGTGAAGGATGCGTTTGACTCGTTGTTCGAAACAGTGTCAAAGCTGTGCCTACTGGCGGATAAGGGCAAGCTGAGCGCCGCAGATTCTAGCGAGACAATCGCGGTTTTAAAGAGGATTGACCAAGTGTTACAAGTCATCTTTTAGGAGACACGAATGTAGGATGACGACTCCTCAGCACAGAGCGATATTTCACGTGGACATGGATCAGTTCTTCGCTGCTGTTGAAGAAAAGCTGCATCCTGAAATAAGGGGTAAACCCGTTGTGGTTGGAGCTGATCCGAAGGGAGGGAAAGGACGCGGCGTCGTCAGCACATGCAATTATGAAGCCAGAAAATACGGGATCAGGTCAGCCATGCCTATCACCAAAGCATGGAAACTCTGCCCAGACGCGGTTTTCCTGCCAGTGAACATTCCTCTCTACTTGCAGGTTTCGTCGCGAATCATGAGCATTTTGAGTTCTTACGCCGACAAGTTTGAGTCTTGGGGCATAGACGAAGCCTTTCTCGACATAAGTGCACGTGTGAAGGATTTTGACGAAGCGAAGCAACTCGCGATGACGATTAAGAAGGATATTTATGAAAAAGAAGGCCTAACATGCTCCATCGGCATCGGACCTAACAAGCTTGTCGCCAAGATCGCGAGTGATATGCAGAAACCCGACGGTTTGACGGTAGTTGCGGAGAAGGACGTGAAATCGTTTCTTGAACCCTTAGACATTGACAAGCTGTTGTGGGTGGGCAGGAAGACAGCGCGTAAGCTGAACAAGCTGGGAATAAAGACCATCGGCGACTTGGCTCACTTCGACCCTTCGGTTTTAACCGAGAAGTTCGGAGTCATCGGCACACAGTTGTACCTCTACGCTCAAGGAATTGACCCAAGCGAAGTTGGACTAACAGGCGAAGTAAAGTCTATAGGCAGAAACATCACCTTTGAGAAAGATACTGCTGATCGGGACTTTGTGCTTAAGGTTCTTGACAAGCTTTGCGAGGAAGTCCACAAAGAGCTCAAGGATAACAATCTTCTGTTCAAAACGGTCACTGTGACGGTGCGCTATGAAAACTTTGAGACACACACTCACAGCAAAACGCTGCCCTTCTTAACCAGCAGGCTTGAGGATTTTGAGAAAACGGCGCATGAACTTATGCAGCCCTATCTGCGACCCGACCGAAAAATACGATTAGTCGGTTCCCGCGTGTCCAGCTTGACTTCAGCGGAGAAACAGACAAGATTAGCTTAGAATGGTTTGAGGATTCTGAAGTTTTTTATGCTCAAATCGATAAAAAAGGGTCTCCGAGGGACAACAATTGGAGGCATATGTTCTCATAGACGCTGAACCCGGCTCAATTTGGCAGGTTGCTGAAGCAGCAATGAAAATCAAAGGCGTCAAGAAAGCAAACGCAGTAACAGGGCAGTATGACACGGTGGCTTCCGTGGAATTTCTGAA
>Ga0315314_1000310_pt1 | contig 60393 bp, 60 predicted proteins | sample TDP9_MG_FD_203631 | JGI IMG/M metagenome (GOLD analysis project Ga0315314, IMG submission 203631) | Freshwater sediment microbial communities from Lake Towuti, South Sulawesi, Indonesia - TDP9 | ecosystem: Environmental > Aquatic > Freshwater > Lake > Sediment | place: Indonesia: South Sulawesi...
CGCTTTGAGTTGGCCAATGGAGGCACAGTCTTTTTAGATGAGATCGGCGATATGAGTCCCAATCTGCAGAGCAAATTATTGCGGGTATTGCAGGAGCGCCAATTCGAGCGGATTGGGGGAGTTAAAACGGTAAAGGTGGATATCCGAATCATCGCCGCAACGCACGAGGATTTGAAAGCGACAGTCCAGCAGGGGAAATTTCGTCAAGACCTTTACTACCGCTTGCATGTCATCCCTATCGAAGTCCCTCCCCTGCGGGAGAGGAAATCGGACATTCCCCTTTTGGCCCATCATTTCTTGAATTATTTTAATAGGACCAAAAAAAGAAGGATCCAGGGGATTAATAAAGAAGCCATGAACCGGTTGCTCCAGTATCAATGGCCGGGAAATGTGCGAGAGCTGGAAAATATCATCGAACGAATCGTCATTTTAACCAATAACGAAATCATCTCGGTTCAAGATCTGCCCGAAAGGATTCAAACCCTTTCCCAAGAAGAACCTTCTCTTCTGTTTGAAATTCCGGAAGAGGGCATATCTTTAGACAACGCCATTAATGAATTCGAGAGAAAATTAATCCTGCAGGCGCTTAACAAAACTGGCTGGATTAAGAATAAGGCCGCTCAATTATTGAACCTGAATCGTACCACCCTGATCGAAAAAATTAAGCGCCAAAACCTTCAGCGACCAAACTCCTAAATCGAAGCCCCTAAAAGAGCCCTTCCTCAGTCAAAATAATGACAAAGATCTACTATTTTGACATTCTTAAGTTCTTCCCGATTCCAATATATAATATAACTTATTGATATTATGAATTTTTTAAAAAATAAGGGGTGGCATAACAATTGCTAAATTTATAAATATTCATCTAAAGGATCATTGATGAAAGTCCTGGGCACTAAGAGATTCCCCTTTTTAACCTATGGGCAAAGGAGCTAATGGAGTCCATTTCTATGGATCAAGCTGAAGGATTATGCCCGGTCCTGGAAAAACCTCCTACTGGCAAGGACCCATGCTTATCCCCATTAGATGCGTCAGAGGATACTTCCCTGAAATGGCCTAAAGTCATATCGATTTCCAGCGGGAAAGGAGGGGTTGGTAAGACAAATGTAACCGCCAATCTTGGGCTGGCCTTTACGAAGTTAGGGAAACAGGTAATGATCCTGGATGCCGATTTGGGGCTGGCCAACATCGATGTCCTTTTAGGAGTCACCCCTTATTATTCCATCGAGCATCTTTTTAGCGGGAAGAAAAAATTTTCCGAAATCCTCACCAAAGGGCCAGGGGGAATGGCGATCCTGCCTGCCAGTTCGGGAGTCCTTGATCTTGTCAATCTGAATGAGAATCAAAAGATCTTCCTTTTGAACGAACTGGATCATTTGGCCGCGGGAATTGACGTGCTTCTGATTGATACCGGTTCGGGGATTTCCTCCAATGTTTTGTACTTTAATATGGCTGCTCCCGAATCGATCATCATTGCCACTCCTGAGCCCACCTCCATTACCGATGCCTACACGTTGATCAAAGTTTTATCGACCAAGTTCCAGAAAAAGAATTTTATGATCTTGGTAAATTTTGCCTCCGGAGCTCAGGAGGCCAAACAAGTCTTTAAAAAACTCAACACGGAGGTCGATCGGTTTCTGGGAACGCTCTCTTTAGACTATTTGGGCTTTATTCCTCCGGATGAAAACATCCCTAAAGCTGTAAAACTTCAGAAGGCGATTTTAGAGATTTTCCCCCGTTCTCTTTTTAGCCGCAGGATCATGGAGGTGGCCAAAAAGATCTCCGAAAGGCCCATTCAGAGGACAGGGAGTGGAAATGTCCAATTCTTCTGGAAACAATTACTGCAATGTCATGCTTAAGCAAAATGGGGGGGTCGTTTGGAATCCAAAGTTTTAAAATATAAAACGAAAAATTATGCGATGACTCACTCGATGCCCTGTGACCACAATTCCTCGAATCGAGACGATTTGATTTTGAAATATGCGCCTTTAATTAAATATATTGCCCATCGTCTCGCTATGCGCCTGCCTCCTCACATTACCACGGAAGTCTTGATCAGCGCTGGAGTGATCGGGCTCATGGATGCCTTGAACAAGTATGACCCCCATAAAAATGTTCAATTCAAGACCTACGCCGAATTTCGCATCCGGGGCGCCATGTTGGACGAATTGAGGTCTTTAGATTGGGTCCCCAGATCGATCCGGCAAAAAGCAGCCCAGTTAGAAAAGGCTTACTTAACTTTGGAGAGAAAGCGGAGGGGTCCCGTTGAAGATGAAGAGGTGGCTCATGAGTTAGGAATCTCTCTGGAAGAGTATTATGATTTGGTTACAGAGATAAGGGGGATTTCTCTGCTGGATCTTGAGGACTTAAGATATAAAATCCCTCAATCTGTAGATGAAAATTTTTTAAGCCAGCTGGTCGATGAAAAAGAAGGAGACCCCTTTCACCTCTTCAGCCTCGAGGAATTCAGAAGAATACTCGCTCAGGCGATCGATGAACTCTCCCCCAAAGAGAAAATAGTAATTTCCCTCTATTATTATGAAGAATTGACTTTGAAAGAAATTGGGGCCGTGCTCGGATTTACGGAATCAAGAATTTGCCAAATTCATACCAAGGCCGTTCTAAAATTAAGGGCCAAGATGAAAAGCTACCTTTACCATGCCACCTGATTCCAGATATTTTTCCTTTATTTCATCTGGGAAATAATAAAAAGGCCGGCTTTTGCCGGCCTCTTTAATTAGTGATGACCAAGGTCTTCAGTTTTTATGAATAGTTTTCCGCCTCAGAAACTATTCCTTTTCTCGTTCCAAAAGAAAATATTTTATCATCTTTTTGGCTATGGCGTTGCTATCGATTTGATAACGCTTTTCTTGGATTAATTTCTTAATTTCATTAATTCGCTCTGTACGCAATTCCGGCGTCGATCTCAGAAGGCTAATGATTTTCTCCATTTCCTTAGATTGGGCGAGGAAGGCCTTCCTGTCCACCTGTGGAATCCCTGCCTCTCGGGATGGGGAAACCTTACTCTTTTCAAGCCTTGGCGATTTTTGATCCTGGTGGAAACTTCGTTCCGCCTCTTTTTTTTGTTTGGTCTTCGAAATCTTAATCGACCCTCTTCTTTTTAAATATCCCATCTTAAACGATTCATTTGCTGATGTCAATTAAACTTTCTTTTGCCTTGCTTCCCTGGTAGATCATTCCCGCCTTCAGGGGGGTGAATTTTTCATAGTTCTATCCATCCATAAATAACTCCTTTTTCAACTGACTTATCGTCCTGGTGGGTGAATACTTTAATGTTCTGGCCGCGCAAAAAGATCTTAACTTGAATTCATTTCCCTACGGTAAAAAGTTGTTATAGGTTACTTATCATTATTTCCAGTTTTTTCGTCTTTCCGGATGGGGAGAGCATGAACGTCAGCGCTCTGCCGGCAAAACCTTTTCAATAATACCCGTATTTAAGAAGAGCCCGGCTCATGGCCAACACGTTTTCGGGTTGGCAGTACCCGGTAAGGCCGTTGGAGCTCGCCAGAATGTAGCCTCCGCCCGGGCTGAGTTCCTGGATGCGCTTCTTCACCTCGGCCTCCGTTTCCTCAGGAGTACCGCGGGTGAGCGTGTAATGCAGATCGATATTTCCCATCAGGCAAATTCGGTGACCATATTTCTTCTTTATTTCCAAGATGTCCATGGCGTTAGGCTCGATATTGGCTAGCCCGTTCATGCCCAGGGTTAGAAGGTCGTCGAGGATGGGCCTAAGGTTTCCATCGCTATGATAAATCCAAGGGAGTTTAATTTTCTCGGCCACCTTCTTCATCCGGGGGAGGAAGAGCTCGCGGATGATTTGGGGAGAGAACAGAGGCCCCTGTTTCCAGGCTAGATCTTCAGGAATGATCATAAGATCAAAACCCAGATCATTGATTTTGGCAACCGCTCTACAGGCCCAATCCACGAAAATATCCATGAGCTTTAAGACCAGTTTCAAATTATCGAAAAGCGTCAAACTGAAATGTTCGATGCCCATACTCAGGTAAGTATTGCTGATGCCCAGGCGCGTGGTCACTGCCAGAGCGCGATTGCTTCCGCGGGAGCGGGCGATGAACTCCCTGGCTGGCTGGTAGAATTCTTCTGCCTCCGGGTCGGGCAAGAGTACCTTTTCCAAGTCGCCTTCGGTTTTGATCAGCCCGTCCGCGATCATGTCCATTCCTTCGAAAGTCTGGCTCTTGACGAAGCGGGGCGGGGCGATGCTGAAGGTCAGATTGTCGAGGGCAATAACCTCCAGAACTTCGGGGGAAATTCTTGAGCCGGGCATGGCGAAAAGCTGGGTGACCGTGGCTTTCTCGAAGTCGGACCGCTGAAGAAGCTTTTCAGCAAGTCTATTGTGTACGCTGCTTTCCACCCAGGGGACACGGTCGGGCTGTCTAAGCTTAAGAGCGGTAGCTACTCGTTCTCTGGAAGTCAATTTTTTCCTCCCTATTCTATTCTGGTGGCGTTACGAGGACTGGAAAGGGCAAAACGTGAATCACTCATAACGCAAGGCTTCAATCGGGTCCAACTTGGCAGCTTTACGGGCTGGATAAAAGCCGAAGAAGATGCCTACCCCGCCGGCAAAAGAGAAGGAGAGGAGCAAAGCCTGCATAGAGATGAGAGTCGGCCATCTGAAGAAATGAGAGATCAGCTTGGAGGCGCCCACGCCCAGGAAGAGTCCGATGACGCCGCCAATCATGCTGAGAACGAGGGCCTCGATGAGGAACTGATAGAGAATGTCCCGGCTCCGTGCTCCTACAGCCATGCGAATCCCAATCTCCCGAGTACGTTCCGTGACCGAAACGAGCATGATATTCATGATGCCTATCCCACCGACCAGCAGAGAAATAGAAGCAATGGCCCCTAAAAGAAGAGACATGACCCTGGCAGATTCCTCCGCTGTGGACATGGCTTCGGTCAGGTTGCGCACGGTAAAATCATTTTCCTGGTTGGCGCGCAGGCGGTGGCGTTGCCGGATAAGCTGGGTAATCTGTTCCTCGGCCTGTTTCATCGTATCCGGGCCAGTGGCCTGAACGCTGATGGAACGGACCATTCCCGGAAATTGCTTCCCGAAAAGAAGCCTCATTCCCGTCATGAGGGGAACATAGACCACATCGTCTTGATCGTGGCCCCAGGTGGTCTGGCCTTTGACGGAAAGGACCCCTACCACAGTAAAAGGGAATTTTTTGATCCGCACAACCTGCCCTACCGGGTCTATTTCCCCAAATAGATTATCCACCACAGTTTGGCCCAAAAGACAGACCTTGGCGGCTCCATCCACATCAGCCTGGGTCAAAGTCCGTCCTTTAGTGACTGGCCAATCCCGAATGAGCATGGCTTCGGGTGTGCTGGCATAAGTGATCGTGGACCAATTCTGATTCCCGAAGACCACTTGAGTGATTCCCTGGAGAACAGGGGCGGAGTATTTAACAGCCGACAGCTCAGAGGAGATGGCCTTGGCATCTTCCACCGTAAGGGTAGGTACCGATCCCGAGCCCCAGCGGAATCCCCCACTGGTGGCGCTTCCAGAGAGTACGATCAGCAAGTTGGACCCCATGGAGGCAATCTGTTCTTGGATGCGAGCCTTGGCCCCAGAGCCAATGGCAATCATGGCAATCACCGCACCAACGCCGATGATGATCCCCAGCATGGTCAAGCCAGAGCGCATTTTATTCCGCCCCAAGGCTTTAAAAGCAATTCGCAAAGTCATGGGAAAGTTCATAGGGCGACTTCCTCTACTGGCGCGGGTAACTGACTTAGATCTTCTGCAGCCCGCCGGGGCTGGAAAAACTCGTCTTTAATAACCCCTCCATCCCGGAAAAGAACTTGCCGGTTAGCATACCCGGCGATATCCCGTTCATGGGTCACCAGAATGACCGTGATCCCGGAATCCTGGTTGAGTCTCTGAAAGATGTCCATAATCTCCAGACTGGTCCGGCTATCCAGGTTGCCGGTGGGCTCATCGGCGAGAATCAATGAGGGCCGATTGATTAAAGCGCGGGCGATGGCTACCCTCTGTTGCTGCCCACCAGAGAGCTGATTGGGTAGGTGGTGTTCTCTTCCCTTAAGGCCTACATGGATTAAAGCCTCCATGGCTCTATGTCGTCTCTCGTGGGATGGGGCATTGTCGTAAAAAAGAGGTAATTCCACATTTTCTACAGCGGAAGTCCGGTTCAAGAGATTGAAGGTTTGGAAGACAAATCCGACCTTCCTATTTCTAATCCTAGCCAACTCGTCTCTGCTCAAGGTAGAAACATCTGTTCCTGCAAAAAAATATTTACCTTTCGTGGGACGGTCCAGGCATCCGAGAATATTCATGAAGGTGGATTTTCCCGAACCCGAAGGTCCCATGATAGCCACAAACTCGCCAGCATGAATGGTCAGATCCACTCCGTGCAGAGCAGGGACCTGCACTTCCCCCAGATAGTAGACTTTAATCAGGCGCTCGACGCGAATTAATTCAGACATGATTAAGTACAGGGTTTAAGGATTCTCGGGTTCCAGGGTTCAAGTAAAAAATAAGGTTTCTTTTTTACCGGAATCCTCTCATACTGGGGGGGGTGAGCAGCGAGGGTCCAGCCCTATTATTCCCCCCCATGGTCTCCAAAATGATTTCTTGTCCTTCTTTTAGATCCCCCGATAGAAGCTCTGTAAAGCTCCCGTCCGATATACCAGAAGTGATTTCAACTGGAATTGGCCTTCCCTGGGGAATTGGCATCCACACCTTATAAATTGGGGCTGGCGGCTGGGTTTCTTCCATTTTCTGGAGCATCTGATCATACTTCCTCTTTTGCTCTTCATTGAGGAGCGACCGAATCTTCAACCGGGTGGTCCCCCGTAGCTCTCTGGATTTGGCCTGCCCCTCCTCTGGGCTCATCTTCTTGGCCATCTGCATTTCTTTTCGCACATCCTGAAAGAGGCGGGATAGACTGGCTTGCTGCTCCGGAGATAGATTGAGTTCAGTCTTTAATTTTTCAAAAGTTTGACTTATATCGGTAAGAGCTGGCTGAGCAGCAGGCTTGGCCTCAGTTTTTTTTTGATACCCAACGGCCTCTTTCTTGGCAAATTCCGGGCGGAAACGCAGAGCAGCGTTGGGTATCTTGAGAACGTCATCCTTATGGGAGACCAGGATGGAGGCGTTGGCTGTCATGCCCGGTTTCAACTTGAGTTCCGGGTTTTTCACCCGGATGATCACGTTGTAAGTGACCACGTTCTGGATGGTCAAAGGGGCGTTGCGGATTTCCGTTACCTTTCCTTTAAAAGTGATCTGCGGGTAGGCATCCACAGTGAAAGTGGTTTCCTGACCGACCGCCACTTTCCCGATGTCCGCCTCGCTGACGCTTGTCTCCACCTGCATCTCAGTCAGATCCTGGGCAATCGTAAAGAGCGTGGGAGCCTGCAGGCTGGCGGCTACCGTCTGGCCCACATCCACATTCCGGGAGATGACGATTCCATTGACCGGGGCAGTGATCCGGGTATGGTCCAAGTTCACCTGCGCCAGCTCCAGCTCAGCCTCAGCCTGTTTGACCTGGGCGCGGGAGGATTCCAGGCGAGCTTTGGCCGAATCTAACTGAGCTTCACTGGCTTTCTGCTGGGCTTGAGCAGCTTCGAGGAGCGCAGAGGCAGAATCGTAAGCCGTCTGGGCCATATCGCGGTCGCTGGCGGAGATTAAATTGCGCCGGAAGAGCTCCAGAGAGCGATCCAGGTTGCGCTTGGCATCTTCCAGCGAGACTTTGGCTTTAAGGACATTAGCCTTGCTGGCCTCCACATTTGAACGAGCTGTGGCGATATCTGCCTGGGCATTCAAAAAGGCAGCTTTGGCATTTTCCACCTTGGCTTTGGCTTGCGAGACCTGAGCCTGGAAAATAGCCGGGTCAATCTGGGCGATGAGTTGGCCCTTTTTCACAATCGAATTATAATCCGCGTAGAGCTTCTGGATGGTGCCGGAAACCTGGGTGCCCACCAAAACCGTAGTCACGGGGTTGACCGTACCATTGGCGGTGACAAAGGTCGAAATGCTGCCGCGTTCCACTTTGGCTGTGCGGTATTTGATCTGGGATTCTCTTTCCTTGAAGAAGTAGGTCCAGCCCAGAGCGGCGGCCGCAATCAGAAGGATGGGGATGAGCCAGAAAAGAGATTTTTTCTTCACGTCGGTTCGTTCCCTTCCGGGCCGATCTTTCTTTTAAAGCGTTTTTCAAAAATCGTGTAAAGAGTGGGAATGAACACCAGAGTTAGAATCGTGGACACCGAGAGTCCACCGATAACGGCGATGGCCATGGGAGCATTCGATTCCGCGCCTTCCCCCAGCCCGATGGCCATGGGAATGAGGGCCAAAATAGTGCAGAGGGTGGTCATGAGGATGGGGCGAAGCCTCGTCCGACCGCCGAGAACCACGGCCTCCTCAAGCTCCATTCCCCGGCCACGCAATCGGTTAGTGTAATCGACCAGAAGAATTCCATTACTGACTACGATGCCAGCCATCATGATGACGCCCATGAAAGAGGTCACGGAGAGATTGGTCTCAGTCAAGAAGAGCGCCCAGAGTACTCCAATCATTCCCAAAGGCACGGAGAACATGATGATGAAGGGATCCACCAGAGACTTGAATTGGGAAGCTAAAACCATATACACGAGTACTACGGCCAGGATCAAGGCTCCCAGCAAGGAGATAAATGACTCCCGCTGGCTTTCAACGGCCCCGCTCAAATTGATCTTGAAATTAGGGGGTAACGGAGTTTTATCCAGCTTAGCCTGGATGTCCGCGGCCACGCTTCCCAGGTCCCGGCCGAAAGTATTGGCCGTAACATGGATGATACGCTGTTGGTACTTGCGCTCGATCTGGATCGGCCCAGCTCCGCGGGAGATGGTCGCGATATTGTCTAAGGATATGGGCCGGCCATGGTTGTTGAGGACAAAGATCTGGCTGAGGTCGCTCAAGGAGCTACGGTCGCTCTCCCGGGCGCGCACGGTGATATTGTATTGATTTCCAGTCTGCGGGTCGGAGAAGATGGAGGCTTGATAACCATTAATAAAGGTCTGAATTGATTTGGCTACCTGAGCCACACTCAATCCCATTAGGGCTGCCCGTTCCCTATCGATGACGATGGTCTGCTGTGGGTAATCCTCCTCCCGGCTGACCCGCACGTCTTTAGCCCCAGGGGTTGAGCGGACAATGGCCGCAACTTCCTCAGCCAGCTTCTCCGCTTTTTTGAGATCATAGCCCAGGATCTCCACGTCGATGGGATTGTCGTAGCCAAAGGAGATAAGCCGGCTGACGATCCCCCCCGAGACAAAGAAAATCCGTACCCCGGGGAATTCCCGCAAAAGCTTCGGCCGGAGTTTGTCCATCAGGGCATCGGAGGAAAGCATTCGTTCCCCCGGGTCGACGAGCCTGGCCCGGATCCATCCCATATGAGGTCCGGTGTTTTGAGACCAGATCGCCGACACGGATCCTGAGGGGAGGCCAAAATTGACCTGGACAGCTCTGGTCTCCTGGCCAATGGTCTGCTGGATGATCTTCTCCATCCTGGCCGCAACCTGGGCCGACTCCTCGAGGCGCGTGCCCACCGGAAGCTGCACAATGAAGCGGAATTGGCTTTCATCCATGGAAGGGAAGAACTCGCTGCCGATGAAGAACCAGAGCGGCAGGCTGCCCAAGAAAGCCACGACAACAACCAGGACAACGGTCTTGCGGTGGATGAGAGCCCAATGCAAGAGGTTTTGGTAACCAGCGTCGATTCCTTCGAACCATCCCTTAAATCGCCATTTTAGTCGATCCAATGCTGACGGAGAGGCAGGCAGGACATCTTCAGGATGCAAGTACTTGCGGGAGAGCACCGGAATGACGGTGAGGGAAACGAAGTAGGAAGCGATCAGGGAAAAGGCTACGGTCAAGGCTAGCGGCGTGAAGAGGAGCTTGGCAATCCCGGTGATAAACACCACGGGCAGGAAGACAACAATCGTGGTAATCGTGGAGGCCAGGACGGCGAGGCCGACTTCGCCCGAGCCCTGAATGGAGGCCTCGTAGGGGGACTGGCCGGCGCTCCGATGGCGGTATATGTTTTCCAGCACCACGATGGCATCATCTACCAGGCGGCCGACTCCCAAGGCTAGCCCGCCCAGGGTAAAGATATTCAAGCTGAGATTGTTGAAATAAAGGAGGATAAAGGCGCAAACGATGGAGATGGGGATAGCGAGGGAAACGATCATCGTGCTGCGAATATTGCGCAGGAAGACGAGAATGACCAGCACAGCCAGTCCCGCCCCCATGACCGCCTCGTGTTGCAGGGTCTTGACAGAGTTCCGGATGTAGGTGGACTGGTCGAAGAGCTCCAGCATCACCACGCCTGGAGGGAGCATCTTCTGGATTCTCGGCAAAGCTTTCCGAATATCGTCCACTACTTGAATAGTATTGGTCCCGGATGTCTTCTGCACAGACAAAGATACGGCCGGCTGACCGTTCACCCGAATCAGATTCGTTTGATCCTGGAAATCATCCTTTACTTCACCGATGTCGCGGATGTAGACCGGCCGCTTGAGCACGTTAGCGACGATGATATTCTCGATGGGCTGAACCAAACTAAACTGCGTTTCAGTGAAGAGGCGATAGTCATAAGGGCCGGCCTTGATGTCGCCCGAAGGAATGATCAGGTTGGCCTGCTGGACAGCTTGGATAACGGCATCGGCGGAAAGGTTAAAGGCCTCGAGTCGATGGCGGTCGAAGCGAATGCAGATCTCCCGGACTTTTCCCCCTACGACACGAGCCGAGGCGACGTTCGGTACGTGTTCCAGCTCTGGCTCGACGACGTTGTAAGCCAGGTCATAGAGTTGACCCTCGTTGAGTCCTCCCCCCATGAGCGAGATAAAAATGACTGAGATCTGGGAAATATCAAATTTACGGATGATGGGGTATTGGACATCCTTGGGCAGGTCACCGTGGATCAGATTGACTGCCTGGAGCACATCCGACTGGGCGCTATCGAGGTTTGTCCCCCAGTTGAAGTGAATTGTAACCAGGGAAGCTCCGTGCCGGGAGATGGAAGCTACATATTTTACGCCGTTCACGGTGGAGACGGCTTTTTCCACGGGATAGGTAACCATTCGCTCCATGTCCTGAGGGTTCGCTCCCGGGTAAAAAGTAGCCACGGTGATGGAGGGAAAGGTGATGTCTGGAAACATATCTATGGACAATTTGGAGAAAGCGACAACCCCCAGGATGATGGCACCTAAGACGGCCATCAGGATGGTGATCGGGTTTCGTAGGGCGAATTTGGCAAGATTCATGGCTCCAATCCTCACTCCCTCGGTTCTTTTGCGGATTTGTCCATCAAGCGCACCGGCATTCCATCTTTCAGGAAGACATGGCCGGCCGTGATCACTTGCTCTCCTGGATTTAGACCCCCGGTGATCTCCACATGGGTATCTTTGACTAAACCCTTCTGGACGATGCGGCGATTGGCTTTGCCATCTTTAAGAACGAATACGACATCCTTGTCTCCTTGGGCAACTAAGGCCTGGATGGGCATTAGAATGGCTTTCGGGTTGGACTGGAGAAGGATCTCCGCCCGCCCGAACATTCCAGGGTTCAAAATATATCCAGGATTGGGAATAGAAATTTGGATTTCGGCGGTACGCGATTGAGGTTCCAGCGCTGGATTGATGACGGCGATGCGCCCCTGGAAAGTGCGGTCGGGAAAGGCCGTGACAGTTACTTTCACCGGTTGGCTCTTTTGCAGGCGGACGAATTCTTTCTCGATGACATTGACTACCATCTTCACTTCGTGTAAGTCCATCAGAGTCAAAATGGGTGTAGTATCCTTTACCATCGTTCCAGGGTCCACGTAGCGCTTGGTCACGCCCCCGTCCATAGGAGAGAGAATGATTAAGTTAGCAAGCTGAGCCTGGGTCAGGTCTAAGTTTGCTTTGGCTTGCTGTACCTGGGCCTCCGCCAGGGCAATGTCGTTTTCCCAGGTTTTTTGCCGGATGTTGTTAAGGGCCAGATCATAAGCTGCTTTGGCCACGTTGTACTTGGCGCGGGCCTCGTCAAGTTGCTGCCGGGCGATGAAATTTTTCTCATAGAGTTCCCGGGCCCGCTTCAGGTCTGCCTCGGCCAACTCGAGGTTAGCTTTGGTATGCTGGACCTGGGATTGAATGGCTTCCTCCGAGGTTGCTCTCACCTGCTTCAGCCGGGCTCTGGCGGCTTCGAGGCTCGCTTGGGCTTGGGCCACGGCAGCCTGAGCCTCCCGGGCGTCCAGAGTGACCAACACCTGTCCAGCTTTTACCCGATCTCCTTCCCGGACATTGATCTTTTCTACCCATCCCTGGACTTTCGAGTAGATGGTCACTTGGGCATCGGGCACAATATCACCGGTGCGGAAGATTTTCTCCTCGACCAACCCCTGAGTTACGGGAGCAACCTCCACTAAGGGCACCTGACTCATGGCCTGCCGCTTCGGCTCCTCGTTCTTTCTTCCGGAGACAACCTGGGCAACACGAAGGGCGCTCAGACCAGCGATGGCCAGGATAATGGTGAGGATAATTGTTTTTTTTACGTTAACCATAAGTCCTCTTTCATTATTGGTTGTATAAAAGAGTATTGTACAAGTTTGTCCATTTTTGGTGCTGCACTCTTTTCTTTCTCCTTTTTACTACATTTATCGGATTTTACCCATGGCCTTTTCAATCCTGGCCTCTGCGACTTTGTAATCGTAGAGGGCCTGGATATGGTTGGCCCTAGCATTGGCCAGGGCAACTTCTGCATCCGTCACTTCCAAGGGGGAGCCCACACCCACTTGGTAGCGGCCGGTGGCCAGATCAAAATTTTCCTTAGCTTGAGCCACAGCCTTTTCTGCGACCCGGATCCGTTCATCAGCCTCCTTGAGTCCAAGGAAGGCCTGTTCGGCTTCCAGGCGGATGTTCAGCTTCAAATCCTCCTGCTGGGCCTGGAGGTTCCTCAGATTGGCTCTGGCCTCGGCTACCTGGTTGGGGGAAGAGAAGCCGCTAAAAAGGGGAATGCTCAAAGTGGCGCCAATGGTCCAATCCCAGTAAAGGTCATTGGGCTCGGGACCCCGATAGAGGTAGCTCGCGGTGCCGGAAAGGGTGGGATAATAGCTTGCTTGGGCGAGCTTAACGTTGGCTTCCTGGCTGCGCTGTCTGGCTTTCAACTGCAATATTTCGGGGCGCTGAGCATAGGATAACTCGAGGATTTCCTCCAGCCTGATTTCCACGGGTTTGAAATCCAGGGAGTCTTCGATAGCAAAGGTCAGGCTCTCCCTTAGGCCCATGGCGTTGTTCAAGTTAACGCGGGCCACTTGATAGTTGTTCTTCGCTCGAATCAGTCCCAGTTCGGCGTTGGCTAAGTCCACCTCGGCTTTCGTGACGTCAATTTTCGGACGGGTTCCTGCCTGGTAAAATCCCTGAGCCCGTCCTAAGTGTTGTTTCATTTGACTGACCGTCTCCTCAGCCACATGAATCAGTCGCAGGGTCTGGAGGACCCCGAAATAGGCCTGTTTAACGTTCAGAACGACGGTCTGCTTTCGGACGGCCAGATCCTCCTCACTGGCTTTTACATTCTCTCGGTTGACTTTAACTGTACTGGAGGTTCGGCCAAAATCGTAAATATTTTGGTTGAGGTAGAGCCCCGAGGAATAGATATCGATAAAGGTCCAACTATGGCCCGCACCGCGAACTTGGCCTCCGACGGCCGTAAAGTTGCTCGTGCTAGTGTTATAACTGCTGTTGAAATTAACCTGCGGATAATAAGCGGACAATGCCTGCTCCACTCGGGCTTTAGAGGCTTCCACCGTCGCTTGGCTGGCCTGTAAGGAAGGATGGTATTTCAAGGCGATTGCCGTACATTGGTCCAAAGTCAGTGGTTTTCCCGCTGGCGGAAGTTCCTCCACGGCCCAGGATGAACAGGCCCAAAGAATAAGGATGAATAGTCCGAAGCATTGAAATAGAAGCCCCTTTCTCCATGAGTCCATCATTCTGTGGTTTCCCCTTTCCGCATAGATTTTATTTCTTTTCCCTTTTACTTGCAAATTCATTTTCGGCAATAAGAATATCTAACTCTTCCTCGCAGGGCACGCTTAGAAGGCATCCCCGGCATTATCTGACGTCCCCTCCCTCCGATGGACCAACTGGTTTGCCCTGGGTTCGAAATCGCACGTTCCGAATCAGCAAGGCCGGAATGATGCCTATGGAAATAAGGAGGGCCGCGAAGACAAAGGCATCCTCAAACGCGCCTACCGTAGCTTGGCGTTGTACCCAGATGGCTAGCAGGCTCTTTCCTTTAGCCAAGACCTCAGCGGGAGCATGTCCAGATCTGAGGAGAAGCTCCTGTATGGCCGACTGTGCCCGATAGACGAAAGGAGAGAAGGCATTATTGATCTGTTGGAGGTAATGGGCATAATGGAAGAATTCCCGGCGTTGCAGGGTGGTTCCCAACAGGGCGACCCCGAATGCCCCCCCAACTTGCATGACGACGGTAATAAGACTGGAGGCGATAGCGGTCTGATCCCGGCGGACGGCATTGATGGCCGCACTCATGAGAGGGGCATTGATCAGCCCTAATCCGGCTCCCCGCATTACTTGTGGCCAAAACAGGAACCAGTAATCCGAATTGAGGGAGAGGTCCTTGTAAAGGTAAAGGGAGTAAGCCACCAGCAGGGTTCCGCAGAATAAAGGGATCCTGGGCCCGATCCGGTCGGATATGATTCCCGAGAAAGGTGAGACAATGGCTACGCTAATGGCTGTGGGAGCCAAAATAACGCCTGTGCGCAGGGCCGTGTAGTCCAGAAGGTTTTGCAAGAAAAGGGGAAGGAGAAACATGGATCCAAAAATGGCCACGGCCCGAACAAAGTTGACGAGGTTGGCCATCAGGAAATTATGGTTAGCAAAGAGGCGCAGGTCGATGAGCGGGTCTTTTACCAGGAAGCTAGAAGAGATGAAAGTAACCAGACCCAAGAGGCTGAACCCGAAGCAGGAGAGGATGTAATCAGAATCCCAGCCCTCTCGCTGGCCCTGGGATAAAGCCACCAGGAGAAATCCGAGAAAGATCGAGAAACTGATGAACCCGAGTAGGTCAAATCTTCGCTCCAGCCCGATCTTTTTCGTGACCGAGAGGATCAAGAGTGCTGCCAAGATGGCCACGGCCCCCACGGGTAAATTTATGTAAAAAATGGATCGCCAATTGACCTCGTCCACCAGATAGCCACCTAAAAAGGGTCCAACTGTGGGAGCCACCATGGCTCCGATGGACCAGATTCCCATAGCCATTCCCCTCTCTTGAGGGGAAAAGGCTTCCGAGACCAGGGTCAAGCCTGTGGGCATCAGGGCTCCTCCTCCGAACGCTTGGAGGACCCGGAAGCCAATGAGGGAATCCTTATTCCAGGCCAACCCACAAAGGGCAGACCCGAAGCAAAAAAGGATCAGGCTAGCGATAAAAACCTTTTTCAAACCGAAGACTCTTTGCAGCCAGTTGGTCGTAGGCATGGAGATGGCGAAGGCGATCATATAGCCCGTGATCACCCATTCGATCTGATCGACCGTGGCCCCGAAGGTGGCCATGATCTTCGGCAGGGCGACGTTGACGATGTTATTATCCAGAATCGCCATAAAGCTGCCGAGGATAACGACCCCCAGCACACCCCATTTATGATTTTCGCCCTGCGGAGAAAAACTGTTCAACCCAAAGGGACCTCAAATAGAATTTCCGGTTTCGAGTCTGTTCTTCTCAATATACAATCAATGTACCAGAGCAGAAAAGATTTCCATATGTATAGGTAACTAATTGAAAATGAACAATAAAATTCTCAATAGGTTATCAGCGATTCTCTGGACTACTCCCCGGATGGGCGGAAAAATTGTCGAGATCTTTCACTCTTCAACGAGGAAGAGTAATAATTTCGAAGGGTCAAGCGGATTATTTCCCTTCGACAACTTAGGGGTTTTCGACAATTCTGTCGAGGGAGTAATCACTGAGCACCCGACCTGAAAATGGACTCCTTTTTCTAAACCTGAAGCCTGAAACATTCTTATTTAATTTCGATCGCTACAACCACCATCATTCCTGGTTTGAGGGGGTTTGGTTGGTCTTTTACCGAAATCCGCACCGGAAGTCGATGAGTGATCTTAATAAAGTTTCCCGAAGGATTCTCGGCTGGAAGCAGGGCAAATTCCGAAAGCGCTGCCGCCCCGACAAACTCAACCCGGCCTTCAAAGGTCCGGTCCGGGAAAGCATCGACTTCGATTCTTGCTTTTGATCCCTTCTGGACTCTTCGGATTTTTGTCTCTTCCACGTTGGCCACAATCCATATATCCCTGGGATCATTCACCACCAGAATCGGTTGCCCGGGCTGGACCATCTGCCCTTGATCGGCCAGTCTCTTGGAGACCACTCCCCGGATAGGGCTATAAACCGTGGTCTCCTGGAAACGAATCTCCGCCAGCTGGAGAGAGGCCTCGGCCTCTTTAACTTTGGCCTTGAGAAATTCAATATTTCCCTCCTGCAGGGAGATCTGCTTTTTTTCTTCTTCTGCTAAAGCCAGGTGGAGACGGGATTTTTGTAAAATCTGTTCAGCGATGCGGACATTCTGTTTCTTTAAGGTAACCGACTGCTGGTTTGCCTTGGCCAGTTCGAGCTGGGAGATGGCTTCCCGTTCATTTTCTAAGGCAACCTGGTACTGACTTTTAGCAACCTGCCAGGCTGTTTCCGCTGCATCCCGGGAGTTTTCCGCCACGTATTTCTGCCGGAAAAGCTCCTGCATGCGGGTGAATTCTTTTTGCGCGGTGTCCATAGTGACTTTGGCTTCTGATACTCTTGCTCGGGCTGCTTGGAAGTTGGCCTGGGCGCGGTCAATCTCCTTATTCATGCGCTCAGCTTGGAGGGCGGCGTCTTCTTCGGCAAATTTAAGACTCTCGCGAGCCTCCCCGAGGGAGGCATGGGCCGTCTCGATTCCTTTGAAAACTCGCTCTTTAGTTAAGGAAAGCTGGGTAATGGCTTTGGCGAGATCCTGTCTGGCCATTTCCAGGTTGGCGTCAGCTTGGGCCCGGGCTGCATCATAATCTTTTTTCTCCAGTTCGACAAGGACTTGCCCCGGCTGGACAGAATCCCCCTCATCGACCAGGAGCTGGGTAATTCTACCCGAAACTTTCGCACTCAGGCTGACTAAATTTCCTTTTACTTGGGCGTCATCGGTGGAGACGTAATTCCAGCGAAAAATCAGCCATTGCAGTCCAAAATAGATTCCCACCCCTAAAATGCCGAGTGCCAATAAGAGAACGGCATTCTTTTTGCGGGGTTTGTTCGATGGTTTTTCTTTTTCCTGGTTCATTTTTTTAGGGGATTTCCTTTAATCCATTTAAAAAAGCATCCACGAATGTTTCTACCACTTTTTTCTGGGAGAAACGGAATAATTTTTTCAGCCCATAAATTTCCTGGGCTTGCACATAATGAATGATCATACCGATGAAGGCCCGAGCAGCTATCATGGGCGGAACCTTCCGAAAAGCTTTCTCTTTGATCCGCTGGCGAATGTATCCAGAGAGGAGCTTGGCCTTTTCCATGGCGTTATTTTCAAAAAAAATCCTGGAGAGGTCATGACCCTCCAGCGCGCTGTAGAGAATCAGCCGCATAAAGGTGGGATCTTCAGTGTTTTTTTTGATCAAATAGGAGGCGATGGATCGAAATACCTGCCGGTCATCCTTGGCCTGGATGGCTTCCTTGGGGAAAAGCATCTCCTCTGAGCCATCGGTCCTTTTTTGAATAATCGCCCGGTAGAGAGCTTCCTTGCTGGGAAAATACTTGAACATCAGGGCCTCGCTGACACCCAGGTGCTGGGCAATCTCCCGAGTAGTGGTGCCGCGGAAGCCCTTCTGGGCAAAAAGGCGCATCGCCCCTTGCAGGATTTGTTCCCGACGACTTCCAGCGAGCATCCGTCTCTTCATTTCCTTCCCCTTTCGGTTCTTGAAAAAATAAGTAATCACTTACTTATAAAATATTTTCTTTTCTAAGTCAATAAAAAAACGGTCTCGTTAATGATTTCAAAAATTTTCGGCAACTCATTCGGGATTACAAGACCAATTCCTCATGGTCTTGATTCCATTTTGAGATTGGGTTACTTTACTTCTAACGGGATTTCTGGCCCCGACCCCATAAAAAATCTCTCCATCTGGAGATTCTAAGTCAGGGGGACTATGAACTCACGGAACATGGAGGAAGGGAACTCTTTTCTATGCCTGTGAGCCAGAAAAAATATCGCTGGGCGACCGTAGAACTCGGAACCTCAAGTCATTCGCCTAGCCAAAGCTCAGCTGGAAGATTTGATTCAGGCCCTAAAAACCATGGGGCAGACCCTTGACATTTTATTCCCTCTTGATTGAATATAAAGCCCGGGGAATTTGAAATGTTAGAAGCGGCAATACTCCATCATTCCAATTTTCCTTTAAAAAGGAGGATAAAAAGATGAGGCTCAAAGACAAAGTGGCCATCGTAACTGGGGCCGGACGAGGGATCGGGGAAGGCATTGCCTTGCGTTTTGCTGGGGAAGGAGCCAAGGTGGTGGTGAATGATGTGAATGAGGGGGACGCCCATCGCACCGTTGGGACCATCAAAAGCAAAGGCGGTCAGGCTGTGGCCGTGATTGGAAGTGTAGCCTCCCGGGAGATAGCTCAGAAAATGGTGGACGCGGCGGTCAAGGAATTCGGGACAGTGGACATCCTGGTGAATAACGCCGGGATCATCCGGGATGCCATGCTGCACAAGATGACGGATGAGCAGTGGGAACAGGTTATCGAAGTGAATCTCAAAGGAGTATTCCTCTGTACCCAGTGCGCGGCCCGAGTCATGCGGGAGAAGGGGTATGGGAAAATCATCAACATCTCTTCGACGAGCTGGAGAGGGAACCCTGGCCAGATTAATTATTCGGCCACCAAGGCCGGAGTGATCGGGATGACGAAAACGGCGGCCAAGGAACTCGCGCCCAAAGGGATCAATGTTAACGTGATCGCCCCGGGGATGATCTGGACGGACATGATCAAGTCCATGCCCCCGGCGATTGTGGAAAAAATGGAAAAAGGCCTGGCGTTTATTGTTCCCCTTAACCGAAAGGGGACGCCCCAGGATGTCGCCAACGTGGCCCTTTTCTTGGCCTGCGATGAAAGCTCTTTTGTCACCGGCCAGCTGATTCATTGCGACGGCGGGATGATTATGTAAAAAGGGGTCAAGTAAAAGGAACGCTCTTATGCTCACCCGGAGAGTGGGGGCACTATCCGAGATTAGGGATGTGCCCCTGCTCCATTTTGGGAGCTAACGCCAATTCGGATAATGAATCAAGGAGATTTAAGGCTTGTTTGATTTTGAAAAAGGGGCAATCAAATTTATCAAGGGGGGCCGGTATCCTTTTTGTCATTCCATTCTGATAGATGATCAAATCAGGGTGATCATCGATGCTTCCAGTGATAGGGATAAATTGCAATCTATCAAAGACCAGGGACCAGTGGATTACCTGATCACTTCCCATGCCCACGAGGATCATCTGGTCTTCAATTACCTCTTTCCTCAATCTACTTTTTGCGCCCATGCCTTTGATGCCCCCCATTTCGAGAGCGTGGATTCCTTGATCGATTGCTACGGAGATATGAGCCCAGAGCAGTTTGAAAAATGGAGGATATTTTTTCTCGAAGAATGCCATTACCACCCCCAGCGCGTTGACCTTTACCTTGATAATGGGCAGGTTATGGACTTTGGGGATACGAAGATGGAAATTGTTCACACACCGGGCCATACCCGCGGCCACCTGTGTTTTTATTTCCCTCTGGAAAAAGTTCTTTTTACCGCTGACCTGGATCTTACCCGCATTGGACCCTATTATGCCGACCGCAACTCGAGCATTGAAGAGACCATTCGATCCCTTGAACGGCTGAAAACATACCATGTGGAAACTTATTTAACCGCCCACGGAAAAGGAATCTATGAAGGGGACTCGGCCTACATCGACCGTTACCTCAATGTCATTTTTACCCGGGAGGAGAAGCTGATCGATTTTTTGAAAAAGGGTCCAAAAACCCTGGAACAGGTGGTTAAGGAGAGAATTATCTATGGCCAGAGTCCTAAGGCATTAGGCGCCTGGGATCTCTCCCTTTCTGAAAGGGGGATGATGACCAAACATCTAGACCGTCTAATCAATATGAAAAGGGCGCACCCGGAAGGGGACTTTTACCTCCTTAATGGATAGTCTGCCCGCTGATATCGGATTTATTTATCCAGAGGGCTCCTTACTCCTAGGGTGTTCTTGGAGGCCACATGGGTATAGATCATTGTGGTCTGGAGATTTCGGTGACCAAGCAACTCTTGGATCGTCCTGATGTCGTATCCGTTCTCCAGAAGATGGGTTGCAAAGCTATGTCTCAAGGTATGCACCGAGGCATGTTTGGCTATACCCGCTTTTCCCAGTGCGACCTTGAATGCCTTCTGCAGCGAGGCCGGATGCATATGATGTCTCTTCACAGCAAGGCTGCGCGGATCTACAGAAAGCGACTTTGAGGGAAAAAGCCAGAACCAGCCCCATTCCTTTCCGGCATTGGGGTACTTTTTATCGAGAGCCCCCGGGAGCCAGACGCCATTCAAGTCCTGCTTCCTGTCCTGATCATGGAGCGATCTCACCTCGGCAATATGCCGGATGAGGTCATCTTTCAGCCTCTCAGGGAGCACGGTGCGACGATCCTGGTCCCCCTTTCCCGACCGCACGATGACGGTATTTTGCTCAATGTCAATATCCTTTATGCGCAGCCTCAGGCATTCATGGAGGCGGAGGCCGCAGCCATAGATGAGCATTGCCATGAGCTTGGCAGTGCCCGAGAGATGGTCGAAAATGGTCTGGACTTCTCTCGGAGTAAGCACCACCGGCAGATGCCTCCGTTGCCGTGCGCGGACAGCGCTCAGCTCATTTTCAATATTCTTCCCCAGGACATGGCGGTAGAAGAACACGACGGCATTGAGTGCCTGGTTCTGCGTGGAAGGAGAAACCTTTTTTTCTACAGCAAGCCGACTGAGAAAATCCTGGAGGTCCCGTCCCTCAAGGCCTGATGGCTCTTTCTCCTGCACAAAGGCCCGAAAGCTGTGCACCCAAGTGAGGTAGGTTTTTTCCGTGCTAAGGGACATCTGGCGAAGTCGGAGCATCTCGCGCATTTTTTCTTCGAGGGCCCTCCAATCTCCCATGGCGGCAGGCCCACCTGCAGGAATTTTCTTTATTTCTCGGGAGAGAAAGTAATCGAACAGCCGCAGCGCAGTATCCGCTTGCTTCACCTGCCAATTCTCATAACGCCTGGACATTTGATCCAAAAACTGTCGTCTCTGATCGCCATTGATCCGGGTGGTTGGATTTAGATTTAGGAAATGGTAACATTCGGTTACCCATTTGAGATAGAAAGGAACATATTGGGGGTTTATGGACCCTCTATGGAGCAGAAACTCCTTGAAAGGCTCAAACATACCAGACTCCAGTATATCAGATATTCGTGATAATCTTTGATTTTTGTTTATTATACCGAATTATTCGCCGATTTCAAGCCTATTTTCCGAAAAATTCCATTGACTGGAGGCACTTTCTTCTATAAAATTAGCCCATTAGCAGAATAAATTTAAAAATAAATGTTCGCCATATTTGAAAAGATTCTAAGACGCTTAAGCGATGAGGTATGACGTTCAATTCAAACCAAGAGCAGTACGAGACGTTGAAGGTCTACCAAACCGGATTCGGACCCGAGTCCTTGCAAGAATTGAAGAAATGAGCAACGATTTGAAAGGAGATGTCAAGTGCCTCACAGATTTCACCCCTGAGTATCGCCTGCGCATTGGGGACTACAGGGTTTTATTCGAGATTGAAGGAAAAACGATCATCATCTATCGGATTCGGCATCGACGTGAAGCTTATCGGTGAATGGAGGTTTATAGCATGGTTACCTTGCATCCGCAGATCATTAAGAAGAAAGGGAAGAAAGAGTACGCGATCCTGCCCTATGAGGAGTTCCTGAAGGTTCGGGAGGAGATCGATAACTACGAGGATCTTCGTTGCCTCAGAGAAGCCAAAGAGGCTGAAAGGGATGCACCGACCATTGGACTGGCTGAGCTAAAGAAGAAGATTGGAAGGCGAACAATACGCTCCAGCCGACGCCGTTGAATCGGCGCAGCTGAGCTTTACGTTATGACGAGCGAAGCTTTACAAGATTCCAGAATCATTGATTGCTGACACTCTGACCGGCATGGATTTAGACCAGGGAGAACATGAGATCATCAGAGATGTAGTTGGCGCCCACTATCCGTTGAAAATTGTTGTTTCTGTCGCGGGGGATACGGCAACGGTAATTACAAGCTATCCATTGAAGAAAGGAAGGAAGAAATGAAAGTACATTATGATGCCGAGGTTGACGCCATATATATCAAACTGAGTAACCAGAAACCGGACGGAGTAGTTGAGATCTCCGAGGGTGTCAACTTAGATACGACGTCCGAGAACAAAATAGTCGGAATAGAAATTCTTAATGCCTCCAAAAAGATGGACATTAAGACGATCCTCTCTTATGAACTTGAATTCGACAGAAAATTGATTCAAAAAACCGCATAACAAGCGCCTCCACCGGATTGCCAATAAAGCTGGCAACCGGTGAGCCTTAACGTTCGGCGAAGACGAAAAGAGAACCGCCCTCCCGCGCGTGACAGGTGACCTGCCTGGTGGTAATATGAAGGGAGATGGAGCGGAAAACACTCGGATAACATGCCGACAATACTGATGATACTTGGCTGGAGGTTCTTTTTCTACGCCAATGAACGGAACGAGCCGATTCACGTTCATTGTCGCAAGGGAGACGCAGAGGCGAAATACTGGCTCGATATTCAGGGGTTCGAGACAATCGAGGCCCACGCCTACAACATGAGTCCCGCCGACAGGAGAACCGTCCGGCGCATCATCTTCGAGCATTTTGATTACATCGTGACCGAGTGGAACAAGTTTCAGGAGGGGAAGAATGGATAAAGCACACGACATTCAACACGTGTCCTTCTCTGGCACAATCATGCATTTGCGAGTCGACGGGAAGGATTACCAGATCGATATTGCCGGTGAGTCGGAACGTTTGCGCAACGCCACGCAGAAACAGAGGGAAAACTTCGAGATATCCCCCACCGGTTACGGAATTCACTGGCCGGATGTGGATGAAGATTTGTCCATTGACGGCCTCATCGGCGTGAAGCATGCGCCCCCTCTCGTCACTGCCGAAATATAGAGGATGTCGAACAATGGGCTGCAGCAGATCGTCGATGCGCGCCGTCTGCTGAGCCCAGGCGTTAGGCGATAAAAGAAAGAGGGAAAAATGACTAAATTGTTAGAGAAGGCCTTCAAGACGGCAGCAAAACTTCCAGAAGTGGAACAAAATGCTCTAGCGAAGTGGTTGCTTGAAGAGCTGGAGAGCGAAAAGGAATGGGAAAAGAGGTTCGCTGAGTCAGAGGATATTCTTGGTCGACTTGCCGATAAAGCTCTTGAGGCTCATAGAAAGGGAAAAAGCAAACAAATGGATTTTGATCGCCTATGAATTCAAGAACCATAGACAGGTTCTGGAAGAAATATAACGAATTGCCTGTCGAGATAAAGAAACAGGCAAGATAGGCATATCGTTTATTTCAGGAAAATGCGTATTACCCAGGTTTACACTTAGCGAATCCATTCCACCCGTCCAATATTCTCCGTCAGGATATCGAAAAATTATCGAGCTGTTGGAATTGTACAAGGGAATGAGATTATCTGGTTCTGGGTTGGTTCTCATTCAGACTATGATAAGTTGGTAAAATCAATGCGAAGCGCATAACAAAACGCGCCAGCCGTCAGCGCTCACGCGCCGCGGCTGAGCTTATGCGTTAGGCCCGGGCGCCGAAACGAGTATCATGAACAAGGCCCACAGATGAACACCGATTACCTTGTCTACCTGGGTCTCTATCTGGGCAGTTTGATAATCCGCACCAGCTATGAGCGTCTCAAGAAAGCTGGTAGGGCGAATCCGAAAAGTATGATTATCTTTGCCGTGGTCTTTGCCGTTATGTGCCTGATGTGGGCCAGTTGGTTCAGCCTCTGTCCTTTAGATCCGTTCCGCGTCGCTCTACCCGGCCTAGTGCGATGGCTGGGGCTGGGCGTGGTGATAGTGGGGGTTGGCCTAGCGATAGGCGGTGTAGTCCAACTGCGGGGCCTAGAAAACATTAACCATCTGGTCACAACCGGCTTGTTTTTCAGGCTCCGCCATCCTATGTACACTGGATTCATCCTCTGGATTGTAGGCTGGGCGATATTTCACAGCGCGGTCGTCAGTCTCGTCGTCGGGTTTGTGGGCATTGGGAACATTCTCTATTGGCGACGACTGGAAGAAGAGAATTTGGAAGCATGGTATGGAGAAGACTATCGGCGATATCGCCAGGGAACATGGTTTTGATTCCCATTCTGGTGCAACAGAGAAGCCTAAAGAGGCAAACGCGGCCTAATCTTTGCCCTCACCTCTGATACCCTTCTCCTCTGACCACCGCCTCTAAGTTCCTCCTCTTTTAGCCCTCCTTTCCTGCAAATCTTTACTTATCGCTTGCTCAATTGATACCTTCTTCCCCTAAGGCGCATCGGCCTCGCTAATTTCTCATCCGCCTCCCTGAACCTTTTCCCTCTTCCATAAATCTCCGGTATGCCGGAACCAGTCTCCATTTTCCCCCACCAAACTGGGAGAGCATCTGACTTTAGAAGAAGGAAGGCAATCGTCCGGCATTTCCATCCCAGAGATTAGGGATAAATTCCCCTCAATCTGGTTGCCTCCGCTACCCTGCCGATCCCCAGCATCAAAGCCGCGGTTCGCATATCCACTTTCTCCCTCAGGGAGATGCTGAGGACTTCGGCAAAACTCTTTTTTAAGATTCGAGTCAAACGATCGGAAATCTCCTCTTCGCTCCACAGCAGTTCCTGAAGGTTCTGCACCCATTCAAAATAGGAGACCGTGACTCCGCCGGCATTGGCCAGGATGTCCGGGACGATAAAAATACCCCGGTCATGGAGAATCTCATCTGCCTCCGTGGTAGTGGGGCCATTGGCTCCTTCCGCGATAAATTTGGCTTTTATCTTGCTCGCATTTTTTGGGGTGATCTGATTTTCCAGGGCCGCAGGAACGAGAATGTCACAGTCCAGCTCCAAGAGTTCCTCGTTGGTAATTTCTTCCCCCATCTTCGTTCCGGGGGTGATGAGGCAGTAATATTTTGTCTTGCATTCGAGCAAAGAGGAAACATTCAGCCCGTTTTTATTGTAGATCCCACCTTTGGAATCGCTGATGGCAATCACTTTGGCTCCGGCTTTCTCAAAGTATTGGGCTGCGATTCCCCCTACATTTCCGCATCCCTGGACGACAACTCGCGCCCCTTCTATGGGAATCTTCAAGTGGGCCGCGGCTTCCTGCGCTGTGATAAATACCCCTTTGCCGGTTGCTTCATATCTTCCCAGCGACCCACCGAGTTCCAGGGGTTTCCCGGTGACAACTCCGGGCACAGAATACCCCTTTAAAATGCTATAGGTATCCATGATCCACGCCATCACCTGGGGATTGGTATAGACATCGGGGGCTGGAATATCCTGATCGGGCCCAATCATAATGGCGATTTCCCAGGTGAATCGCCGGGTCATGTTCTCCAACTCTTTGGAGGACATCTGTTTGGGGTTGCACTGCACTCCTCCCTTAGCCCCTCCATAGGGAATGTTGACCACAGCAGCTTTCCAGGTCATCCACATGGACAGGGCTTTCACTTCATCCAGGTTCACATCTGGATGGTAACGAATTCCCCCTTTTGCTGGGCCGCGGGTGGTATTGTGTTGGATTCTATAGCCAGTGAATATCTTGATACTTCCATCATCCATTTTGACGGGAAAATGAACGATCAGTTCACGCTTAGTTTGTTTAAGCTTTTCCCTAAGCCCGGGGTCCAATTTCAATCGCTCCGCCGCAATGTCCACCTGCTTCGTCGCCACATCGAGGGGATTGATCTTTTGATATTCGGTCATGGCCAAAATTTCCTCATAAATTTAAGCCTTGCTGCCAGGCTTGCCCGCCTTTGCCTCTTGTAGGGATAAGATTTCTCCGAGAAGGATATAGGTTTGGAGAAATAAGAATCGGGCCTCATCTGCCATTATTTCCGCTGCGGCTCCTGAACTCACGTGGTCATACAGATCGTTAAGAGTGTGTTGCAAGCGCTGGCGCCTCGATGGACTTTCACAGCTTTTATGGACGAAGGCCAGAATTCGATTCCGGGGATGTTCCGAAGTCAATGGGAGTTCACGCCCATCGATATTGATGGTTTCATTCCTGGGCGGGTAGATTGAATCTGCAAAAGCATTCATTAATCGGCGGCCGATGCTCAGGGCTTGGCTGGTGGCTTCCGGTGCCCCATGGATTAGACGGTCATAGATTGCTGGAAACTCTTCCAAGATGGACCCGCAGCTTTCGGCCAGCCGGGCATCCACCAATTTCCTTTGGCGTTCGAAGATTGCTTGCTGCAGGTTGCCAAATGCCAGCTCATAGTAGGCTTTGGAAATAAAGGCGTGTAGTTGGGCGAGAATTTTTGCCCGGACCCCGCTCAGTCTGGCAACCTCGGCATTTAAGATCTTGAGATGCTCCAAAACCTGATCAATGGGTGACGTTGCCGCCTTCTTAAAATGCTCCAAAGATTCGCTGAATTCTTCAGGGGCGCTCGATCTCGATGGGACAAATACAATATTCGGAACCTGCAACTGCTGGACCTGCAATTTATTCATCGTTATTTGCGCATCGATTTGGGTCAGAGATTGCCAATAGCCTTGATTCTTGGCCTGATCGAGCCACCTGCCTGTGAGCAGCATGTATTTCAGGGATACTGGATCATCGGGAATGAAGCCCGAGAGTTCGCATTCCAGCCATCTTTGAGTTTCCTGATCTCCGACCATCCGAGCGAGCCTGGTCGTTTTTAGCAGAAGGTTTTCGAGGGCCAGCCTCCCGAGCTCAATATCATCAAGGAGCTCCCGGGCGAGAGCCAATTTTTGGGCTGAAATGGATATTTCTGCAGTCAACTTTTTTCCTCTACCCTCAATTTGTCAATATCGCCAAAGTAGCATGGAAGAGAGCTACGACAAATAAAGCTATGCCGGTTTTTCTATGCACCTTGAAAGGAACTCTTATCCATCGCAGCCCCGAACTGAGTTGAAAGAGTAAAAGAACAAAATTGCCAATTCCGAGAATCAGGATGATTGATACTCCCCCGATCTTCATAATTGCCAGCCTCCATCATATTCTTTTTATTCTTTCATGGATACTCCTGCCGTGGCCGGACCCTTGCTCCCGTGGATATTACAGTTGGCCTCAGCTTTGATCTCCACATTTTCATTGATCGTATATTTTATTTCCTTTGTAAAGGTGGCCCCCTCTGGCCTTTTTAAGGCAGAGTAATCCCACCTGGAAAATTCCTTATTGTTTATCGTTACCTTTACCCACTCTACGTAGTGGAAAAAACTATTGGCGCTATGAGTTATGGTAAAGCGAATGGTTATTTCAGACCCTTTAGGAGCACTGGCCGGAGCCTCAATGGACACTGAGGCTTTATCGGCAAAGGCAATGCCCGGAGACATAAAAAATACCAGGAAAATGGAGATGAGAAATAAACCTGAGTTTCTGCCTCTCATTTTTTCTTCCCCTTTTCTTTTACTTCCTACCGCAAATTCTTGCCGCCAGCAGTCTTGGGGAGGGCGCTGCCCATATCTGCCCTTGGCCAGAGCCTGGAGGGGAATTCAGGTGGACTTGGGAAGCAGCCCCTCGAGCCGTTGCTCAAGTTCCGCGGGAATGACCCGGCCTTCTGCCGCAACTTCTCCGTTGATCTCCAAGACGGGAACGCGAGAGCCAAATCGCTCCTTAAGGACTGGTGAGCTATCTACATTCAGTCGCATAAAATCGATAGCTCGGCGTTCCAGAAGGGGCTTGAGCGTCCTTTCAAACTCCTCGCAGAGAGAGCATCCGTCGCGGGTGTAGAAAACAATTTCCCTCCCGGCCCCGACGTAGATTGAACTTTCTCGGTATGCCTGTACCGCGTGGCGTAACACCACTCGCAGCGTTGCCGCTACCGGCACCCCCACCACCACGCCAGGCAGGCCGAACAATTCCCCTCCCAGGAGCAACGCCACCAGGATCCATACTGGATGAAGACCAACCCTTTTCCCCAGTAGCCGGGGGGTGAGAAACCATCCATCCACGCTTTGAGCCACCGCAAAAGTTGCCAGCACTCCGACCAGGTGCCAGATGTCCTGGTATTCGAGAAGGGTCAGAATCGAAGCCATCCCAACTCCCACGAGCAATCCCAGGTAAGGGACCAATGAAAAAACCCCCGCCAGCGGGCCGATCACCAATGCCAACGGCGCTCGCACTAACAGCAGGCCAGCAGTGTACATTATTCCCAGAGCCATGGCCACCAGAAGTTGGCCTTTAAGGAAGTCTTTTAAGACCTGGTTCACATCTTGCACCACCTTTTCCACAGATGGGAGAACCGGACGGGGAACCAGGAGGCGCAGTGTGCCGAGCAGTCTGTGAAAGTCTACTGTAAGGTAGGCCGCGATGACTGGGATGAGAATCAAGTTCACGAGGATACCGACCAGACCGAAGGCTGAACTAATCAATCCTGCAAGCCAGCTGACCAGGCGTTGGGCGATAGAGGGGAGATTTTGCTGCGCCCATTCGGTAAGCCGTTCCTGCAACAAGGCGTATGACTCCGGATAGCGTTCCTCCAGATCCGCAAGGAGCGGGCCAATATGCTTTTCCATAACCTCCTGCCAGGAGGGAAGCTTCTGCCCGAGGAACATCAGTTCGTGAACGATTGCCGGCAAGAAGGCTACGAATATCAAGAGGATCAAACTTGCAAAAAGCAGCAGGATTACCAAGAACCCGAGAATCCGGGGCAAGCGGTGTCTTTCAAAAAAAGATGCCAGAGGGTGAGTCAGGTAAGCAATCAGGAATGCCACCATGACAGGAAATAAAACACGCGACCAGGCAAACAGCACCCCCAGGATAAGAATTGCAGCGCTCACGACCAAAAGCATGCGCCAGGTGTTTCCCCGTTTCACGTTAGTCTCCATGGAATAAGAAGATCACAAATGGAATTTATGAAAGATCAGTTCCAGTTGAAAAATATAAGGGAAGGCCCCGGTGTGTCAAGAAAAAACGTAATCCTTCGGGAACTCTACGCCAGCGGTGTAAAGAAGGGGCATCTCGGGAATCATCTGATAGATGTGCACCCTGACCCGTGGGTTCACAGAGATCTGCATATAGGCATCCCGCTGGCTCATTCGGTACTCTTCTGCCAGCCATTCCATGAGAATGAAGACTGCCTTGGTCACGGCGTGTTCCAGGGGGCGGGAATTGTATAGGGCAATTAGACTTTGGGGAGTCTCAACTCGGGGATAGGGAATCTTCTTCCCCGGGATCACCTCTACGGAAAGTCTAACTTCGGCGCGCGTCTCGGCTGCGACGCCGGAAAACTCCGTATCTCCCTGGGAAGCGTGCACATCCCCGACGAAAAGAAGCCCCCCTTCGTTTTGGCTGTTCACAAAGAAAGTGTTTCCAGGTTTGATGTCCCGGCAATCGATATTTCCTCCTCCAATTCCCTGCCCATAAATACTGGTAAATACTTCTCGCTCTGGAGCTACAGCGATGGTTCCGATAAAAGGAGAGACAGGCCAGGAAATCTTTTCGTTGAACCAGATTTTTCCGTCCCTCATCGTTCCGCTGGGCCCGGGTTCGTGGCGCAGAATATGCGTCCATGGTTCTGCGGCCGCGGACCATTTAAAAGAGTCATGGACTGGCCCCCGGCGGGCGACGAAGGTGAAACTCTGGTCGCTGGCCACCAAGATATCTTCAATCCTGATCGCCAGCAGATCTCCCCTGTGGACCCCCTCGATGTAAATTGGTCCAGCTACTGGATTCGCTGAAGGAGGCCACGTGTCATCGATAAAGGGTCGATTCAAAGGAGATTGTCCTTCCTGTCTAAGATATCCGCTGGAGGCGTCCTCTGTTTCTACTATGAATTTTTCTCCTGGCGCGACTCGCAACTTGGGGGGAAGATTGCGGTCGAAAACGTAGACTTTAGCTTTTTCTCGAGGAATGCGTTTCATTGCCCTTTTCCTTTCTTTATTTGCGAGATTGATTCTTTCCAGGACGCAAGGAGATTTACGGAGGATGGTATAATAAAATTATGCAATACTCAAGCAATTTGCCCCACTTCTTTTCCTGCACCAGATTTTCCTCAATTATGTTCTGGACTAGTGTTGTGTCGCAGAAATAAGTAGACAAAATCGTTAGTTGTGCCGAAGGCCCGGGGGCCAGGTCGCTTCGCTTGGCATCCTAAGGCGGTTCTTACTCCGTGGATGGGGCGGGAAGAGACGCCCCGCCTCCTGCGGCGGAAACAAATATGAATCTTCTTAGCCACTTATTTCCCGGCCGAGGCTGCCGGCGCGAATCACCCCGGCCCCCGGCCCAGGTCAAAGTTTGGGGAATTGGACTTTCGGCCTGACCCCCGTAAAGTGAGAAAGGGCATATTGATTAATGCCATTTATTTCTGAGACATGAGACTAGGCAGGCAATCCAATGGCACCAGAAAAGATGAAAGTCCAGGTTTGGCAGACTGTGCCTTGGGGTCTTAAGAAGGCGGTCAACGTTCTTTAATGGACGGAGGAGTTCATAGGTTAACGCGGCTTCGGGCGATCTCCCGAACACGGGGGTCTCGATCCTCCACAAAAAGGGCGAGCGATTGCACTGCTTGCGGGTGGGAGATTTGGGCCAGGGCAAAAATGGCTGCTGCTCGGACCTCCGGCCTTCTTTTTTTTCGGCGGAACAGGAATCCCCTTTGGGATAAAATTTTGGTCAGAGGTTCGACGCTTGCCGGGTCAGCAATCTGACCCAAAGCCCGGCAGCAGGCCATGAGCCGTTCTGTGTCTCTACTTGTCTCCAATAAAGAATTGAGCACTTCTACTGCTGCCGTGGGTTTGAGCTTTCCCAGGGATTCGATCGCCACCACTGCTAAACTGGTTTCCCTGTCCTTGGCATATTTTAAAAGCAAATTTATGGCCCGACTGTCATTCAGCCGTTCGGCCAGCTGAAAAGCTGCCTGTCGCACTGTCGGATCCCTGTCGCCGAGAGTGTAAGCCAGCTCGGTTTTTAAATCCCGCGTCACAGTGTCAATGATTTCCAAAATGCGCAGGCGCTCCTCTGTATGGCCCTCCAATACCAACTCATGCTTTATCAGTTCGGCAGCCTCTGACCCCAGCTCTCCCAGCAAATTGGCGGCTAACTGCCTTGTCTTGAGGTCCTCTGTTTTCTTAATAACCTCCACGAGAAGGGGAATGGAAATTCGCCCCAAGCTCCCCAGCAGGAGGGTGGCATTTTGCTGCCGGGAAGTTTCCCCCGATTTCAGGTCATCCAATAAGAGCTTCTGAATTGTGGGCTCCAGCTTTCTGTCGAGAATCTTGGCCAGACGCTGAGCTTGAGGGTGGTTGCTCTCCTCGAGTTGCCGGTAACGCCGGTTAAGATGCGAGAAAATCCGGCTGGCCGGAACGTGCTCAGCAAAATGGAGGAAGTTGGTGGCCATGCGGTGGAGTAAAGAGGCAATCTCCCTGAGGATTTTGGCGTCTTTTTCTTCTGCCAGAGCCATTAACAAAGGATCGGCCAGCTGTTGGGCGAAATGGTGTTGCAATGCCAAGGTCAAATCTTCCATCATCCGGTGGCAACTTTCTACGATCTTTTCGCGGGTCACGGTGGGCCGATCTGCAAATCCATGGAGAAGTTGACGGGTCATTTGATGAGCTTTCTTCTCATCCCCTTCCATTAAAAGACCGCTCATCTGCCCGGGCATCGTTTTTAGAAAGGAATCGAAGTGTTCCTCTGAGATCGGCACGATTTCTTCCAGTAGCTCCCCGATGACCTCTTCCTTTTCGGAAACCCCCAGGGTGGACGTCACCTGAGTCTCGTAGAGCACCTGGTCAAAGAGGATGTTGGAGAGCCCTTGTTCCTCTGAAAAACGAGCCCAGAATTCTCGATCCAATCCAGCGGGGGGAAGCTGGCTGAGGGCTCCGATAAATGCGGTGAGTTCTTTGGGAGAGAGGTTTTCCAGAAAGGTTAGGCTGCGGAGGTTAAGGGAGTCGAGCAGTTTCTGGAAGCCCTCCACTAAAGTTTCCATCCCTGAGGTATCCATCTTCACGCCGTTGATTACCAGAGAATCACCCACATGAGCGAGGGTGAGAACAGAACGCTTCTTCAGAATGCGGCGCAGGCCCTCCAGAAGATGGTCGATAGAACTGGTGATGATTTTGCTGTATAAGGGATATAGCTTGATGTTTTTGGCGGCAGTGAGCAGAGCCCGGAGGATATCAGAAATTTGGGACAAATCTTCGGGCTCTAACTTCTCTTCCAGGGCGAAAATCCGGGAGGGAACTCTCACGGGGCGCGCCAAGCCCACTGCGGGGGAAGGTTTTTCCCTTACGGCCTGGCCTTCTCGTTCCACCGTGATGGTGTATCGAACCTGCTTCAACTCTACATGTATTAGCTGTTGTTCAACAGTGAAGCGCTGCCAGTAATCTCTGTCTATCATTTTAGGCTTTATCCGCCCGATGGCGTCCAGCAAAACCTCTACCTCTTGTTCAGCGAGGCCCTGATGAAGAACAATCCCCTGCAGCTCGGCCCGATCCAGAATTTTCAATAGTTCTTCCGCGACCAGTTTAAAATCGCTGACATCCACCTTTTGCCCGTTAATCATCAAGGATTGTCTGACTTTAAAGATTGTCAGGCTGGTATTTTTTTCCAAGATCGGGTCGATGGCTTCCTTCACTTGGCGATTTGCGGTAATCACTGCCTCGCTTCCAGGGGGATAAAATTTGATACTGCGCAAGGAGGTAAGAAGGCAGCGAATGACCGCGGGGACCAGAGCCAGGCTCTCCGGGTCCAGGGCAGTACCCGGAGGGGGGAGTTCACTCCGTCTCTCTACCACATACTGGATGACTTCTGCGGAACTGAAGATCTTCTTATCATAATCGGCCTGGAATTGCTCGTAGGTCTTGGCCTTCTCCTGGTTGGCCGATCGTTTGAAGTGGTAGGCCAGAATAGCTGCAGAAGGTAAGAGGTTTTGTTCATAGAGGGTTTCTTGGTAGGACCCGATGCGTTCGTGCAATTTGCGCTTCTCATCCGGTTGGATGGCCCCGTCGGTAATTTCCTGGATCTGCTTGCCGAGAAAGTGGATGGTCTCATCATTGAAATGAAATTCTGATCTGATTAATCCCTGGGCCACCGCCTGATCGATAAATTCCAAGACTTCGGCCTCCTTTTCCTCTGAACTCCCGGTGAGCAGGCTTAAGGAGACGTCCTCACCAAAGGCCGAGGCCTGCTGCAGTAAATGACGGCTTTTTTCGTCGAGCGCGGCAATCTTCTGGCTGACGATCCCTTCCAGAGATTTTGGTAGACCTTCTATTTCCAATGGTTCAATGACCCACTGTTGACCCCTCAGAACGATCTTCTGTTCCAGGACCAGCTGGCGTAGAATCTCGCCGAGGAAAAGGGGATTCCCCCGGGTGACCTGCTCCAGAGTCTTTTCGAAGCTTGCAGGGATACTCACCTGGGGGAAAACCCCGCGCAGATGGTCGGTAATGTCGGCAGCGGTAAGGGAAGTGAGGTTTATCTTACGAATGTCCAATTCTTGACGGTAGGACTCGTAGAAGACTTCCAGGGGAACCTCCTGCCCTGCGATTTGAAACTGTCTCGGATTTGTGGAAGAGCTACATATGAAGAGGGGGAACTGTTGGAGGCGCATCAGCTGGCGGAGGAGAAGAAGAGTAGCCTCATCAGCGATATCCAGATCATCGATGAACAGAGCAAGAGGAGAAGACTCGATTACTTTAGGAATAAAATGGACAAGGGTATGAAAAATGCCCTCCCGCATTGCCCTGGGCTCTTCCCCCAGCGGGGTTTGTTCGGGGCTTCTCAGTTGAGGGAGGATATGGGAAAGATAGGCCAACTCTTTTGAGTTCAGTTTCTCAAAGACTCCGCCCCCTCTGTCCTTTCGTTGGTCCAGAAGCTCTACCAGGATTTTGGTTGTCAAATAATATGGACGGAACGACTCCTGTGGAGTTCCGTGCACCTTGGCTTGCCAGATCTTTCTGTTCTGGGCTAAGTTTTGACGGACAGTTTCCAAGAAAGTGCTTTTGCCCATACCAGCGGCGCCTTCAACGATCAGGAAAAGGCTTTGCCCCTGGCCAAACTTCTTAAGGAATTCAGAAGCCAGGGCGAGTTGCTGCCTGCGGCCGGCGATTTTCTCCCCTTCCAGTTGGTGAAGGGCTGTTCTGGCAAATACTTCCTCAGGAGCGATCTTCGCGGCATTGGCTAAGCGATTCCGTCCTTCTTTTTTGGCAAAGTAAAGAGCGGTATCGGCCTTTTGAATTAGGCTCTTGCCGGTTTGGGCATCTTCTGGGGCCGAAGCAACCCCCATGCTGAGGGTGATGGGTAACCTCTCTTCCTTCCTATCTTCCTGGCCAATCCGGCAGGGTTCCTCATTGACCCGTCTAAGAAGTTGCTCACTTATTCCCAGGGCCACGTTCTTTTCCCCGCGGACCACGAGGATCATGAACTCATCCCCCGCATAACGGATGGCCAGGTTCTCATCCTTAGCCACTTCCTTGAGCAGGCCGGCGACCCAAATCAATGCCTGATCCCCGACGTTGTGCCCATAGGTGTCGTTGATCTGCTTGAAATGGTCCACGTCTATCATGACTAAGGACAGGGGATTTTCCTGCAAGGCATCCCAGGGGACTTTATACTGAAAATAGTTGAGCAGAAAACGACGATTATAAATGCCCGTAAGCTCGTCTTCGAAGATCAGCCGGGAGGGATCTTTGCCGATATTTTGCAGGGAACTTATGAACTCTTCATATTTCATCCGGTGAACCCATCATCCAAATTGCCGTTATTACACGAATATCATTTATTTATATCGACAATTCGGGAAAATACCTAAAAGACTTTTCTGCAAAACCTTTAAGATCTTGTTGAGGGAGAAAGGGGAGGGGCATAGATGATAAGAAGCTTGAGCGGTGGCCCGTCCAAGGGGGTGACTCGGTGGCTCGTTCCCGGTGGAAGGTAGACGAAATCATTGGGACCTACTTCTGCACTCTTTTCTGCAATTTCCACCACAGCTTTCCCTTCCAGCACAAAGAAGGCCTGCTCCACATCTGCATGAGAGTGCGGGTCGGCTTGGCCGCCGTATTCGATCTGACCGAAGACCACTTCCACCCGATCGGAACCGAGCAGTCGGCGATTGGTAGTCTTAGAGTGGCCGGGGGGAGAGTAAAGAGGCAGCTCATCTAAATGAGTGATGTATTTTCTCATGGGGCATGCTCCAGGGGATGGATTTCAAAAGTACCCCAAGCGCCGGAGGGCTTGGGGGTCATCTCGCCAGTTCTTCTCCACTTTCACCCAGAGTTCCAAAAAAACTTTCGCTCCGAGCAAACCTTCAATTTCTTGCCGGGCCAGGCGTCCAATCTCCTTCAGCATCCGGCCCTTCTCTCCAATCAGGATTCCTTTCTGCGATTCCCGCTCAACCTGGACTGTGGCCTTGATGGCTACTAAGTTCTTCTCCTCTCGCTCCTTGAACTCCTCCACCACTACGGCCGTAGCATAAGGGATCTCTTGCCGGGTCAGTTGAAAAACCTTTTCCCGGATCAGCTCGGCCACGAGGAAGCGCTCCGGCAGGTCCGTAATCATATCTTCGGGAAAAAGTTTGGGACCTTCGGGAAGGATTTTGAGCAACTCGGCCAGGAGGATTTCTACGCCATCCCCCTGTAGGGCAGAGATAGGAACGATTTGTTGGAAAGAACGCAGGTGGCAGTACCGTTCTATGATCGGGAGAAGATCGTCCTTCGGAATCAAGTCGATCTTGTTGATGACCAGAAGAACGGGCTTTTCCACCTTTTCCAAAGTTTCCAGGATGAAGGTATTTTCCTCCTTATCCGGGCAGTCAGCCTCGATCATGAAACAGATTACATCTACTTCGTGGTAAGTGGCCAGGGCCGCTTTGATCATGGATTGATTTAGCCTGGACCGACCGCGGTGGATCCCCGGAGTGTCCAGAAAGATAACCTGCCCCCGGGCATGGTTTTTGATTCCCAGGATTCTGTTTCGGGTGGTCTGTGGTTTTTCAGAGATGATGGCGATTTTTTCACCCACCAGGAGGTTGAGCAGAGTGGACTTGCCCACGTTGGGTCGGCCGATGATGGATACGAACCCGGACTTAAACCCCCCCTTCTCCTCTTCAGCCATCGCTCCCCTTCAGAAAGACCTGCAGCTTCTCGAGCGTCCTTCTGGCAGCCCTCTGCTCTGCCTCTTTCTTACTCTTTCCGGCCCCTACTCCGGCCACTTTCTCCTGAATTAAGACCTTGACGCCGAAGACTTTATTGTGGTCCGGTCCGAACTCCTTTACCAACAAATACCTGGGCGTGGCCCTGAGGGCCTCCTGAGAAAGCTCTTGCAACTGACTCTTGAAATCCTGGTAGAACCCTTCATTCTCCCCCGTTTCCAGACGAGAAGAGAAAAGCTGAGAAGTCACCTGAAAGGCCTTTTGATACCCTCCGTCTAAGTAAACGGCTGCCAACAGAGCTTCCAAGGAGGAGGCCAGGATAGAATTTTTCTCCCGCCCGGCAGTCATTTCTTCGCCCTTTCCGAGCAAGAGATACTCTCCGAGAGCAAGCTCTCGGGCGATCTCGGCTAAGTGAGTCTCATTCACCACAGCCGCCCTGAGTCGCGACAGGCTCCCTTCAGTATAATGGGGATGGCGCTCCATAATCAGATGCCCGACCACCAAGTCCAAAACGGCGTCACCTAAGAACTCCAGGCGCTCATTATCTTGCCCACTAATTTCGGGGTTCTCATGGACAAAGGATTTATGCCTTAAGCCCTGATCCAGGAGGCCGAGGGATTTGAAACGGTAATGGATCTTTTTCTGCAGCGCTTTCAGCGCCTTTTTTCGTTCTTTATCCATAATCAAAATCAGCCACAGAGCACACAGAGAACACAGAGGAATCTTGATACTGTAAATAATAACAACTAAACAGCTTACAACGCATTAACTTCTACCCCATGGGTGATTCCCTCAGCTAATTTATCCTATTATTCTCCGTGACCTCTGTGGTCTCTGTGGCTCAAGAATTTTTCCGAAAACTCTTTTTCCGCAGACCTCAGTGACCTCCACTTCCAATTCCTGGTTCATGAGTTCTTCTCCGGCCGGAAGGAGAACTGGAATGTAATTGCGCGCATAACCTTTGGCCATCCCACTTTCCCGGTCCTTCTTGCTCTCGACCAGGACCTTTAATTTTTTCCCCAGGAAAGAGTTGTAAAAAAGGTGCCGCTTCTTCTCTCCTATTTCTCTCAAGGTCTGGCAGCGAGTTTTTATGAGCTGAAAAGGGATCTGGTCTGAAAAGTTTTCTGCCGGCGTCCCTTTCCGCTTAGAGAAAGGAAAGACATGAAGGTAGACGATGGGGAGCTTCTGGATCAGGTTGATTGTATTCGCAAAGGCTTTTTCATCTTCCCCAGGGAAGCCTCCGATCACATCCACGCCGATGGCCACGCCTGGAATGGCCTGAGCGAGCCGCTTTACCAAATCCTCGAAAAAGGCCGCCGAGTAGTTCCGGTTCATTCTCCGAAGGATTCCGTCATCCCCGCTCTGCAAAGGGATATGCAGGTGGGGGCAAATTTTTCGCGATTCTGACAAGAATTCGATCAGGGAAAGGGAGAACTCTGCCGGCTCGATGGAGCTCAGACGCAGCCGAATATCTTGCTTTTCGCCCTCCACCGCCTGAAGTAAATCCAGCAGAGAAAGGGGGGGAGCCAGATCTTCTCCATAAGTCCCCAGATGAATTCCAGTGAGGACGATTTCTTTGAACCCCATCGCCGAGAGCTCACGAGCTTTCCGGAGAGCTTGCTCCGGGGGCAGGCTGCGATTCCTCCCGCGGGCATAGGGGACGATGCAATAGGAACAGAAGGAGTTGCACCCATCCTGGACTTTGAGATAAGCCCGGGTGCGTCCGGAGAATAGGGGAAGTCTTTCATCTTCAAAACGCCTCCCGTTTTCCATGGGGGAAGAGAAGATGCGTGCTTCCTTTAATTTTTTTCTCGCGACTACGATTCCGGGAATCTTTTTCCGTTCGCTCACACCCACAACATAGTCAACGCCAGAAATGGTCTTGAGGGACTCCGGGGAAACCTGGGCGTAGCAGCCGGTGACGATGATTTGAGCCTGGGGATTCTTAGTCGTGACCCGCCGGATGAGCTGGCGGGATTGGTAATCTGTCCTCTGAGTCACGGTGCAGGTTTGGATGATGTAAACATCTGCCGGCTCATAGAAAGAGACGATCTCATGTCCTTGAGCAACGAGCTCGGCCTTAAGCGAGGCCGCATCGCTCTGGTTGGTCTTGCACCCCAAAGTGGCCATGGCGATCTTCAGAAAGCCCTTTCTATCCATCCTCCACCCAAAACCTCGTCCCCCAGATAAAAAACCGCTGCTTGCCCCGGGGTTACAGACTTCAGGGGAATTTTGAAATCCGCCTTTACTCTTTCCCTATCTAAAGGAGAGAGAATTGCTGGCGTTCCAGGGTGCCGGTAACGAATTTGCACCAGGGCTTCCACTTCGCTTTCCAGCCTGGGAAATGAAATCCAGTTGACGCCGGAAGCGAAAAGACCATGGGCTATAAGTTCTTCTCTCTCTCCTACCACCATGCGGTTTCTCTCGACGTCCAAAGCCAGGACATAATAAGGTTGGGGGGCGGCAATGCCCAAACCGCGGCGCTGCCCGACGGTGTAAGAATAAAGACCGCGGTGAAAACCTAGAACCTTCCCCTCCCGATTGACGATTTCCCCTGGCTGGGAAATTTCTCTTCCCTCCCTTTTTTCCACAAACCCCCTATAGTCATCATCCGGGACGAAACAAATCTCCTGGCTCTCGGCTTTCTTAGCCACTCGCAGCCCGAGCTTTAGGGCCTGCTGGCGAACTTCGGCTTTGGATTTTTCCCCTAAAGGAAAGAGCACTTTGCTCATCTGCTCCTGGGTCATGGAAAAAAGGAAATAGGATTGATCCTTATTCCGATCTTTTCCCCGGCGGAGCAGATATCTTCCCGGTTCTTTATTCGCCGGGCAAAGTTCAATCCGGGCATAATGGCCGGTGGCCAGAGCTTTGGCTCCCAGCTCCTCAGCCTTCCTGAGGAGGAGGTCAAACTTGATCTTTTGATTGCAAAGCACGCAGGGGTTGGGGGTTCGTCCCCTTAGATATTCTTCGACGAAGTAATCCACCACTTCTTCTGCAAAGGCCTTTTTCAGGTTGATCACGTAATGGGGGATTCCTATTTCATCGGCCACGCGGCGAGCATCGTGGATATCTTCCGGGGAACAACAGCGGCCAAATTTTCCTCGGCCATCCTGAGTTTGGTCCCAGAGGTGCATAGTCAGGCCAATGACCTCGTATCCCTCATCTTTGAGGAGGGCGGCAGCTGTCGAACTATCCACTCCACCGCTCATGGCCACAGCCACGCGGCCTCTCCCTCCAGGGAACATCGATTCCACCCCACCTTCACATTATATCGCCATGGCAACTCTCTTTTGATACAGCGGGGACATATCGCGGAGTCGCTGCACAATCCGGGGAAGCACCTCCACCGTGTAATCCACCTCCTCCAGTGTATTTGACCACCCCAGGCTGAAGCGAATGGCGCTCTGGGCGATCTCTGGGGGTATTCCCATGGCCAAGAGTACATGGGAGGGTTCGAGAGAACCAGAGGTGCAGGCTGAGCCAGAGGATACGGCAATGCCTTCTAAATCCAAATTCAACAGTAAGGATTCACCCTCGATGTAAAGGAAGCTCATGTTCAGAGTGTTTGGCAACCGCTCGGTGGGATGGCCGTTCAGCTTTACGTGAGGAATGCGGTGGATGATTCCCTGGTGGAGTCGGTCCCGCAGAGCCAAAAGGTAGTTATGGCGTTTCTGCAAATCGCGCCGGGCGATCTCACTGGCCTTGCCCAGTCCGACGATGTAAGGAACATTCTCGGTGCCTGCCCGGCGGTTGCGTTCCTGAGCGCCTCCATGGATCAGGGAGGTCATAGGGGTGCCCGAGCGGATATACTGGGCTCCGATCCCCTTGGGAGCGTAAAGCTTATGTCCGGAGAGGGAAAGAATGTCTACGGGCAATTGTTTCAGATCGATGGGAACCTTGCCGGCAGCTTGAATGGCATCTGTATGGAAAATTACCCCTTTTTCCCGGGCCATCTCCCCAATTTTCTGTACCGGGAAAATCGTGCCCGTCTCGTTATTGGCGAACATGATGGTAATCAGGATGGTTTGGTCCTTGATCGATTGGCGAAGTTCTGTTAGGTCAATCAGTCCATCGCTGTCCACAGGGAGATAAGTAATTTCATAGCCCATTTTTTCCAAAAACTGGCAAGTATGTAAAACGGCGTGATGCTCCACCTGGGTAGTGATGATGTGTCGGCCTTTCGCCAAAGCTGCGAAGGCTACGCCTTTGATGGCCATGTTATCACTCTCCGTGCCGCATCCAGTAAAAATGATCTCCTGGGCGGTAGCGTTCAGCAGGCCCGCCACATTCTCCCGGGCCTCATCGACGTATTTCTTCACTTCCCGCCCAGCCCAATGGATGCTGGAGGCATTCCCGAACTTTTCCATGAAGAAGGGCCTCATGGCCTCCAACACTTCTGGATGAACTGGGGTCGTGGCATTATGATCCATGTAGACACGCCGCATGGCCTGCTCCTCTTTAATTTTCGGTTTATCTCCTGAAGGTTCAATGCCGAATAGGGGCTCTCGAGTTTTAAACAAAGTGAGATTCCATGGCTCGGGGGGGGCAGGCCGTGATGCAAAGCTCACAGGCGCTGCACTTGGCAGAGTCGAAGAGAACTTCCATGGTTTTACGGTTGATGTATAGGGAACCGGTGGGGCAAACAGCCGTGCAGGCACCGCAGTGGATGCACTTGTGGTCATCCCGGGCGATGTCCTTTTCGATGGGTTCGACGACCACACCGACCTCGGCCAGATATTCCAGGCCTCTTTTGAAATCCATCTTCGGCCCGCTCAACTCGAGAACCATAAAACTTTCCTGCCGCGGCAGAACATTGGCTTTGAGAATGTTAAAGCTCAGGTTAAAATCCTTGACTAACCTGTAAACGATGGGCTTGTTCCAGATTTCCTTGGAAAAATGCAGGACGAATTTTTTAGAAACCACGGCCCACCTCCTGAAAGAAATATATTTTTAAAATATTATACTTAAGTGTTTTTGTCAATTATCTCCAAACCTCTTGTTTTGAGCGCTCCTTTGTGCTATATAGCCCTTTAATCTTCAAGGAAATGGGAAAAATTCAAATGGCCTTGATCGTTCCTTTCCGGGGGATCAGCTACAATCCCCGAAAGATTGGCGACCTGAGTGCAGTGGTGGCCCCGCCCTACGATGTGATTTCTCCGGAGGGACAGGATGCCCTCTACCGGCGACACCCTCAGAATGTTGTCCGGTTGATATTGAACAAGGAAACCCCTCAAGACAACCCCCAGGACAACCGCTATACTCGATCCGCGGCCCTTTACCGGGCCTGGCTGAAAGAAGGAATCCTAGTCCGCACCCCGGCGCCCCATTTCTATTTTTTGCGGGAAGAATTCAGCTCCTCCATCTTTCCCTCTGTATCGGCTGATTTGACCGGGCAGAAGATGGTACGTCAGGGTTTCATAGGCTTGATGCGCCTGGAAGAATACGCAGCCGGCGTCGTCCTCCCCCACGAGAAAACCCAAGCCAAACCCAAAGCAGACCGCCTGGCCCTGATGGAGGCCTGCCGCGCGAACTTCAGCCAGATCTTTTCCCTTTATTCGGATGACAAAGGGGACCTGCGTCCAATCTACAAAGAAGTACTCTCGTCCAGCCCGCCGGCTATGGACGTGGACGACGAGGAAGGAGTACGCCGCCAACTCTGGATGGTCCGCGATGGCCAAATCCTCCGTCGGGTCAGGGAGATCATGGAGTCCAAAAAAATCTTCATCGCCGACGGTCACCATCGCTACGAGACCGCCCTGGCATACCGGGAAAAACAGCGACAACAGTTTCCCCCACACACCGGAAAAGAAACCTATTCCTTCACCATGATGTACCTAGCCGCTATGGAAGACGAAGGGCTTTCTATCCTTCCAACCCACCGGGTGGTGTACGGCCTGGAAGGCTTCCAGGCTTCCACCTTCCTGGAGCAGCTCCGGTCCGATTTTTCATTGGAGGCGTTCGACTTCGATTCCCAGAATCAAAAAGCCATCAGGCAAAAGTTTCTCCGGGAACTAGCCTCCCGGGCGGATCGGGGTCGTTCCCTGGGGATGCTTCTCGAGAAGCAGAAGAAGTATTATATTCTTTCTCTAAAAGACGAGCGGTCTCTCGAAGAGGCCCAGCCCGGAATTTCTCCCAGCCTGAAAGCCCTGGACGTGAACCTCCTCCACATCCTGGTCTTCCAGAAACGCTTGAAGATAGGCCCCCCGGAGCTGGCGGCGGGGAGAAACGTCCTCTATTTCAAAGAGCCCGAAGAAGCGGCATCGGCCGTGAGATCCGGAAAGGGCCAGATGGCATTTTTCCTTAACCCCACGAAGGTCTACCAGGTCAGGGACGTCTCCTTGGCCGCCGAGACCATGCCCTCCAAGTCCACCTTCTTCTACCCCAAACTGCTAAGCGGCTTAGTGATCAACCCGCTGGAACCCGATGAAGAGATTGTCGTGGAATGATCAGACCGAAACTCTCGACACCCTGTTCGAGGGCCGGCTCCGGATCCTTCAGAAAAAGGAAGGATACCGGTTTTCGATCGATGCTTTGCTCCTAGCTCACTTCACCCAACCAGGCCCGAAGGACCGGATCATCGACCTAGGGACCGGCTGTGGAATCATTCCCCTGATTTTGACATTCCGCAGGAAAGCGTCCAAGGTCATCGGGGTGGAGATCCAGCGTTCCCTCGCCGACCTGGCCCGGCGCAACGCCGCCCTGAACCGGTTGGCTTCCCGCATAAAAATCTGGGAGAAAGACCTGAAGGATCTAACCACCGAAAGGCTGCAGGGAACTTTCAGCCTGGTTCTGAGCAACCCTCCTTACCGGAAAGCCGGTTCCGGACGGATCAACCCTCAGGAGGAGAAAGCCCTGGCCCGTCATGAGATCAAAGCCACTTTAGAAGATGTCCTCCATTGCGCCTATTATCTATTGAAAGAAAAGGGACGTCTGATCATGATCTACCCGGCATCCCGCGCTACAGATTTGGTCCAGGAAATGCGCACGTTTCACCTGGAGCCCAAGCGCCTGCAATTTGTCCATTCCCATAGGAAAGACGAGGCGAGCCTTTTTATGGTAGAAGCTCTCAAAGAAGGCCATGCCCAGGTCAAGGTTCTCCCTCCCTTTTTCGTCTATGATTCAGAAGGGAAATACACCCCCGAAGCCCAGAAACTCTTCTGTTAAAGCCTTCTTAATCATTGCCCTCTTTTTAGAAGTTTCAACAAATTTCCTTGACAACCTCCCTTAAAGGGCCTTAAATTCAAACCATAAGGCCGCAGCCATGAATGAAGGAACCAGCTCTTGCTTCTTCCCTTAAAAGATGAGAATCCGACTTCTTCCTTCCCCCTGGTGACCGTTGGGCTCATTTTAACCAATGGTTTTATTTTTTTTCACCAGATTACCTTGGATTTCGCTCAAAGCCAGCATTTCATCTTTCAATGGGGAGCCATTCCGTACCAGATCACCCGTGGGGTAGTCCTCCATGTGGCTCCTTTGATGCCCCTTCCCCTGACCCTCTTTTCTTCAATGTTTTTGCACGGCGGCTTCCTGCACATCTTGGGGAATATGCTTTATTTATGGATTTTCGGGAACAATATCGAAGATACCCTTGGCCATTTTCGTTTTTTCCTCTTTTACCTGGTGTGTGGCCTTTTTGCGGGTCTGGCCCAGATTTTTTCCGATCCCAACTCCACCATTCCCATGATTGGCGCCAGCGGGGCTATCGCCGGAATCTTAGGCGGCTATCTGCTCCTATTCCCGGGTGCCCGGGTTCTCACCCTGGTCTTTGTTTTCATCTTCATAAGGATTATCCGCTTGCCTGCTCTGATTATCCTGGGGATCTGGTTCTTCGTTCAACTTCTCGGAGTGGGAGGAGCGAGAGAGGGAGGTGTCGCCTGGTTTGCCCACATTGGGGGTTTTATTGCCGGCCTGATTTTCGTGAAAGTTTTTCAGCCGCAGATATTGAGGAGGAGAAGAAGGTGGGAGTAAAAAAAGTTGGGAGTTGCGACTTTCAAGTCAATATCTATTTCACGCCTTCCGCCTTCCGCCTTGCGATTAGTTTCATTCACTATGGCTTATGAAGTCATCTATGGAATTAATCCTGTTCTGGAGGCCTTGAGGGCTGAGCGGCAAATCTTGAATAAGATCTTCATTGCCGAAGGGAGAAGGGGCTCCGCTCTGCGGGCCTTGCGACAACTGGCCCGGGAAAAAGGGATTCCCATCCAGGTTCGGCCAAAAGAGGCTTTAAGCAAGCTCGCAGGGACTAATTATCATCAGGGGGTTGTCGGACTGAGATCTGAATTTACGTATACCTCCTTAGAAGATTTGCGACGGATCATCCATTCGTCATCGCGACATACCCCAATTCTCGTACTCGATGGGATCGAAGACCCGCAAAACCTCGGCTCCCTGATCCGAACGGCCGAGGCCTGCGGCGTCCAAGCAGTCATCATTCCCAAGGACCGCGCCGTGGGAGTCACGCCTGCGGTGGTCAAAGCTTCGGCAGGAGCTGCTGCTCATCTTCCGGTAGTTCGAGTCACTAACCTGGCCAGTGCTTTGGATGAGCTGAAAAAAGAAGGACTCTGGATCGTGGGGGCTGATGCCCGGGGAGAGAAGAATCTTTATGAAATGAAATTTGACATGAATGTAGGGTTGGTCGTTGGAAGTGAAGGAAAGGGAATCCGTCCGCTGGCCCTAAAGAAATGCGACTATACAGTCTCCATCCCCATGAAAGGGAAAGTCTCTTCCTTAAACGCCGCCATCGCTGGCGCCATCATTCTTTTTGAAATCCTGCGCCAGCAACTCAATCGATGAACTTTTTGAGCTATCTCCTTAATTCCGTTTAGTGATAGAATAATCCAGCGAGTAAAGAGAAATTTTGGCAGGGGTAGATTGCGGGGATGGATAAGAGCCATTTGTCAGCCGCAGAAAAGAGGGGCCCCTTCGAAGCCAAAGCTTCTCATATATTTTCAAAACTAATGAAATACAGAGAAGAGGCTGACTACAATCCTGCCTACGTTTTTACCGACGAAGATTTCGTTACCCTCCGTCAGGAGGTGGCTGAGTTGTCCGACAAAGTTAAGGCCCTCTTGAAAAAGAAGGGTCATTCATAATTTTAATCTTCCGCTCCCGGAGATGCATCGAAGCTTCGAGATTTATGCTTAAGTTTAATTTCGTGTCCCCCAATTATACTTTGGCAGCGAAAAGGATAATTTCATTCCCCCTTTTCCCCAATTAGATCTAGCGCTGCGGGCTCGCCTGACTTAAAACATTCAACAGGGAATACGCCTGTGCTGGAGGCCCCTATGGGCCCAGTCCGCATTTTAACTAGAAAATTGAAGTGAGCGAGGACTGAACTTTCCGATAATCCTAAGGATTCGAGGCGATGCCTGGTTGTTTCATCGAGGTCAACATGCCATCTTCATGATTCTAGGACCGTTGACTGAATGATTTTGAAATTTGAACTTAACTTTCATTGCTACGCGTTTGTTAAATGCAAATTTTTTCACACATTTTGAGTTGAAGATTTGAAGATTAACGAGATTGATAAGATTAACGATTTTTCTTGCTATTGAGCAGAGAATAGCGTATAAAGCAATTAAATCTAGTTGCCAAGAGCCCTTTTGGGACGTGAGAGAAACCCGTAAAGAACTCTAAACAACTTCTTTGCGGGTTTTTTATGAAGGCTCGAAGGGACTCTTACCAGAATCTACCAAAAGCTGGCCAAAAATGGGAACAGGGGTGCTGGATCTAAAGGCCTGATATTTCTGCTAACCACTAACCAAGAAAGGGGGACAGGGTATGCATTTCACAAAGATCTTCATATTTTTAACTTTAAGTATGGTCATTGGATTTTTTGGTTGCGATAAGGAGCGGAAGGCGGAAGCTCCCACAGAAGAGCAAATCACTAAAAATTTGGTTCCACCGAAGGCTGGGGTTAAGGGACCAGCTTTTCTTGTGGAGCTTAGCGACCTTAAGGTCGTCACGACCGTAAACATAGCTTCTAAAGAGATCGTCGGGACGCCGAGCCTCAAGGGTAGGATCAAGATCACCAATAAATCGAAAGATGTCCTGGACATCCAGGCGGTCACTCTCGAATATTTGGATGAAGCTGGGAAGTCAATCCCTTATAAATCTGAAGAGAAAATAGTGAAGATTTATCCGTTTTGGAAGGCCATCAAACCTGAAGAAATTACCGAAGGTTCTTTGGATACCACAATCCCAGGGAAGGCTATCAAGGAAAAGTCCCTTAGAAAGATAGAAGTCAACCTGGTCTACGTCCCCTCTCCTCTTAAACGGGAGACTTTGACTTTGTCTGAAAAGGTTGAATAGTCCCTGATATTAATCCACGGGGTTAAGGGGCCAGGGCTTATCTTCATCATCCCAGGTGTGGACAAGTTGCTGCGGATCAGCCTGAGGGCTGTGGCGCGGGTGATCCCACCTCAGGATGGGATCACCCGTGGCAACGTTTCCATCAAGGTCAATGCGGCTGTCTACTTTCGCGTCGTAGATCCCAATAAGGCCGTAATTACCTTTACGCCACTTCCCCATTGGCTCAGACGACATTGAGGAGCGTCATAGGCCAATCCCCACTGGACGAACTATTGTCGGAAAGGGACAGGATCAACGTCGAACTCCAAGACATCTTGGACTAACATACAGAGCCTGGGGGATCAAGGTATCCTTGGTGGAGACAAAACAGGTGGACCTTCCTGCAGAGATGCAACGGGCCATCGCCCGTCAGGCTGAGGCGGAGAGGGAGAGGCGGGCCAAGGGCATCCAAACTCTTCCCAGGGGAAAGTTAACCCTCGTGTTGCATTAGATGGGGGGCTGCCCTCCAAATATTTCTGTAAGAAACGAGGGCGTAGTGTTGAAGCTCTTATTGGTTTCACCTTCTCATAAGTTTGCTAAAAAGGTACTTAAAGCTGTCAAAATCCCTCAATTAGCTCTTCACATTCTGGCCTCCCTGACGCCAAATGATGTTGATATTACAGTTGTAGATGAAGAAATTGGAGAGATAGATTTTTCTTTGGATTTCGACCTGGTTGGGATCTCCTGCATGACTGCAACGGCAAATAGAAGCTATCAATTATCCGGTATGTTTAGACAAAGGGGTTCCAAAGTCGTTCTCGGTGGAATTCATCCTACTATCTTACCACAAGAAGCCATACAGCACGCCGATGCAGTTGTCATCGGAGAGGCAGAAGGCTGTTGGGCAGATGTCCTCAACGATTTTAGAAAGAGAAAGCTCCAGAAATTCTACCGTGCACCTGTCCCTGATCTTTCAAAGTATCCTTTCCCAAGGCGAGATTTTCATATTGACAAGGCGCTATTCAACTGTGTAGGGCTATTGACGACCAGAGGGTGTCCGTACGCCTGTGAATTCTGTTCAGTGACGGATTTCTATGGGGGGAAAATTAGGCATAGACCGGTTTCCATGGTTGTTGAGGATATCAAACAATCCGGCTCAAAGACGTTTTTGATCTTAGACGATAACGTCACCGGACACCCGGAATATTCCAAAGAATTATTTGCAGCTTTGATACCCCTGGACATCAGATGGATAGGACAAAGTTCCATATCCTTGGCGCAAGACAAAGAGATGTTAAAATTATGTCGCCTCTCCGGCTGTGCGGCCTTATTCTTTGGGCTTGAGTCTGTATCGCCTTCAAGCCTGATGGGAATGAAAAAATCACATAAATCTATAGAAGAAACTGAGGAGGCCATTAAGATTATCCAGGACAATGGTATCGCCTTTCACCCCTCCATTATTTTGGGATTTGATACGGATACGAAAGCCATTTTTGATGATACCCTGGAATTTTTGGCGAGGACTAAACTTCCCACGCTGGCTTTACATGTTCTGACGCCCTATCCCGGAACACGAATATACCAGCGTTTCAAAGATCAGGGGCGAATCATATCCCACGATTGGAGCCATTACGACCACCATACCGTCGTATTTCAACCCAAGAACATGACTCCCCGGGAGCTTGCCGAAGGACACTATCATGTCCAAAGCGAGTTCTATTCTTTCTCTTCGATCGTTCGGCATATTCCATTTCTTTTAAGAGTTTCTCCCATAAACCTCAGGCGGATCGTGCTTTTCCTGTTACTCAATATCAGTGGTAAGAGCGCGGCGAAATACATCGATACGTCCCTTGATTGGGCTGATAACAACGAAAAGTGGGATTCCCAGAAGATTCGGCCCGATGATAAAATCTTAAAAAGGAGCACCGTCTTCTCTTCAGATAAAGCCCATCTCCCGTTTCAGGCTTTAAGAGATGGTAGCCCGTATGAAAAAATGAACCACATGTAATCAGGAGAACAAAATACCATAGACGACTCGAAAGATTTCTTCCTTTTTGAAGGGCAATGGGGCATGCTAATAATGAAGTTAGTTGTGGAGCGTTTTGTAGAAACGGACAGATCAACCGCAAAAAGACTTCACTCCTTGCGGTTTTTTGTAAGATCCGCAAGGGTTTGACAACTTACAAATCAGATTTTGAGGGGAGGTTGGTATGGCGAAAGGTCGAGTCAAGTGGTTCAGCGATCAAAAGGGCTTTGGGTTTATTGAAGTGGAAGGTGCGAAGGATGTATTCGTCCATCACTCTTCCATTCAAGGGGAGGGGGTTAAATCCCTGAGAGAGGGAGATGAGGTTGAATTCGAAATCTCGCAGGGCCCAAAAGGCCCTCAGGCCACCAATGTACGGGTGATCAGTTAAAGAGCAGAGGGGTCGGCTTTTATCGACCCGTTCGACGGCGCTAAGCCCCGCCTTTGAAGGCGGGGAAAGGAAGCGCCGCTCAGGGTCAACCCTGAGCAAGCCCCGGCATTTATGCCGGGGAGCCGAAGGGTCGACTTCGGTGAGCTCAGGAGAGCCGTGGTTGAATGGTTCCAGTTATATCCTCCCTGGAGGTGGACAGGTCTGCTATACCCTGCCCACCACAGGCAGGGATGTCCCCACTTCGGGGTATTACCTTAATAATATGGAGTTCTTTACGTGGTTTCATGGAAGAAAATTAAGTGGAAAGAAATAAAAGAAATAGAAACAAGGAAATAGGGTTGAGAGAACGGGTTCCAAAAGGACCCTGCAGTTCTGAGCAGGGGGACGATGCTTTGATCCTATCCAATGAGCTGGACATCAATGTGGTCAGCAAGTTCCCGAGATTGAAAGTGGAGGATGAGAATGTTCTGGTGAGGGAAGAGGAGAAGGTCGTTGAATACAAACTGGAGTCCTTTCGAAAGGCGGAGGATCGGGTAGGTATTTACTTGAAGGAGGTGGGAATATTCCCCTTACTGACCCGGGAAGGGGAGGTGGAGATTGCGAAGAGGATCGAAAGTGGACAGCGGGAGGTATTGAGCGTGGTCCTCAATTGTCCCAGCGCTGTCAGAGAAGTCATCAATCTCGGAGGTGCCCTCCGCGCTGGAAGGGTAGAGATCAGAGAGCTAACCAATGAGATCGACGACGAAAAGACGAGTGTTGAGGAGGAACAGATCCAGAAGAAGAGAGTTCTCAACTTAATCAATAAGATCAAGAGGGGAGAAGAGCGCATTCGAATTCTCCAGGGAGAGTTGAGGCTCAGGAATAAAGAAGCTTCAAAAAAGAAGATCCAGGAGCAGATCTGGAAGAAACAAACCAAGATATTCGATACCTTTAAGCGGATCAATTTGAGGGAAAGACAGGTAAACAAAATCGTACAGAAGTTGAAACAGTGGGACATTCGGATGGAGAAGGCTATAAGGGAGATGGAAAGATATGAGAAGGCGGGCATGAAACCGAAGGATTTAGAGGAGATGGACAGGATTGCCCGGAATGTCAAAAGAGAGGTAGGCAGAATGGAGGTGGAGTGTGGCCTTTCTTTGGATCAGCTCAAAGAGGCATTGAGGACGATTGAGGCAGGTGAGGCCAAGGCCAAAGAAGCAAAGAGTGAATTGGTGAAGGCCAATCTGAGGTTGGTCATCTCCATTGCCAGGAGGTACATAAATCGGGGGCTTCACTTTTTGGATTTGATCCAGGAGGGGAATATTGGGTTAATGAAGGCGGTAGACAAATTCGAATACCAACGGGGCTATAAGTTCGGTACCTATGCGACATGGTGGGTCCGGCAGGCCATCACGAGGGCCATTGCCGATCAAGCCCGGACCATTCGTATTCCTGTCCACATGACCCAGGTCATCAACGAACTGAACCGGACTTCTCGAACCCTATTTCAGGAGATGGGGAGGGAGCCCACTCTGGAGGAAATCGCCGAAAGAATGGGAATATCTCTGGATAAAATGCAAAAGGTTTTCAAAATCTCCCAAAGGCCCATTTCCCTTGAAACCCCTATCGGTGAGGAGGATAGCCGCTTAGAGGATTTCATCGAGGATAAAGAAGTGATCTCCCCTCAGGATGCAGCAATAAGCCTCAATATGGCAAGGCAGATTCAAAGAGTCCTCTCGACACTGAACAAAAGGGAGGAGAAGATTCTGAGGATGCGGTTCGGGATCGGAGAGAAGCACGACCATACCCTTGAGGAGGTGGGACGAGACTTTGATCTTACCCGGGAGCGGATCCGCCAGATTGAGGACAAGGCCTTAAGGAAGTTGAAACATTCCAGCCGGGCCAATAAACTAAGGAGTTTCATCGAAAACTAAAAAGGAGAACGACCATGAATATTTATGTTGGAAATCTATCATATGATGTATCAGAGGAAAATCTTCGACACGCTTTTGAGGCCTTTGGGCAGGTAAGCTCTGCAACGATCGTTAAAGATAAGTATAGTGGCCAACCTCGAGGTTTTGGTTTTGTCGAAATGCCTGACCGGTCTGAGGCCCAAGCGGCGATCGAGAACCTGAATGGAAAAGACCTCCTTGGTCAACAGATTAAGGCGAGTGAGGCACGCCCTCGCACCGACCAGGGAAGATCCGGTGGGCAAGGTGGTCAACGAGGGCGACCGGGTTACGGCGGTAGAAGGCGTTATTGATCCAGTTTTCCTCCAATCTATAAACCAAATACCAGGAAAGAGGTAAAAGTGGTACAGAGGAGAAGGCATGGGAGACCCCGTGGTCCAAGACCTAGCCGTTCAAGCCGCCCTAAATCCTATAAAATTGTATGTGCGGGCTGTGGGAAGGAAGTGGTCGTCCAGGTTCCCCCACCAGGTGACAGGAAACTATTGTGTATGGAGTGCTGCAAAAAATAGGGATCTCCTCTATGGGAGAAGAATTTCATTTTTAACCCTCCGAGATTCAATGGTAGAGGATGTGCTCATTCTCACTACTGTGGCGATAGCGGAGAGCGCACATTGGCAATGGTTACATATATATCGGTGTGCTCACGATAGGAGTCACAAGTGGTCTGGCAATAATCGATACCGGACAAGTATTTTGCTTCAATGAAGGTAAGTATCTTTGGAGTCTGGATCACAAGATCCACAGCATGTTTGGGAAGCTCTGCCTTAAGTCTCTCTATCTCATCGTAGGACAGAACCCTATTGCGGGCATTATCTTCGCAAAGTCCGGGTTAGATCTTAAAGCTCCAGAGTCACGAGTATTATCCTCCAAAATATTTTAACTGGAAGTGAAAAACCCTACGAGGATACGGAAACAGGTAGTGTTGAAGAAATAATTACCATTTTACCGACTTACTTTCAACCCGTAATCGTCATTTTTCCCATATTTGTTAAAAGAAACATTTATAAGTGTACCCCTTAACCAAACTTGGTCAAACATTGTCTGTCAGGTCAAATGCCGGTTTTACAAATTAGCTTACCGGACCTTTGAGCCTACTTTGGCCTCTTTGTCAAAGGTGGCCAGGATAATTCCTTCGGCTCCATCGGCTGCCAGGATCATCCCGTGAGACTCCACGCCCATGAGCTTGGTGGGTTTAAGGTTGGCTAAGAGGATGACAGTCTTGCCTACCAGTTCTTCTGGCCTGTAATAACGCGCAATTCCAGCTACGACTGTGCGTTCTTCGCCGATGTCCACCCGCAATTTAATAAGTTTATCAGACTTTCTAATGTTTTCCGCAGCGAGGATTCTCCCTACGCGCATGTCCAATTTCTGGAATTCTTCGATGCTTATTAAAGTAGAGGCCTCCATCTTGTCTTGTTCATCTCCTTTCAAATCAGCCTCGATCCGCGGAAATAGGGCCTCTCCCTTCCGGACCCGGGTGCCCGGGGCCAACCGTCCCCATTCTTTCAAGCTGGCCAGGTTTTGACTGCCGAAGTTGGTTATCCCCAGTTGCGCCTGAATCTTTTCTGCTGTCTGGGGCATGAAGGGAGAGATGAGCACAGCGACAAAACGCAGAACTTCGAGAACCTGGTAGAGAACTGTACTCAGGCGCTCAGCCTTTTCAGGTTCCTTGGCCAGTGTCCACGGGGCCATCTCATCTACGTATTTGTTGGCTTGGTTGATCAGCTCCCAGGTGGAGATCAGGAGCCGGTGAAAGCCCAGTTCGTCAAAGAGTCTCTCGGCCTCCTGCGCTAAATGAAGTGCCGAAGATTGCAGTTGGCGGTCTTTTTCTTCGAGAGCTCCTGGTCTGGGGATCTCTCCTTTGAGGAAGCGCTCCACCATGGCCAACGTCCGGCTGACCAGGTTTCCCAGGTCGTTGGCCAGATCAGCGTTGATCCTTCCGACGAGGGCCGTTTCGCTGAAGTTGGAATCCAGGCCAAAGGCCATCTCTCTCAGAAGAAAGTACCGGAATGCATCCAGACCGTATTTATCCTTCAGGTCCAAAGGCTTGACAATGTTTCCCCGGCTTTTGGACATTTTGGATTCGGACACCACCCAGTAGCCATGGACATTCAACCTGTGGTAAAGCGGAATCCCTGCCGACTTGAGCATAGTTGGCCAGTAGATCGCATGAGGCTTCAGAATGTCCTTGGCGATCAGATGCTGGCAGACGGGCCAGAATTGGATAAAACGTTCCCCATGGGGATAATCCACCCCGGTCAAGTAGTTGATCAGGGCATCAAACCAGACGTAGGTCACATACTCTGCATCGAAGGGTAAGGGAATGCCCCATTTAAGGCGGCTTTTCGGCCGGGAGATGCAGAGGTCTTCCAGGGGGTCGCGGAGGAAGGTTAAGACCTCGTTGCGGTAACGTTCTGGAATAATGAATTCAGGGTGGGTCTGGATGTGATCGATCAGCCAGTCTTGGTATTTGCCCATGCGGAAAAAATAATTTTTTTCCTTGATGAACTCCGGCTGCGTCCCATGGTCCGGACATTTTCCATCGGCCAGTTCTTTTTCTGTAAGAAAGCGCTCACAGTCGCGGCAGTAATGTCCCCCATACTCGCCAAAATAGATATCTCCAGCGTCATAGACTTTTTGCAGAATGAGCTGCACGACCCGTTTGTGGGTTTCTTCAGTCGTGCGGATGAAGCGATCCTGGGTGATGTTCAGTTTGGGCCAGAGTGCCCGGAATAAGCTGCTGATCCGGTCTGCATAGGCCTGGGGGCTTTCCCCGGCGACCCGGGCGGCCTGGGCCACTTTTTCTCCATGCTCGTCTGTCCCCGTCAATAAGAAAGCCTGGTATCCGGCCAGCTTGTAGAAACGCTTGAGCACGTCAGCCACGATGGTTGTGTAGGCATGGCCGATGTGGGGTTCTGCATTTACATAATAAATCGGGGTAGTGAAATAGATTTTTTTCATCTCCCTTTCCTGTACTTTTCGAAGAACGACTCTTCCCTGATTTCTTCCGAGCTGAACTCCACCTCCCGCCCGTCTTCCACCAGGACTACCCGAATTCTCTGGTTGATGATGTTTTGTTGGATGACCTTTCCGGACCCTTGAGGGGTGACCACTTTCTTCCCCACCTTGGGCAAATCTTTCTTCAGTTCTGTATATGTGCCGATTTCATAGGCCAGGCAGCACATCAGGCGGCCGCAGACTCCGGAGATCTTCTGGGGGTTGAGGGCCAGGTTTTGCTCCTTGGCCATCTTTACCGAGACAGGTTCGAATTCTTTCAGGAAGGTGCAACAGCAGAGCTCTCTTCCGCAATTTCCCAGGCCGCCGATCATCTTGGCTTCGTTGCGCACCCCCACCTGGCGCATCTCGATACGGGTCTTGAAAGCACTGGCCAGGTCTTTCACCAGGGCCCGGAAATCCACCCGGCCATCGGAGACGAAGTAGAAGATGATCTTGCTTCCATCCCAAAAGGATTCTACTCCGATCAGCTTCATGGATAGGTTGTGTTCCTGGATCTTGGACAGGCAGAGCCGTTTTGCCTCTCGCTCCACGTAGAGGTTGCGCCTTCCTTGTCCCATGTCATTTTCATCGGCCGGGCGGATGATTTTTTTCAAGGGCTTGGAGAAAAACTTCGGGTCCCTTTCTAAAGGCATACGGGCCACAAAACCAAGCTCCGGCCCATGATCTGTTTCTACTACTACGATGTCCCGATCCTTCAGGGGAAACTCCGTGGAATCGTAATCGAAAATCTTTCCGTGATCTCTAAATCTTACGCCAACTACTTTCATACCTTCCCTTTTTTCTGCATCTCCAGCATCAGGGTCTCCAAAGCCAGCTGACGGTTGGCATTAAAAGCCAGGGCCTTTTGTACGTCAGAGATCAGGCCAAAGAAGAAATCAAGGCGGTCGAAGGAATACCTTCTTGCTTCCTCAGCGGCCTCTGACCTAAGGTCATGATTGATCAACCTGTCCCCAGGGTTTTCCCCTGCCCTTTCAGCCTGAATCTTGAACACCATCAAGTCCCGGACCCAGATTTTCCAAAGTTCCAGCAGGTCGTTAACTTCTTCCTCTTCTTTGGCGATCCGCTCGCAGGTATCAAAAATCTCTTCCGTGGTCTTCTGGGAGATCTCCGTGAATACCCGTAGCCAGTCGATGCGCTTTTGGAAATCCATCCGGTTGCTGAGGGCCAGGGCCTGGCCTGCGCTTCCCCCGGCCAAAGAAGCATAAAAATGAGCTTTTTCTTCCTCCAGGGAGTGGTCCTTTTTAAGAATTTGGGAAATATGGCCGGTGGAGAGTGCTCTGAACTTGATCCATTGGCAGCGGGAGTGGATCGTTGACAAAAGCTGATGGGGACGGGAAGTGATCAAGATCAGGTAGGTCTCATCCGGGGGCTCTTCCAGGGTTTTGAGGAAGGCGTTGGAGGCCGCATCATTAAGCCTGTCGGCCGAGTCAATAATGCCGGCCCGACGTCCTCCTTCCAATGGCCGGTATCGAAGTCGTCTTTGCAGGTCCCGAATTTGATCGATCTTAATATGATATCCTTCCGGCTCCAATAGAATCACGTCCGCATGGTTTAAGGAGTTGACTTTGAGGCAGGATGAGCATTTCTCACAAGAATCTCCTGGCTCGGGAGGGAATTGGCAATTCATAGCTTTGGCCAGAGTGAGAGCGGTCAAATGCTTGCCCACGCCCTCAGGGCCTACGAAGAGATAGGCATGGGCCAATCGCCCGCTAAGCAAGGCATTTCGCAAGATCGTCACAGCACTTTCCTGCCCCAAAATTTGGCCAAAGGACATGGATCAACCTATAAATCCACGGGGGAGATGGGAAAGGATCTCCCGATGGAGAGTTTGTTTATCTTTCATCCCATCCAGGAGGATGATCCGGCGCGCTTCCTTCCGGGCTAAATAAAGGTATCCTTCCCTTACTCGGCTATGAAAATCAAGGGCCTCTTTTTCGAAGCGATCTTCTTTTAATATACGCGTCTCTATCCTTTTTAAGGCCCGCTTTAATCCTTCTTCCACGGGCAGATCCAAGATAAAAGTCAGATCTGGTTTTATATCTTTCATCGTTTGCGCATGAATTTCTTCAATCCAGGCCAGGTCGATTCCCCGGCCAAACCCTTGGTAGGCGATTGTGGCATCAGCGAATCGATCACAAAGGACAATCTTTCCTTCGCGGAGTGCTGGCAAGATCACCTGACGAAGATGCTGAACCCTGGATGCGGCGTAAAGAAAAAGCTCGGCCATGGGCTCCATCCCCCCATTTTCTGAGGAAAGCAGAATTTTACGGATGCGCTCCCCGACTCCTGTGCCCCCGGGCTCACGGGTAACAAGGAAAGATTTATGGATTCTTTTCAGGAAAGATTTCAGGAGGCCAATCTGTGTGGTTTTGCCGCATCCTTCGATTCCTTCGAAGGTAATAAAAAGGCTCAATTTTCCCCCGCTTTAAATAAAAAAATTATACTCTAAATGACTCCTTTTGGCAAACAGGGGTCCACACCTTCTTGGCAATTCTATTGCCCGGTTATGATTCAGGCGGTGATCATGCTCAAAGGGTGGCCCCACGCAGAAAAGATGGAGCCACAGAAGGGAGGCAACATCCAACAGGTCGATGGCGATGATGAGGCGGGCTGCTCCAGTTCTTCGATAAGTTTTATATAGAGGCCAACATCTAATCCCTATAGCCCTAAGGGCTCACCGACTAAGAGGATCGTAAAATCCGTCCTCCGTGGTTTTTTCGCCAGAATCACGTAGGCGTTGCAGATCCTCTCAGGCGAGGAACAATCCGAACACTCCCCCGTCTGGGCACAGGGGGCCTTGTATCCCAACCGTCTGACATTCATAGGGGCCACCCATTCCTGCACTTTCCTCTGAGCGTCAGCAATATCTTTGACAATCTTATTCGTCCCGCAGATCAGGATCACTTTCTTGGGCCCGAAGATCATCGCCCCAACTCGGTTGCCAGTGGCATCAATGTTGTAAAGCTTCCCATCTTCAGTTATGGCATTGCTGCTGCAGATAAAAAAATCTGCGGAAAAAATCTCCCGGCGAATCCTGTCCGTTTCTTCTGGCGAGAGCCCTTTGGTAAAGGGATTCAAAAGTTTAATCGGGCGCTTCTGCGCGCCGTCAAAGAACCCGACCTGGTTCAGGGTGACCGATCCACCAATCCCTACACTGGCCCCTTCCGGGATCATCTTCCAAAGCTCTTCCAAAGCGTCGGCGGCTTTGGGATAAAACCGGGCATCGAAATTATTCTTCTTTAGTGCTTTCACCGTTCTCTCTACCTGCAGTTCCTGATACCATTGATGAAACTGGGTCATGACCAGATCCTCCTTTAAGAATTGTTAGCCACAGAGCTCACAGAGACCACAGAGCAAAAAATAATAGCTATCCTTCTCTATGATATCTTTTCCTTGCCAAATTTCCATTTTTATGGTTCTTAAATCCTCGGTGCTCTCGGTGTCCTCTGTGGCATGAAATCTAATAAACTGACCGTCCTCCACTAATATCATAACATTGGCCGGTGACAAAAGAGGCCTCATCGGAAGCCAAGAATTTGACCACCGCAGCCACCTCTTCTGGTTTGCCCATTCGCCCCATGGGGATCTTGGAGGTCAGAAGGGCGCGCTGCTCTTCTGTCATTCCTTTAGCCATATCCGTCTCAATTAAGGCTGGGGTTACACAGTTTACATGCACGTTGTAGGGGGCCATTTCTTTCGCCAGGGTCTTGGTTAAGGCAATGATCCCAGCTTTGGCCGCTGAATAGGGACCCATGTTAGCATTGCCTTCCTTTCCGGCTACTGAAGCCATGTTAACAATCTTGCCGCTTCCCTGCGCTTTCATTATGGGAAGAACTGCCTTACAGCAAAGGAAGGTTCCTTTCAAATGGACAGCGATCACTTGATCCCAGATATCCTCCGGATATTCCATAACTGGAAAGTAGGGACCCAGGATGCCGGCATTGTTCACCAGAATGTCGATGCGGTTAAACTTGGACATGACCTGTTTGACCATGTTTTTAACATCCGCCCACTTGCTGACATCCATTTGCATGGCCAGGGCTTCTCGCTCCATTTTACGGATCGCGCCAGCCTTCTCTTGAGCGCTCTGTCCGTCTATTTCAGCGATGACCAGCTTGGCACCATCTTGGGCCAGTCTTTTGGAAATGGCCCACCCGAGTCCTTTGCCCGCACCGGTAACAATGGCCACCTTCCCTAACAAATCCATCCTCGCTCCCCGGATATTTTATTTATTTCCTCAGGACGGGCTTTCTCCCGATGCTGTAATAGGTGAAGTTGAGCTCTTTCATTTTCTCTGGCTCAAATATATTTCGGCCATCAAACACTAAGGGTTGTTTCAGGTTTCTTCTCAGCAATTCAAAATCAGGGGTTCGGAACTCGTTCCATTCGGTCACGATTACGAGGGCATCGCTGCCTTGGAGGGCGGCATATTCATCTGGGGCATAGGTGATGGAATCGTGAAAGTAGTGTTTGGCATTTTCCATCGCTATCGGATCATAAGCCACAACCTTGGCTCCCAGCTCCAGCAGTTTTCTTATAATAACGATGGAGGGGGCTTCCCGCATATCATCCGTATTGGGCTTGAAGGCCAAGCCCCAGATGGTGAATTGTCTCCCTTGAATATCGTTTTTGAAATGGGCGAGGATTCGGTCAATCAACAGTATCTTCTGCTTCCGGTTAATTTCATCCACGGCGGTAATGATTTTCATCTCCGTTTTATGCTTCAAGGAAGTCTGGATTAGAGCGGCCACGTCTTTGGGAAGGCAAGAACCTCCATAGCCAATGCCGGCAAAAAGGAATCTTTTCCCGATCCGGCTATCCGTTCCCATACCAATGCGAACCAGATCGACATTGGCTCCCACTTTTTCACACAGGTTGGCCAGCTCATTCATGAAGGTTATCCGCATGGCCAGGTAGCAATTGGAGGCATACTTGGTCAGCTCCGCGCTGGCTGGGTCCATTTCGATGATGGGATTGCCCTGCCGCACAAAAGGCTCATAAAGGATCTTTATCTTCTCCAGAGCAGCTTTGCTGTGGCTGCCGATCACGATCCGGTCCGGCCTCATGAAATCTTCTACCGCAAAGCCCTCCCGCAGGAATTCAGGATTCGACAACACATCAAAATTGGTGGCCCCTTCATTCCTCAGGATTTCCGCCAATGCTTCCGATGTGCCCACGGGCACTGTACTCTTGTTTACGATAATCTTGTGGCTCTGGTTTCCTGATTCTTTGAGAACCTTTCCTATATCATGGGACACATCCAATATGGACCTCAAATCGACCGAACCCTCATCATCCGGGGGAGTAGGCAGGCAGAAAAAAATAATTTCTGATCGCAGGACAGCTTCCTTTAAATCACTGGTGAAGGAGAGTCTCTTTTTAGCGATGTTCCGGTAAAAAAGAATGTCCAATCCTGGTTCATAGATGGTTAATTCGGCCTGGTGCAATTTTTCGAGTTTCTTAGGGTCGTTATCCACGCAGATAACGTGATTGCCTGTTTCGGCAAAGCAGGTTCCGGTCACCAGCCCTACATAGCCTGTTCCGATCATTGCTAAATTCATACGACCTCCTGTTCTTGATCGTCACCTAAGGCCTTTCTCAAAAAATAGCCCAACCTCCCCCGCATTCCTACCGATAATACTCTATCGATAAGTCATTCTGCAAGACCTACTATTTCAGGCTGACTTTTTGCCCTATTATATCCTCAAAGGAATAATTACACAACATTCCGATAAAATAAGGCCGAGAAAAGAGTTTTTATTTTCGGCAATAGGATAAGGGCAGGAGTAAAAGGGGGGAGAGAGAAAAGATATCGGTGCCTTTGCCGAAGAGGACGATGGGCATGGTTTTGAGGATGATGCGGATTTTAAGGCGGAAGGAAATGTTGTTGATGCAAAAAAAGAAGTAGTGGGCCTCTAATATATTGATAATTGTCCCAAAATCATGGTTACTTTTCCGGTTTCTGGAGATGAATCTGTTATCTGAACCGCAATGGAAGCCACTTTCCGCAATTCCTTTTGAACTGGTTATTTGCTTCTTGCGCATTAATTATTCATCTTTTTCTTAGGACTGGTCTTTTGTAACGGACAAAGGCCGTCAATATTGTGTTTCAACGAAATGGAAAAGGAAATATCAATAAATTAAAGGGCCACTACCAAAAAAGATCGTATTGCAGTTTTTCAATGGCATCTTCATGTGAGGTACCACAGCCCTGCTTGACCAGCCCGCGGTCGGCCATGCCGGGCTTATAGCATTCAACACCCATAAGAAGTAAATATCGGAA
>Ga0315314_1000311_pt1 | contig 60327 bp, 66 predicted proteins | sample TDP9_MG_FD_203631 | JGI IMG/M metagenome (GOLD analysis project Ga0315314, IMG submission 203631) | Freshwater sediment microbial communities from Lake Towuti, South Sulawesi, Indonesia - TDP9 | ecosystem: Environmental > Aquatic > Freshwater > Lake > Sediment | place: Indonesia: South Sulawesi...
CATTAAAAAGTTGAGGGACGCCGAGGAAGAGCTGAAGAAGTTAAGGAATGAAAACAGACTGTTAAAAAAGCTTGCGGAGAATCTGGACAATGAGCTTAGGCGTTATAGGGCTCAGCCGTTCCTTGAGGAGGCGTTTGAAGGAGTCAGGAGATTTGACAGAGACCTTATTGAGTTGTTAAGGAAGGGTGGCTCCTACACTCAAGAGCAGATCCTAGCCCATTTGAACATAGACCCTTCTGACAGCGACTTGTTGAAAGCCGTGAGCAAACAACTCGAAGCTTTGGAGGGCTACGGATTGTTGGAGTATAAGGGAAGGGGCTGGAAATGGAAAGGATGAGTCTCAAGCAGGTTCAAGACCCCTGCAAGCTTATTGATGATTTCTGCAAAGACTGCAATCTGAGGGGAATGACCATCGAGAGCGTGAGGAGATACAAGTCAAGCCTCCTCATATTTGCTGGGTTCCTTCTAAAAACAGGTGTGGATGTAGACCATGCTGACACTCACGTGCTCAAAGATTTCCTGCAATACATTAAGTATGAGAGGAATGTGAAGCACAAAACCGTTGAGAACTACTTTACTGCACTATCAGCCTTCTATGACTACCTCGCTTTTGAAGGACTCGTAGGCACCAACCTAGTGTTGCCGTTCAGGAAAAGGTATCTGCGGCAGTATAAGGAGGGCTACGACGACCCTGAGAGGAAGCTTCTAAGCGTAGAGGAGATGAGCAGGCTTGTTGGCTCAATTATGGATCCGCGCGACAACGCTATAGCCATCCTGTTTGCCAAAACTGGCATAAGAAGAGGGGAGTTGCTAAAACTTGATGTTGACGACACCCATTGGGAAGACTACTCCATAACGTTAAAGCCAACCCCAAAGAGAAGCAACAGAATTGTCTTCTTTGACGATGAATGTGCAGTCGTGCTCAGAAGATGGCTTAGAGTTAGGGAGAAGTTAAACCCTAAAAGTAAGGCGCTCTTCGTAAGCTACCAGAGCCTAAATAGACTCGACAGGAACGGACTCTACACGGCTATGGTCAAGTACGCTGAACGCTTGGGCTTCCACAACCCAGAATCGCCAAGGCTTGAGGATCACTTCGGACCCCACTGCTTTAGGCATTGGTTCACGACATGGCTGCTGAGAAGCGGCATGCCAAGAGAATACGTCAAGGAACTCAGAGGCGATAGGAGAGGCGAAGCCATAGACATCTACCACCACATAGACCGACAAGATCTAAGGAGGGCCTACTTAGCCTGCATACCAAAACTTGGAGTCTAACTTTCTTTCGACAGGTTTCCATGACTGAGACGGTTTCTAGGAAGAGGTCTTCTGGGTTCAGCAATTTTCTTGGGGAGACTTCTTCGAGAAAAAAGTAAACCGTCTAGGAAGAGTTCTGTAGGTCTCTACGAGAAGAAATAATACTGGACGTTTTTTCGAGAAAGTAAGAAGAGGACTGAGTCCAGGAAGAACCCTTGAATGACTACTTGATTTTTGCTCTATACACCATTTTAGAGACGTCAGTCCTGGGGGGTCCCCTGACCCCTAATCTGGTTAGCGAAACCATCCAAAAATCCGATGGAGATAGCTATATCTCTTGTCAACGAGCGTGACTACTTGAAGAGTTGCCTCCTCTAACGCGCTTGTCCACGATGTAGAAAAAGAAGACTTCGACAGGATTAAAGGATGTTCTCGAGGATAGGTACAGGAAGACTACGCTGAGACTATATTCTGGTTCACGGTACTAGGAGTCATTATGGGTATCGAAGATTACACACCTATTCGTTGAAGTCAATAGAGGAAGGGCAAGGCTGGAGACATAGCTACTATCCAGTGTGGGCGGGATCTTCTTAGCAAGAGAATCAAAGAGAGGTTTATCCAAAAACTAAGGAATTTATGGCTTTCGAGTTTGAAGATGTTTTTTAGTTTGTGCGATGGTCATTCCGCACTTTTCACATCTGATAGGTTCAAGTACTTGGAAGGTTTTGAATATTGGAATGAGGTTGAGATGTCCACATCTACATTTGATCTTAACGAACTTTAAGGTTTTCATGATGAACTCTCTAGCCACAATATTCCTTCTCAAAGTATTATTTGGTTATATTCTCTCTGATGTTTCTATATTGTGGTCAAAGATGATTGATCGAGTAATTGAAATCTTGACGTTAGTGACCCTGTTGGTTCCCTTCACCTATCTCTTCAAAGTCATAATGAACCTCAAAATAAAAGTAGCACTGTTGGAAGTTGAAATTGAAATAGTTCTGACATTATTGAAAAAACGTTAGCTCATGTTATGAGGGGGTAACAGCTATGACCCTTCACTCACGTGAAATTTCTTATGCCTGCGAGGCTAAAGAAAAAGAAGGTTTGGTTGACCATTTTGGATCAGCAATCTGGATCACGACTTTTCAACCACAAACTTAGTGTTTGACGATTATTAGAATGTTGAGAAGGAAATGAAGAGTAGGGTTCTTAAAGGGAAGATGACACCAGAAAAAACGAAGGAAACACTTCATGAATTAATACAGCAAAGTGTCAGACTCAAACAAATGTTAAGACAGACCTGTGACAAGTAAAGGAGTAGATAGAATGAGGAAGTTACAGTTTGTTAAAATCTAATGCAAGTGTGGATATACTAACTTAGTTCCAGTATTCAAGACGTTTAGAGTATATGAAGTTTTCAAATGTGAGAGATGTGGGAAAGTAATAGAAGGACACGTTAAGGATGAATAGGGTTGAAAGAATATTGGATTTGGATAAGATTCGGCATTCTGAGTGATATTCAACCGTCTAGCATTTCAAAGGACTACATTATAGAAAGTTTCAAGCATCATCCGGTACACGGCGGGACGACAAAACTTGTGACGTTCAAGGATCAGAAGTTCAAATATGTGGTGGAAACACAACCATTACCGTTGAACGGTAGAAAGTCTCGGCAAACGTGGAGAGAACGTTTGGAGTTTTGGCGTAAAGCGACTTTGGGGATTGACGAGTTAGAGATTGTATGGATTCACGTGCAGAATGATAGAGAAGTTAAGGAATTGCAAGAATTTGGTATAGAAGATCCGATAAATACCTAGAATCATGTACTGCACGCGTATTTTGTAACACAGAGGATATGTTTAAAAATCGAACAAGATAAGTTGTTATAGGATCATATGAGCCCCAGTAGCGATTTGTTGAGCGCGTCTTCAACCCTTCTTAGGGACAATTAGTACTGGAGGAGACGATGTGATCGATTCTTTGCTGTGTACATTCTATCTATTTGTGAAAGAGGAGGCAAAGAAGATGAAGGGTAAGACTGACATAGGTGCAGCACACGCTTTCGAGGATGCGACAGCACAGAAGATCTACTTCCATGCCAAGGGGTTGGGGTTGCGACCTACCCCGCCACGTCACACTTTAAACTACCCAACCTTCTCCGGGGACACGCATCAATTTGACGCCTCCTTCAGAGTGGGCAATATTACCTATGTGATAGAATGCAAAAAAAGGAAAATGGCGGCGAAGGAGCACATACACTATTTCAACTCAAAGGTCCTGGACTACGTGCTCGGAGCCAGAGCTAGAGGGGAGAGCTTTCCGATGAAGGGAATCTTTCTCTCTACTGTAGAAGTTGGAGAGGCCTCTATGATTTACGCCATTGCCTACGGAATCATGATCATAGACCCGGTCTCGCCACCAATTGAGCACATGATGGCCACTGTGAGCCGAAATTCTCCTTTGTGGAGAGCTTTACAAGACCTGAAGGATAAGCTTCCAAACCTCCATGTTTCTGATTTTAATGTAGCTGACCGTAGACCAGCGACTGACTTATACAACCAATATCGGTTCTTACGTAAACGTTGGACGGGAGAGGCATAACGTTGTCAGTTGGATATATGCGAGTGCCAAGAGTTCGCAGATTGGAATACTTGCTAGATTTTCTTCAGGTTGTGATAGAGGGATATGATAGGGAGGTGGCTGAGCAAAAACTGGCTAAGAGGAAAAGATGGTTTGAGTCGGAGAAAAGTAGGGCACTAGGGAGGGGCAGGCAGTTTATGGAAAAATTGAAGGTGGCAGAGCACCTAACCCTTGATTGCCTCAACATGAGCCTCCATTTGGGACTCATTCAAGAGAGGGAGAAACCGATGTTGACGGATAAGGGTCAAGCCCTTCTCACTTCGAACGAGGCGATGCAAAGGAGGCTTTTAGCTCAAAGCTTCCTTCAGACATACGCATCTGCTCCACACATCCTCGTTCATATTGCCAGATACCCTAGCAAAGAGGTGGGCCTTCCGATGGAGAGAAAAAATGTGCTGTTCGTAGAGAAGGCTACGCCTTATGGGCTTAAGGTAGGGCAGACGACTTTCGAGGTTATACGCGACCTTCTCTCACAGTTGGAACTCATGAACTGGCATCTATATGTGTCTGATGGAACACGATACTCGAAGGTCTATCTTACTTCGAACATCACGAGCAAGGCACCCCCATCTGAAGCAGGAGTTGAGGCTGTAACCTTTACATTCAATGGCCAGCAGTTTACCGCAGTTCCAACCGAATCGCCATGTGCAGAGTTCAAGCAGGCTTTGTGGGAAGAATACTTGAAGCTGACTAAATACGTTCCAAGACGTCCGGTATTTTACTCAAGACTGAGATCTGAAGTCTGCTATCGGTTGAGGGTAAGTGACCGCGTATTCGATACTTATGTGAAGAGAATTATGCAGGGGGATGACACTTATCTTGTAGCGGGGTCTGGTGGAAGTCTACCCTACAAAAGGGACTCTGCAAGCTTGCTCAAGAGCTTACCAGTCAAGTCGGAGAGGGGTGAGTACATAGTTTACTTGAAGATGGACGTGAGGTGAAATGCATGGAAGAGAACTATGAGAAATACTTCCTTTCCGAAAATCCATTTCCATCTAGTCCGGTTGTAGATGTGATGTCATCAGATATTCGAGTCAACGGAACTATTTTCTATGAGGAAATCTTTCAAGAGGAAATGGTGGCACTTGGAAGAAAGATGGAAGAAAGGACAAACATGATTTACATAGCAGGACTGAAATTTGAAAGGGGCACCGGAAAATCCGCTTTGTTGGTGCATGAATGGCGAAGGTTGGAGAAAGAAGCAACATCCCATATAAGAGATGGGAAGTTTACCAGCATATATATCCGGTGCACTGAAAGCCCTCCGAATAATAAACCTGCGGGTTTTTGTACAACAATAGTGGCAGAGCTCCATCGTCGAGGATATTTGTGGGAGGCTTTTCGAAGGCTTCTGCTCAGGTATGTGCAGAATAGGCCAAGTTTGAGATTGACCATAGAATCAATTGAATCGTTGTTCAATGTATACACAGAGCCTGTGGATACTCTGCCCCTGAGCCGCTACACTCACATCGCTCAACCAACTTCCTTTGCTTTGGAGCTAGCGAAATGGCTGTCTGAGAAATGCGGTGTTGATATGGAAGTTCCATTAATGCTGACTATGTGTTATCTCACTTCTCCGACAGCATTCAAGGAGAAATATGTGGGAGCTCGTGGCGACAAGATAAACATGTATAAAGACGTCCTCAAGATTCTTACCTTTGCAGGTTTCACTAGGCATTACTTCTTTCTAGACCAGATGGAGGATTCTATAATGGTCACACCTACGAGTAGGATAGGTGAGTTCAGTTTAGGTATGCGCCGCACACTTGAAGCCAGCATGGAGAACGCCACAATCGTGGTTACATTACACCCGGACTCTGAAATGAAGCTGGACACTGAGGCAGCTCGGCACTTTACTGGTTTGGCACCTTTGGATGCAAAGCATAGAATAGATATAATGACCTTGGAGGCCAGAACCAAGGACGTCATCTTCCTCGCTACAGAGTACATGAAGCACTTCCGAAGAGGTGAACCTCCGACGCCAACGTATCCGCTCGACCCAGAAGTAATTAGATACATATGCTTTCTCAAGGAAGGTAACATCAGGTTCACTCTTCAACAAATTCATGAATGCATCAAGTATGGGGCGATGACGGGAAACCCCTATATAGACATGGATTTCGTATTAGAGCATCATCGCGAAACCATGGGAACTCTAATAAACAGAGAGCTACTAGACAAATTTAGGAGGGAGATGACATAGGCATTGCCTGATAAATACGAGCAAATCCATCAGGCTCTAAAGCCAAAGTTACCGAGAAAGGAAGACGCCGATTTGCTGAGGGTTCTCTTGGATGCTCAGAAGGAAGGAGGAAAAGAGGCGGTCAAGGCACTTATTGAGAAGCTGATCGAAGAAATAGAGGAGGGAGAAGGTTGACCTATTCTATCCGTGAGGTTTCAATTGAAGGAGTAAGGGGAGTGAACAAACGGCTTAGTTTGCCGTTACATGATGCCGTGAATCTGTTTTATGGCCCCAACGGCGTAGGGAAGTCTAGCATACTCCAGTCAATTGAATGGTGTCTTACTGGGAAAATATCGTACTTGGCGGGGCCAGATTTTACGAGGGAGGATGCCATAGTAAACCTGTGGCACCCCAAGAAGAGGGCTGAGGTTTCCGTCACGCTAATGGATGAAAGCAGGAAGACAATAGTTGCGACTAGAACAAGGAAGATGGCGAAGTCCACGGCTCGGGGCGCATCAGACCTGACGATTTCGATCAACGGAAAGGTTTTGGAAGGCGATGAGGCCCAGAACGAGCTGAACAAGATAATAGGTGTCAAGCCAGACGATTTCTCAAAGGTCGTGTATCTCCATCAAGAATCTATAAGGGACCTGGCTACCTTAGACCCTACTGAAAGGAGCAGGACAATAGATAAGCTCCTCGGCACCATCGAAGTCCGTGAGCTGACGGAGGCGTTGGAGGCTAGGCGTGCCATAGGAACCGCGACCAAAAGGCTAAGCTCAAGAATCGAGGTCTTACAAAGAGACAAGGTTCAATTCGCTGTGCGCATGAGGGAGAGGCTTAACAAAGAAAAGGAAACTCTCCAAGCTAAAGGATATTCCGAGCCCGAATTAAGCGCAGAAAATTTGATGAAGCTAACGAAAAACATCGTTGAAGAACTTGAAGTGATAGCGGAGCGGCTTGGCGCGACTAAACCTGAAATTAAGCCAGTTGAACTTACTTTAACATCGATAGATGAAACGATAGCTGAATCGGAAAGAAACCTAACAACCCTAGACAGGTTCAGAAGCGCCGCCTATAGGGCACAAGAGGAGAGAAGACTTAACTTAGAAAACTTGAAGACGCGATATAACCAAGCTGTGAAGGATCTAGAAGAATTTGGGGCAATTACACCTGATTCTGTCCTAGCCGAGAAAGCAGATGTTGAAGGCCAGATCAAGCAACTCACTTCACTACTCGAAAACTCGCAAAAATCATTCACTGACCTCACCGCGGTCAAGATGAATTTTGAATATGCAAAGCGTCAAATAAAGGGGTACGAAGGCAGGCTGAAGGAGATAGAAGGAAGATATGGTGATAGAAATCAACATCTTGAACTCATCAAGCAGCTCGAATTGAAGCTTGAACAATTGAGGGATGAAATCCACCGTTTTGCAACCTACGACCAGATGATTGCTTTATCACAGCAATACATTAGCGAGGCAAAGCCATCCGAATGCCCCGTATGTAGCCAACCCATAGATTATACCGCGGTTCTCGTCAAACTCCAAAAGGAAATTAAGGCCCAAATTTCAGAGAAGTTAGAGCAATTAAGGATAGAGGAGAAAGGCGTTAAAGAAAGAACCTCGGATATAGAGAGAAGTCTAGAGGAGTACAAGAGCGTAAAGCTTGAGTTAACGACCCAAAGAGAAAGGCTGGAATCGACCATACATCAGATAGAAAACATCGTCCAAGTGAAGGTTAACGCTAACTTCAATATTGATCAAAGAATCGGCGACATCAAAGAACAGATGTCCCAGTTTCAAACTCAGTTGACATCCTCGTCCAGAAAGTTGACGGAGCTGAGCCAAAAATACACCATACTCACAGCTAGGCTGAATACGTTACAGGAAGCCCAGGTACGCATACAGCAGGCGACAAAATCCGGCTTAACTGGTAAGGAGCTGTTAAAACTCTTAGAAGATGAAGCCCAGAACGCAAGGAACCGTGCAAAGTCCTATGAGAATACCACTCAACTTGATGTTGTAGCGGGGAGAATTTCGAAGGTGAAAGAAGTGTACCAGTATCTGAAAGATAAGGAAGAGGTGGAGCAGGTTGAGCGTGAACTACCTCAAATCACGAAATTCATAGAGGATCTGGAAACCAGAATCGAGAGGCTGTCCTTGTTAGAGGGCTCTCTCGATGCCTTACGCCAGGTTGCGCTTGAGTTTGAAAAGGAAACGGTGATGAATACGCTGGAATCTCTGAGGGACACGATAAATCAATTTTATGGCGCCATGGGTGGGCATCCATATTTTGCATCACTGGAATTAGAGATAGAAAAGGAGGAGCCGTTAATTTATTCAATTAAGGGTATAGGTGTGGATCCGGTTCTCTCAACACGAATACCCACAAGGTTCAGCACCACCCAGATGAACGTGACTGCCTTATCGCTACTCTTATCGAACAACGTGAAGATAGCCAAAGACTTCGCCTTGATATTGATGGATGATCCAACGCAGAGCATGGATAAGGAGCATAAGGAGGCATTAACCAAAGTAATCCACAGCCTGTCTCAGAGCAAACAAGTTATCGTGGCCACTCAGGACCCTGAATTAAGGGACGCGTTAATTGATACGTGCAAAGAAAAGCTTCATACTTACGAGATCAAAGGCTGGACCATCGACGGTCCTGTCATGGCGACAAACAAATGACTTTACAATGAATGAACTTATAAATGAAGTTGCGAGCTAACCAAACTTTAAATTGTTAATGGATAGCAGCACGAAAACTTCAGCAAAAAATCTGGTCTTTCAAGCGTGCAAATCCTCATTAGCTTCCATTAAATACTGGTTCGGAGTAAGAACTTCGACATTATACTCTCTTTTGATCTTGCTCCTATAATTGAGCAAATCTGTCCAGTCCTGTGTGATTACGTATTTCGCATCTGTAGCTAAAGCAAGTTGTATAATGTGTGCGTCTTTCTTTATTTCCTCGTTGCTGACCGTAATCCTTTCACAAGCTGACATACCTTTCCAATGCATTTTTCCTTCATCTTCTAACTCCCTTAGAGTGATGTAAATATCAAGAGCCCTATAGCCATGACTCCAAGCCCTGCCCCTATATTCGTTCACCATTTTTCTATTAACCACCACCGTCGCATCGTGTTTTTCTATAAGCGCACTGTAAAGCTCATATTCGCGAGGAACAATCCTCTCTAAAAATACGTGGGTATCAATTACCACACGCATGGTCACTCTTCCTCTGGCACCGTCTCAATCCATTCCTTAAGTAACTTACGTTCAATTTCAGCAAAGGAATGAACCCAACCCTTTACGTAGCCACTATCAGTAACTTCTAACGGTTTGGCAGTGGTGCCGTCGGGACCCTTATCAACGTGGTATACAGCGATGTCACTAGGCTTTATCAGTCCACGTCGTATAGGCCTGCTTAGTGCAAGTAGTAGAAACTCACTATGCGTTGTGACTATGACCTGTTTACCATCATGAACCGCCTCCGCAAATAGTTCAGGGAGTTTCGCTTGAGAATTGGGGTGCAGGCTTATCTCTGGCTCCTCAATCATTACAATGCTATCCGGCTCACTCCAAAAGATCTGAGTGATAATACATAATACTTGCCTAGAACCATGTCCAGCTAGGGCTGAGTTTAATATAACTCCAAGATCAGGATCAGCATAGTCTGAATCTAATAAGTTATGTCCTGCCCATGCCGCACCCACATCAACTAGTCCAAATTTTCTAGCCCACTCTGCTATTTTTTCTCTCCTCTCCTTATGCTCTCTCCGATCGGCCAACGTAAGTATAGGCAATAAGTGCTCGCCCTTCATGCCTACCCAGGTCGGCGGAGGTCCCGTCTCAGCCGAGTAAGGAATATCACCCCTGAGGGCAGAAAGTAGGAATACCTTACCCCCTAGCTTTGCCGCTATTGTTTCTATAATTTCGGATGATAAATCTGTCAAGGGTTTTGCCTCACTCGGGATCTTAGTAGACTGTCCAAAAACCTCTGGCCTTAAAATGTAGCGTGGATCAGGCCCTGGAGATGATTCAACAAGTATCGAGGGATATTCAAATACGCTTCTCAAAGCCTTTTCCTCAACTTTATATATGGAAGCAGCTGTCACTATCTCCTGTCCACCAATCATAACACTCTGGCGGGCCTCGCTACTTTCCGGCCTACAGGAGTACTTATACCCAACAACGTCGCTCGGCTCTATTTTGATGCCTAGTCTCTTCTCATCGATCATACTTCGCATTTTTGCCCATCGCCTTGCCTTGTACTCATTAACTCTCATGTCAAACTGAAAAGTTAGCCACTTGCCGGGACCTCGCTTATAAACTATGTCGGCGACTTGAGAAGCCTTTGTAGTTTTTCTTTCAATATCCTCCCATTCCTCGAAGGTACGCCCAATTTTCTGGCTTAGCAATGTTAAAGCTTGTAAAATACTCGATTTCCCAGAGCCGTTCGGACCCACGAGTATGGTTAGTGGCTTGAGGTTTAAATCCACGCCTGGGCTTCCTATACTTTTGAAGTTCTCGATTAAAAGCCTCGTTATCATATAACAACGCCCTTTGCATTTTAGTGTTAATGTGTTACTGGTATAGTCTTTTTATTGTTTAAACTTTTTACTCCATTAACTCCTGAGGATCGCTTTATAGCGCATCTGATTGAAAAGTATGTTAATATGCTGGTTCTTGCAGGTGCCAACATTCTGAGCCCTTTTGGCTATACAGAAAAAATATTGAGGGATCATCTGTTTTATGGGGAGAGGCAGATGGCCCTACAACCTGTTATGACAACGAAATAAAGATAAGCACATAGCGCCGAAGGATGTGCTTCCATAAGTCGTTTTCGTTTTGCCTCAGACTTTCTTCTTGACAAGGGCTGTCTCACAGTCTGACGGAGGATGTAATATCTTCACATGATATGTCTCTCGGGGAATGCCGTCGACAACTCTTTTGACGCCTGATAAATCAAAGTTGTGAAAGAAGACCGCCGTTTCATCGTGCATTAGAGATTTTGAGTTTTCCCAATCGCTCTTCACCGTTGGATATGAGTGGCCTCCATCGATGAAGATTAGGTCCATCTTAGGCAACTCTTTCACTATTTTGGGAAGGGTTTCCATTGAGTCTCCTTTGAAAAGTTTAAACTTGCAGCCTGTCTTCTTCAATTTTTGTCTCACGCGCTCTAACTGGGAATCATTGTTTCCTACGAAAGTATCGAATCCGTAGTATTCCAGTACTTCTGCTGGAAAGTTTCGGCTAGTAACCGTCACCATTGTCCTCGCGTTTTCACCGTCTGCAACCCCAATCTCCATGATCTTCTTACAACTATTCCTACGGATATACTCATTGAGAAACGAGTGTGACCCATATCCTAACCTGCTAGATCCCATTTTACTCAACTTTCTTGATAAATCGGGTAGGTGATCCATAGATTTAACACTACTCATGTGCGCTTGGGCAGCGGTGGACGATCTTCTTTTGGTATGTGCGCGCTCGCAATTTAAAACGGGAATAATGGAATAAGCCACTCGTCCCCACTAGAAACAAAAGTAAGAGAACACTACATAAACCAAAACTAAATATCTGAAAATTTACATTAGCGTTTAAGCCAAAACTGGCCGCGGTACTGCTGTTCTCAAGGAGTTTCAGTGGGCTTAGCCTACATAGTCAGCTAAGGAAACATAACGGCAACTATCATATGGTTCGCCATAACAACAGGCGCCACAGCAGGACTAAGCTACTACAAAGAAAAAGAGTAATAGAGGAAAACAAGCATCGCTTTTGCACTATCGAATTTAAGCGTTGTGGAGCATGTATATTGTAGGGTATGTTCTGAAGTTTATGTTAAAGAGTCTGCCTTTGTTTTATAAAGGGTGATGCTTATGTATATTTGTTGATAGGCTGAATCCCATTTGAGGGAGTTGATTGATATTGCCTGTTGAAGTTGGTTTGGAGATGTATGGTGAGCGTGAGGTGGTTTTGCCGTTTTTTACGGGGCATGTGGCTAGAGGCTTATTATTGCATGTTGTTAGGCTGGTTGATCCGAGTGCTTCTGGGTTGTTGCATGAGTTGAATACTGCTAAGCCTTATTCTGTTACGCCTTTGAGGTTTAAGAGTAAGGCTAAGAGTGAGAAGGGTTTTGTTTTGGATCCGTTGTTTCCTTGTCGTGTTCGGTTTGGGTTTTTGAAGGATGAGTATGCGACTTATCTGCTGAATTTCTTTCAGAAGCAGAATAGTGTGTTGATTTTTGATACTACTTTTCGTATTGCTTCTTTGAGTGTGAATTGTAAGAGTTATGAGGAGTTGGAGAAGGAAGCGCAAGTGGTTGATGCTTTTCGATTATCTTTTAGGACGCCGACTTATTTGGCTAGTTTGGGTAGTGGTTTTCATTGGATGTTTCCTGATGCTGTGAAGGTTTTTTCGAGTTTGATGCGTGTTTGGAATTTGTTTAGTGATGGTAGGCGGTTTGGTAAGGAGGAGTATGTTGCCTATAAGGAGTGGTTGACTAAGAATGTGGGCGTGAGCGAGTATGAGTTGTGGACTAGGTTGGCGGTTATGAGGCGGAAGAAGGCAACAGGGTTTGTAGGCTGGACAACATATGAGCTAAAGGATAAGGAAAGCGAATGGAACAAAATAACATGCATGCTGGCAAAATATGCAGAATACGCTAATGTGGGTGGAAACAAAACAGGAGGATTCGGAGTCACAAAATTTGTAATGAGAGGATTGAAAGGCGAATAGGAGGTCGTGCAATTCACTCCATTGAAAACTTGAGAGAGGTTTTAGGATTCCCGATGTGGTGGGAACATCAAAAATATTGCTTTAATTTGCTTCCTAAGATAATTGAACACAGGATGCCTATACGTTTCTTCGTTTCAGTGCCTTGCGGTTGGGGAAAAACTGAAACAGCATTAATACCATTCCTTTCCCAGTTTGTTAAGGGAGAAACGGTTCAGTTCTCTTCTAGAATGCTCTACGTTTTGCCATCGCAAGCGCTTGTTACTGATATTATCCGAAGAATTAAAGAATACACAAAGAATCTTTCTGAAAAACTAGGTGTTAGATTCCTTAAGGTTGAGCGCGATGATGGTATTGAGCGAGAGATAAGTCTTTTAGATATTTACAGTGGCGATGTCGTTGTAACCACTATGGATTCTTATCTTGCAAGGTTGTTTTCTTCTCCATTAGTTTCAAAAAAGCATAGACATTACTTTGTTGGAAAGTCGCTTCGAGCTTTATGTGTTCTAGATGAGATACATTCCTATGATCTCTATTCCTTGGGTTTCATTAAGCGTCTTATGGAGTTCTACAATAAGGTCAACCTGAATAATATTGTGATGAGTGCATCGCTAAATAGATTGCAACAGAATGTGTTAGGACTAACTGAAGAGAAAGGATACATTTCCAAGGTGCTTTATAGACCTACGAGAGATTGTGCAACAATAAGATATCGTGATGATCTTCATTACAATGGAGAGACTCGTGATTACGTGAAGTGCGTAGCACGACTGCTAAATGAAATTTTGCGAACTGATTCTGTAAACATGAGAATCCTTGTTATGTGCAATACAGTGAATAAAGCGCAGGCAACTTATATAGAGCTAAAAAGAACCTTTCCAAAAGTGAACTTTTTACTCCTTCACTCGCGCTTTAAAACACAAGAAAAAGAAGATTACGTAATGAGGGCGACGAAAGAGATACTTCCAAGGAAAACCAAAGAAAGCAATGAAGGTGGAGGTGTTCTAGTATCAACCCAAGTAATTGAAAGCGGAGTTGACATAAGTGCTGATTTACTAATCTCCGAAGTAGCTCCACCTGATGCATTGATACAACGTTTTGGTCGATGTGCACGGGAATTGCGTTGTCCTGGTGAGCCTAAAATTAGAGTAGCTTTAGGAGAAATTCATGTGATACCCGTTAAGTTAGAAAATGCTAGAACTATAGATGAGAAACCTTACCCTTATCCATGGATTCTGGCCTCTCAAGCCATTCTTGAGGAGCATTGCAAGGGAAATAAGAAGGTTATGGATGCCGAGATAATTGAAGAACTTGTCAAGGCAACTCCTGCTCCATTGCGCACTTCGCAGCATAAAGACTTCTTTTACATTTGTAATGAAAAAGAACAATCCTTGTCTTCCTTTATAGAAGAGGAGCTTGGTATTCAGGTGGAAAGAGAGATTTTGAAGAGATTATATCGACAGTTTATGGAAGGCCAAAATGAGGCCAACGCTTGGATTGAACAACGTATATGGGGTTATGTTGAAACGGTGATGCCCCGATTTAGGCAGGAAGAGAGAATTAACTTGATGATAGAAAAATCATCTGTTGAACTTCTTTTGGGAATAAAGCGAGAAATCGAGACACTTAGGTTTGCCGACAATGACATATCGAGAAATGAGAGTTACTTTAAAGAAAGAGAACTATGGAAAAAAATGCACGCTGTTGTTCAAAAAGATTCAGTTCGAGTGAATAGGAAAACTCTGCGTGTTCATGTAGAACGTATTTATGAAAACACGTATTATGATCCAGCCTATTCATATACTTATAATAGAGAAATTGGTCTGATTTCAAAAAAGGAAGAAGAAGATGTCTAATAATTACTATGCACGGAAGAGCAAAGACGGAGAGCTTTATGTCCCTCTTGAGATGCACGAATTAAATGCGACCTTATGTTTCAAAGCTCTATGGAGTTTCGACAAAGGACGCTTATTGTGGGCTTTGAGGACGCTAGGAAAGGAAACAAATGAAATTGAAGGGTTTAAAATCCTAGAAAATCTCGTTTTCATTCACGATTCTGGAAAACATTGGAGTGAATGGCAAAATGCACTCAAAGAAAACAACACCTCTATCTTGCCTCATGATGTTATGGGCTCAATTAGTTTCCTGTCATTAATGCGTTTAGTCGATCCTGCAAAAACAGTGTATGCAAATGGCATCTCAGAAGTTGAAACTTTTATCAAGAAGAAGGCAAATGAATTACTGTGTGCTTGCAAGGATAACAAGTTCTTTTCTCTCAGTGCTTCCCTTGCTATTGCCCTGCATCATTGTCATAATATTAGTTTTCTTTCTCGGTGGGTAGAAGAAAACAGAAAGTCTCCAGAGTTAGCTAATATCATCCAAAAACAGATTATTGTTCCTTGGAATGAACTTGCAAAGCAACATCATGATGAAGAGGTATGCCTTGGAGCGCTTTGTTGTATTTTGTCCTTGATTGTTGAATGCGACTGGTATGCTGCAAAGAAAGAATTGACACAATGGCACAAAAATTAAAAAGCCAAATCAACTATGCAGACAATAGGTTAGCTTAATTGCCCATCAATATCAAATTTGGTGAAACTACTCTCGCAGAAGCAAAACGACTGAATTATTTTGCGGTATTATCTTCAATAAAAAGTTCGCAAGAAATTACACAGATGCTAGGATACAGCGTCTTCACTTTGCAAATCGATATTGAGGGTCTTAAAAATCGACTATACAACTCTTTAATTGACATAGAGTTTTCCAAGCCCAAAATATTGCTTCCCATGCTTCTGCGTGGAAATAAAGAACTTAACTGGCACATATTACAATACGACCAAACAAACGAAGATTTTCGATTGATGCCTTATAAATTGCCACAAAATACTTCTTGTGTTGTCTGCGGAATAAATAAAGCAACGAAAAAGATTTATCAAGATGTGTCACTACGGACAGACTATCGCCCGAAGTATAAGGATCCTTTAGACAGAGAACAAATAACGGGAACATGCGATTTCTGTAGCACCATATCAGTGAAATGCAGAGTTAGAAACAGCAGCGCTTGGAGCCTAAATTGGAAAAATATGATGGAATCTTACAATCAGTTAATGGTGAGCAATATTTTTGGTCTACTTGCCTACACAATTTTAGCAAAAAAACCTCGTCAATATATTTTTCTCCCTGTACCAAAACAAACTAATATCTATCAGGAAGCAAATGCATTCAAATCAATTTATGATCGCTTGCTCCTAGGAGATTTTGGGAAGGACTTAATGAAATGGTGTGAGAACCTACGTGAAATAGAGTATTCTCATGTGGCTTTGACGCTAATTAGCAGATGTCAAAATATTGATGAGTTTGAGAATCTTATAATCTATATGCGAGGGAAAAGAGCAAAAGTATGGTCGTTAGAAAAGATCATTGAAATGCGGCAACCAATATTAAAGATTCTGAAATTTATTTCGAGCGAGAGGAAACAGGAAGTTACGGTCAGGAGAAAAGAAAGTCGTCTGTTAAATTCTCTTATTATGGCGTTGACCGATAACAAATTGATTAACTACTATGCTTTATTAGGAACCGAGTCGGAGCGGGGTTCTCTAATCACAACTCTACTGGATCCTATGAGATGGAAAAGCCCGACCAAATTCTCTGAAGCGGAGAAGATTTTATTAACACTGCCAGAGTATAACTAAAACACTTCCTAAGGGGTATTATTTTTGAACCACTTTGTGTTAAGTAGAATTGAAGGATACGATGAGCTAAGACGAGGTACGTTAAGATGGGTAGTCAGACAAGGAAGAGATCCAGAGCAAGCTATTAAAAGCATATGTGCAGAAATCGTTGACATCCGCACAATTCCCATGTTCTTGGCAAAACTCTCTGAAGAAAAAGCTATTGAAAGTGAGGTTGAACTGGAAAAAATTTTGCGACTTCTTGGAGGAAAAAATCTTCGTTCTCTAGGCTACCTACTCAGAGCGCATCTTCTCATTCATTATGGATTCTACTCAGCACTGCGTTTAGATATTCGAGCAAAGACGAAAGATCTTTCCGTTAAAGGGAAAACTGCGGAAGAAATAGAGAAAGTGATTTACGAGGAATTGAGTGATCGATTTGAATCTGTAAGTGAGTATTTATATGGTAAACGTCATAAGCCGGAGAATCTGCCCGATGAACTTAGAAAGCGTATTAGCCGATGGATCAAAGAGAGCATGGGGGATGTCGAGAAGGAATGAGTGACTTGCAAAAACCAAGATACATCTCAATCACAGTACTAACAAGACTCGAAAACGATGCTCCATTAAATCTCTCTCATAGAGAAGGAGACTTGATGAAACACAAAGTCTTTTTGCTAGAGAAAGAAGGCAAATTAATAATCAAGGCAAAACGCAGTGGCAATGCGGTAAAGTCTGCCCATCGTCGGGGCATTATGGAAACAAACGGGATAGCATTTACAACCTGCAATCCATCAACTGTTATCGGAGAAGAGGCGCAATGTTGTACTAAATGTAAAGCATGTGCTATTCATGGTTATGCCACTGCTAAGGTTCGGCGTTCTTCCTTAATTCATGTAACTGATATGGTCAGTGTTGAGGCAGATATTGTAAAAGCGTTTAGAGTGGAACCTCCAGAACTAGCCAACATTATGGCATCTCTAGAAATGGCTCCGAGAGAGGTGGTGAAAATAGAACAGCACCTCGCTCTCCCTCCTGGAGAGAAGGAGACACCCATGCCTTTCAGAGTTGAAAAAGTGCAAGCAGGCACTCACTTTGTCAACGCTCTATTGTTAGAAATTCCATTCTTGCCGAAAGAGAAAGGCGAAGAACTTGCCAAACCAGATGCAAAAATAATGGAGATTTATGGCAAGAAAAAGGAAGACTTCGTTCGCGCAGTAAGGGAAATGATTTATGACGTAGTCAAGGCTCTTCCGTATATTTACTTTAGCGGTTTTGCCATGGAAACACGAAACAGACCAATTTTTACTCCATTGCGGACTATACTTAACGTAGTATACGACGTTTCAAAATCAGAAAAATCTCCAATAATCTTCCCCCAAACTGAACTTACTGATATTGGCGACATAAAGAAATGGTTTGATAGCTTCGAAAAGGTTAAAGCAGAAGGGCAAAGAATCTTCTTGATGAAAGAAGAAGTTGCTGACATTGTCGCGTTGAGGGATGAGATCCAGAAAGATTTGAAAAATTTGCTGGAAAAACCTTGAGGCTTTTTTAGAATGGCTCCAAAGGCGTTGTCTGTAAGGGCTCGACAGATAACATCATTTCATTCTAAAAATCCGTTCACATTCAAGAGTCAAAGCACGCTTCCATGTGGCTTAAAAACTACTGTCGCAGGCATCTTTGCTCTAGCATTGAAACCCGAACTGAAGTTTTCTTCTTTCCCTGATTCGCCCTTTTTTGCAGGTATCCAAATAATTCCCAGAAGGATGCTAATCGATACCATTGTTGAGGGAGGAGTACTGTTAGGTAAGTCATCCCATTTTGTAGTCATTCAGAGAGAAATGATAAGACTTTGGAGGCCAAGAGTTCAAGAAAAGGGAAAGGGCAAACCATCAACATTCATTTCATCAGTTGTGGAAAGAGAAATAGCTAGTGGAAATGAAGCATTAATATATGCAATTTTCGATAGCGAAGAGGTAGCAATTGGAATTTCCAATGCATTACGATTAAATCCTGTAATTTCAATTGGCAAGAGTGAAAGTGTCTTTCAAATCTTATCAGATAGTGTTTGCCTATGCGACGTCACAGAAGACCCTATTTCTATTTCAGAAACACCAGCATCGGTTTCTCATTGGGAAAATGTGAAGAACACCCCTGTCCAACTTTATCCTCTATTGACTATTGCGAATGGTAAGTATGCTGCAAATTTCTTCATCACACCATACGAAAATACCCGCATTGAGAAAGATTTCACTTTGTTGCAATACAAACCGATAGAATTTTTAGAACCAGTAGATGGGTATATCATTCAGGATGACAAAGACATAAAATATGTTGCGAAATTAAGCGCAAAATGAAGTATTGCCATTTTCAACATTGTTGGCATGTTTGTTTGTGTCCGCATCCGCCTGTGCACTTCTGTTTAGCCACTCGTATTGGCGGTAACTCTTCTTCCTTTATGATTCTTTTAATGTGCCCTAACACACGCTTCACATAACTCTTCATAGTAGGCGTAATCTCAAACTGCAAAATCAACCCTTCAGGAATATAATTCACAAAACCACGCCTAACAACAACACCAAAATGGTCCTCAACAAGCAACCCATACGCAACCAACTGATACCTATGATCCATCCAAACCCTGCCCTTATCAGAAGCCATATTCTTATAATCAACAGGAACATGCTCACCATTTGCCGTTTTGATTATGCAGTCCACATTGCCCTGCAACCCAAGCATGCTAGAGCTAAGCGAAGTAAACAGCAACTTCTCCGCTTCAACAAACTCGGGCGAGTAATAAACAGCGTCTTTTCGCCTCAACTCCTTCCTCACATAGTCCTCATGCAACTCCTTACTATCCTCCTGCTGAGAACCAAAAACAGGCTGTGCATGCAACACCCTATCAAAATAAATCAACCTTGGACAGTAAATATAATGCTTAACATCCGTAACAGAAACAAAAGATTCCGCAATATCAGAAATGGGCAACCTCTGCTTCTTCTTTAACCAAACCATATCTTTTCGGTTTTTCAACTCGCCATACATCCAAGCGTCTGCTACATTTTTTCTATGACATCCATGATCTTAGCATAGGTTTCTACGCTGCATCTCCAGCCTGCAGAAAGCATCTCGTTTATCGTTTGCTTAGCTCTTTCCTTTGTAATCAGCCTTTGGAAGACAGCTCTCATCAAAATGTAAGGCGTACCAGCATAGGATATCCCATAGATTCTTGCAGTTTTTCTAGCTACTTCATCATCTATAACCGCTATCCCGTTACGCTCTCTAGCAACGGCCAAAACTTCTGCATCAGTTATATGAAGCCCTTTTGTTTCTAAAAGGGTTGCCAAAAATTTCTTGTTTCGAACCTCAGTTACCTTAAATAAGTCATTTTTGAACATCTTCTCCAAAATAATAGCGTCTGGAACACCTTTCCGCTTTCCTTCATCCACAACTTCTCTCTTAACCTCTGGCGATGTCAGCTTTTCACCCTTTAAATCTTCAAAAACCTTACTTAACCCCACCTTAGTGAGGTAGATTAACGGCGTAGCATTAAAAACGAGCGGCTTCACTTAGAATCCGCCACAGATGCTTCTTTTACTTCCTTATCGATTTCTTCTGGCGTATACCTAACCCATTCTATATTGCGTTGTTTCACCAAATCAGCGAACTCCCAAAGCGAAAGCCTAGCCATTTCAGCAGCCTTGGCAAACGTTACTTTCCCATCGCGTAACAACTCTAATGCTGTTTGTTTTCTCCACTCTACAATTCCCATTTCGATGAGGGTTCTAACAGCTGTAGCCTTGTCCAACTTTTCATATTCAATCATTTCACGAATTTCTTTCTCCACGTCCTCAGGTATTCTTACGGCAAGAGGCTTAAGTGTCAATGGACTCACCGTATACAAAGGATATCACATGCATACATAAATACCTTGCGATGCATCAGAAGTACGCTATTTTTTCCTTCTCTTCTTTGAGTTCATATTTCTTAGGTTTGCCGACCTCTTTTCTCCCTTTAAAACACGTATCACAAACAGGAAACAACTGCACGTTCTCAATCAGATCCTTAATCAAATTCTTTAAGTCTACAATCAAACTGTTCAACTCATCCCGACGAAGATTGCCAATAAACGCACTATACTGAATTCTCTGCAAGCCATAGTCCTTCAAAGTCTCTGCAACCAACGCACGCAAATTGTCATCTGTAATATCATAGATTACCACATACCGCATTCTCCATTGTCACCATCCTAAGCAAAAAGGCGTATAATCTGCCTCTCGTAGAAGAAAGCGAACGACACGCCTAGCCTGATGAAAAATAAAACTCTTAATAGACCCTCTCTGACCATCAAACATAACCTCCATGTCCAAACGTTCCTGAAAACCTGTCAGCAGAGTCTTAATCACTTCTTTACTCAACACTCGACCTTCTTCAACCACCTCAACGGCAAGAATCTCATCTGGTTTAATAACATTCTTTGTGAGAAGACCAGTCAAAGTTCTATCCACAACTTGCTGCCGAAACTCCTCCATCAAATCCAAAACCAAAGAAGGCTTACCAGGTCTATCAGCATGCAAATAGCCAGCAAAAAAATCTAGACCAGCATGACTAACAGCCTTCCAAACCTCAGGAAACAAAATCGTCTGATAACCAAAATTCAGCATAGCATTGAACGGGTCACGAGCACCACGAGTCTCTCGTCCTCTAAAATTCAATTCAGCAGGCAATATTTGTCTAATTGCCTCCCAGTAAAACCGCGCACCTTCAGCCTCCAAATTCATCAACTGCTGCCTCTTCTCATCAATCTTCAAACCATGCTCCACATCAATCTTCTCATTCGCTGCATCAACGGCTTTGCCTGCTCCATAAAGTCTTTCAGCTAACGCTGGATCAGTCTGACGCCTATTCTTCGCCATCAACTTCAAAAGACTAGCCTGATTCACGAGCTTTCCAGCGATAAACTTCTTAGCCAAAACAAAACCCCGTTCATCATTATATGCTATGAATTGCTCTCGACGGGCTCTAACAGACCCAGTCATAGATGCAGGCATCAAAACAGCATAAGGCCAGCCACTATAACGCGCAAAAACAACCTGAATGTTATTTTGAACAGCCAAGTCCAACGCGCTTGCTGACATAGCTACGCCAGAAGAGCAGCAGATTATTGAGTCGACATCGTCTGCTACAATTTCTTTTAATTCGCCAGCTTTCTTTACAACAAAGCGGTTTCTTTTTCGACCCAAAAAAATGCCAAAATCATCCAAAAAAATCTTCACAAAACTCACCGCACAGACTTTTGAAGGCCGCTATTCATAGCAGACGTTAAAATACATACAATCTTGTTCGCACATTGACCGCTCAGGTTTGCCAGGGTCTTTTCTTTCCGCCACAATTTCTAGTTTTTTGTCCCTTTCCTCCATCCACCATTGTCTCAATTCGTCATTAGCGAAAAACATGTCCTTCTGAACAATAACCTTGCCATCCTTGATATCTAGGTAGACAATGCAGCAAACGTCCACAGGGACTTCATGGACGCTCTCAAATACAAGGGCGTAGCCTACAGGTGATAGTCTATGCCACTCCTGAGGTTCGCTTGCCACCTTCAAATCAAACATGATTGCCCTCAAATAATCGTAACAATCTAAGCTCAGAATGCCACTTAAACCAAGAAGTTCACCTGAAATTTTGTGCTCAATCAAAAAAGGCACAGCAGAAGCCATCAAATCGAGTTCCGAAGCGTAAGGTTGTCTGCTCGCAACGTCAGCCAGCCTCGCCTCGCACATTTTCTGCATAAAACCCCAAACCTTCTTTGATGGTTCTTCTACGTTATCAGGCTTTTCCGGAATCTCAGACCAGCGAATGGTTTGCCACCATGCGTCAAAATCCATGGAACGGCGCTGAAGAAAATTTCGCAAACTGTCGCTGACTACGCCATGTAGAATCTTGCCCAATGCCACTTTGGCTCTCGGAGTTGGGTGTGCCTTCTCCACGTTACGTAAATATACGTCGCGATTTGTGGGGCAATACCTTGAGCTAACAGCGTACATTGGAAGTTTCACGTTGTCGTGATATGGTTTTAGGGGCGGCTGATACCAACTCCATCCTCGCAGTTCCTTGCTGACACCTACTTCTCTAGCGGTTGGCAAGAGCTGATGGAGCAAATACTTGTGCTCGATATCTGAGAGAAAATACAATGGTAGTCAACCATTAAATTTTGTACGTTCGATTATCTTTATAAACTAAATTACATTTAAATATTAATCGAGAATACACGTCAGAAATCATTAGAGAATTTGCCTCAAATGGCAAAAGAAGATAAAAAAGGGGTCAGGGTTCAAGGAAAAATCCCAAGTAAAGGGAATTGAAAGTAGACATCTCAAACATCTCTAAGTAGAACATTACTACTTGGTTCAAGGAAAAATCCCAAGTAAAGGGAATTGAAAGGAGGCATGCTTTTCACACTCTTGTTTACACAAAAGTGGTTCAAGGAAAAATCCCAAGTAAAGGGAATTGAAAGGAATGGTCCGTTGGAGCCCACACAGGTTGAGCAGATGGTTCAAGGAAAAATCCCAAGTAAAGGGAATTGAAAGATACTGTTACACAATCCGAGAACTAGAGGGTTTCTACCAGGTTCAAGGAAAAATCCCAAGTAAAGGGAATTGAAAGTGACAAGCTTTCCACTTATTCCAGTCGTTAGCTTTGCAGGTTCAAGGAAAAATCCCAAGTAAAGGGAATTGAAAGTGTTTTGACAAGGTTAATCCCACAGAATTGTCAGAAGCGGTTCAAGGAAAAATCCCAAGTAAAGGGAATTGAAAGACCTTAACAGTCAAACTGTCGCCGTCAACAAGGAAGTAAGGTTCAAGGAAAAATCCCAAGTAAAGGGAATTGAAAGTTCTCAAGTTCCACTAGACCGCCAGCACCAAGAACACCAGGTTCAAGGAAAAATCCCAAGTAAAGGGAATTGAAAGGTAGAAAGGCTAAGGCTACTGCTTCTTGGTCATGCCCGGGTTCAAGGAAAAATCCCAAGTAAAGGGAATTGAAAGTATGTAGCGGAGAAACAAGGATTAGAAGCCTCCGTCGGTTCAAGGAAAAATCCCAAGTAAAGGGAATTGAAAGTGATTTTAAAACTAACTAATGGCGAGACCCCGCGAACCCGGTTCAAGGAAAAATCCCAAGTAAAGGGAATTGAAAGTCCACATCACTACAGTTCTTACGACGTCGTTTTGGATGGTTCAAGGAAAAATCCCAAGTAAAGGGAAATTGAGAAACTTGAAGACTACACTCACCGCGTTGACGGCTACTGATTCGGTTAACACCTGTTAACAGAAAACACATGTTTGAAACCTTCCCAGACTGGTTTCCACAAAACCGTTTTTCTCATAAAAATCAGAGTGTCAGGACCGAATTTTGGTATTATGCTTGATGCTATATGTAACGCTGTCTGTCACGACTTTTTCGCCAAAACAGCCGTAAAACAAGCTTACTTAAGGATGGTGCGGGGGATAACGCTACAACTCGAATCTAAACCCACTTACATAGCCCGTCATGGCACATTTAATGGTTAGAACAAATTTTTCGCTAGCAAGAGAATATGTCATAACGTATGTGATGACATTTTTAACTTTGAAACTGGATATTGTGCCGGGGGGTTAGATTCACGTCCTCCTTCACACCCTCGGATCCATTGTATGTGTTCATTTCCAATGTTTGCTATGCTTAAATTAGGCGTAATTAATGTTTCTATTGTTTGTTCTATTGAGTTCTGTCCGAATCCCCAAGAGGTCATAGTGCGTTCCTCGTTGTAACGCGCAAGAATTCCACTTTGATGCTACAACAGATTTGCTCAAAGTATGGCGAATCGACATTGATCATGCTCACTTAGACTCCAATTGATATAAAGAAACGCTACACAGAAAGATTCCAAGAAACGTAACTGCAATCGATGGCAAAGGTAAACCCAAGCTCGTAAGCAATTTTGCGATATCGTCTGGTAATCCGAGAAATAATAATCCAATCGGGAAAGAGAGAAATTTACGCAGAATCCCTATGCGCCACATTGGAACGATGAACGATACTTCATGGCTTGGCGCATTATATTCATCTTCTTCTCTCTCGAATACCACAGACGATTTAGTGCCAAACACTAGATTGTTAACAGATATTTTGAAATCTTTTGTGTAAGTTCTTTGATTTAGTGGCATTCTTAGTGCCCTTTCCCCTACGTGTCGCAGGACCTTCTCCTCAATTCCAAAGATGATCCTAGCTATATCTCCTTCATTAAACTTCATAAAGTGAGGTTGATATGCATGAAACCTAAAAGAGTAATCCTTTCCTGGCTTAAGTTTAAACTTACCGTCCTTCACATTTAAAGTCCTAAATGTTTTTTCATCCTTAATTTCAAATCTGAAGAAGAGGGATCGGTCAAACTGGGCCCTTGAGTCGATCGGCTTAACTTCAATTAGGTAATCGATGATTCGTTCCCAAATTTGCTCTTCTTTTCCTTCTGCTTCTTGAAGATTATTTGCCATTAACTTATCGTTGCAGAATAAAACCAATTTCTTAACAATTGTCTCTTCATCCGATTTATCTATTAGATTTTTGTCCGTAAGCCAACGTGTTATACCTTCATTGAAAGCTTCCTCATCTTTGCTATCTTTGAATGTCAGAAAATTGCCTACCTCGAAGATAACTCTGTAGGGTTCCTCAGGTTGTATGTAATGCACTTTGCACAATCTAATTGGATAAAAGCTTAGAGGTCTACTTCCGTAATCAAGAAAAATAAAGTAAGCCTTTTCACCTTTTACTAGGCCTCCTTTTTTTATGTAGCCCTTGACTTCATCATCTATCCATTTGCTATCATACTCGACTTCATAGATGGAGTTCATAGGCAAACTCAATAAAGTTAAAATTCTTCTCCTAAAGTCAGGGTAGTAAGCGGATTTAAACAGGCAAAGTGACCTTGGATTAGATGAATTCTTTACCAGCTCCCTTTCCTCCTAGAGAAACAAGGTATCTCGGTTTGCAAGGATAGCCTTCACCAAAGTGTTGCCTTAGTAGGTCATCCCATATATGGATTACCCGGGTTTTATTGTAAATTTCCTCTGGCTCGAGGCTTTTAGTGATTCTATCTTTAGTCGGAGGATAATGTAACTCGTAATCAATTAGGGCAAATCTTTGAGGGAGATTCTCATGGATTTCTTTTAATCGTTTAAAGATATAAGGCACCATATGTGGAGGGGAAACATTGGATCCAAAGGTGGGGTAGACATCAAATCCATAATCAATTAGCGTTTTTAGGCCATCTAGTAAACCATTGAAGTAGTAAGGGTCACAATCAGTTATCCTATAATAGTTACTTGGGCAAATGCCATGCAAGCAAGGGTGTACAGCAAGGTTTTCAAACTTGGCTAGCTCTTTTAAATCGACCCATTCCTCAACTAAAGGTCGGTCCGAGCCTTCTTCCTTAAGGAACGGGGCCAGATTAGTTTCAGTCCAAACGAAGATCTCTCTCGACTTGCTTCTATGCTCGAGATTCTTTAAGATTTCCAATAAAAGGTCTGGCATTAGAAAAGGTTCACCGCCCGTTATTCTAAGGACATTGGTTGGTATCTTCTCATCTTCCTTCTTTTCGTTCACCTCTTTTTGACATAAGAAGGCATTGATTATTTCGTGAGCGGCGACATATGCAATGGAGCCATTTTCTAACATTTTTTGAGCATTCTTGGACTCGTCACTGACGTAGCAATGCCAACAACTAAATGTGCAGGCTGGAACATGAATCGCTATAAGCCAATTATACTGCTCCCATGATAGGCCCCCTATCTTGCTCCTAATAACCATCGGGTAATCAAACCAGCTGTCTCTATATGCATCGAAACCTTCGAATCTACTCCCTTTTTCATCAAATGCTAGATTCCTCTTCTCCTTAATCACTTGCCATTGTCTGAAGTATGTACGAACCATATTCTGAGAGGGATATCCAAGGCTTTTACTTGGATCGTTGTCGAGACCGAACTTTCCATCTTTGCAGATGACGGCTCTCCATCTTTTTGCCAATTTGATGGGATCTATCATGAATAGATATCTTAGAGAAGTGCTCTATTTGATCCTTTCTCCCGAACTAACCGGTACATTTTGACCCTGATTTTGACAACTATACGTATGGACAACCTGTAGACGAGTACCCCAGATCTAGGGTCTTGGAGAAACTCAAGGAAAAAGATGTGATTTTCTTTGTATCCAGTCTTGCTCCCTATGACTTACAAGTCTATCAAGAGAAAGATACAGCTCTCGTGAATTTTCAGCGTGGAAGAAAAAACAAGTATGTTACGGGCTTTTTCACAGTTAAGGGAGTTGCCCGAATTTTCGCTTTCAAATCCACCCCCAGACTTACACTTGCTCTACTAAGCGTGGCGTTCCCCGAAGAAAGCGAAGTTGCTTTGGAATACTTGGAAGAGGATTTGAAGAAACTAGAACAGTATCGATATATATCTAAGGAAGGAGAAAGTCACAAACTTACACAGCACGGGAGTGAGACTTCACTAAGTGGACAAAACGTTGTTCAGGTATTTTGTGATTTATGGCCTGATAGAAAGAAAGCTCAAAGGCAGTTGTTAGAAAAAGGTTTACTTGAAATTACTGAACGAACTAGGACGATCTATTCTTAAAAGAACATCAGATACCCTGAGAGGCTTTCGCTGGATCAACGAAAATGCAGCGCGACTACTGGCAAGAAAAATTTATGATGTTAACACTGAACTTGGCGATCAGCTTCAACACCTACTCTGATCAACCCTTACATTGGAAAAATGCGTGAGCCAAAGATAGGGAAAATATTTCGACAGGGGAGAATATTTCGGGACCTTTTGTTGAGCTAGAAACTATCATTAATTCTCTAAGACATCAAATGGAATTGGACCGGTAGAAAGAAGGATATTTGAGGTAGTCTTAGTGATAGATTGCATCGTATAGCTTTCTAAGAAGCTTCATTGTACCTGCGATTGAAGCCGACAGAATGAGACCCGACAGCATAGCCCCACTTATACTTCTTGCATCAAAAACTATTATACCAAAGAAACATAATGAACTCATAACTACCCAAAGCATTGAAAAAGAAAAAAACCCGATATCGCGACTCCTATTCTTCGAATGGAACCTCAATTGCGGTTTCAGATTTTTCTTGTGTTCTTGCATTTTCAGTAACCTCTTCAATAGGAGATAGATTGTTATGCCTGCTAAAAAATCTGTGAAATTCTGGATTAAACAACCTTATATTTCGGGATAGTCAAAAGAGATTTGAGGATCGCTTCTTGAAGCTGCATCTAGCGAATGATGACAACCCTATTGAAATTGAAATTCTGAAAGCCATAGAAAAGGCTGAAGAAAAAAACCGCGTCACATTGACTAATCTAGCCTTAAGTTTTCAAAAACATAAAGAAACGATCTGCGGAAAAATAAAGAGGTTGAGAGACGGAGGGTTAGTGACTAGCGAGGATGATTATGATGGATGGCGAGCCGTAAAACGTTTGGAAATCACGGAACTTGGAAAAATATCCCTTAGGTTAACTCAAAAATACGTGAGGGAGCTTGAACCGCAATATTATTCGCTTCCGGGACTTAGGGACAGTTATCCTAAGATAAAGACATTCTTTGAAGATAGCTATATCGCGTTGAAGAAACTCGATAAATTTGGAAGTATCCGAAGTAAATATGATGTACAACCACTCAAGTCTGACACATTTCGCCATCATGTTCCAATCGTCAAATCAATTCTACCCGAATTGGGGATTAACATAGAGGATGACAGAATATTAAGCACTAGTAGCGAACAGATCGAGAGCATCAAGAACGACACCTCAAAATGGGGACGCCTTGAATTTGTATCAACGAAAGCGTTAGAGTTAGCGTTGATGAACGACAGTAAACTAGGAAACAAACTTGTCGCAATCTGCGGTGTGAAGAGCCCCTCTTTCTTTTGTTATTTGGAACGATTAAATGATAGCAGGAAAGTCATCTCCTACACAAAAGGAGGATTAGAGAGAAAAGCTTTGTGCGCCAAGATGTTTAAAGGATTTGATCAGCACACACCAGAAAACGATTCTGGCGTAATAGCTGGAGTTGCTGAAGGGGATTATTCCAAGGCACTATCTTATGGACTCTTCGCAGACATTGTGGCAATGAAATATGACCTGTCGGTTAAGCCATTACGGGAGCATCCAGTGGTTTGCGTAGTGACAAAATCCGCTATTGACAATAACCCTACTGTTGTCAGAATGCTAAATAACGCAAAACACAAAGTCCATATGAAATGGGCAGATAGTTCCAGGCGATTTGATTCCATAATAGGATTCATACGGGAAATGCCAGCAAGATACACTGATTCCTTTAGTCAGAAAGCAATTGAACATTATGCTACTTTCTCTTAGGTTTCAAATATTCTTGTGCAATATGCTTGCTACTCTTTGCCTTGACGTGGATTGAGAAACTTATTCATAATGTGGTGCTCGATCTGCTGGAAAAGTACCATCATCTAGCGAGTTTGCTAAGGCGCTAACTTAGGCTAATATGAAATGCCAAACATGCGCTTTGAAGATGGCCCTCAGGAGAGGACAAGTCTAATCGATCTTAATGCCCAATCGGGCGAATTCGATTAGTGACTGTATTAGAGAAAACACAGTTATTCTTGCTGCTTCTTCGGTAGGCTTCATTTCTGTGTGTGCAGCCATCTTGTTTCTATACCATAGTATTACTGATAGTAATGATGCGATAACTTTGATGCCTGGGTTATGATGTTTCTCTTTTTCCTCGTCGTTCCAGATCTTCTTGAGTCTATCCTCATGTTTTCCTCGTTCGTTCTTCGCATTTGGATAAAGGAAATCGAATAGGATTTTGGCCAAATTCTCTGAAACACGATAACAGTTTATGATCGCCTCGGAGTAGCTTTTCTCACCAATCCGTCCAATGGCCTTAACAATGTAATTTCTAAATTCGTGAGGGATCATCAGTTTTTCAAGAGAAATGCTTGGATCAAATTGTTCGATCTTTGAGGAGAGGTATTGATTTTTCTCAACTAACTGCCTGCCTTTCTCGCTTACTTGTTTGAATTCAAGCAATATCCCGTCCAGATTTTCTGTTACATGATCCGTTAGGATTCGCTCAGGTATTGAAATGGAGCCGTTCATCTTGAGAAAACCTCTGTCCAACAGATTTTTTGTGGTTTCTTCAGCCCTTTTCTTCCCATAACTCGCTCTTGCATAGCCAGAAAACGGCCCGCTCACTCGGTCTACATCATCAAAAATGGAGTTGTAAAGATCTGTAATCGAAATAGAATTACCAGAAGACAATACTTTGCCTAGGATATATCTCTCTTGCTCTATCAGCTGTCCCGCAAGATCTCCCTTCCCGTAGGCCATGGACAAGATCTTCTCAATCTCATCTTGGTTGGCAGAAAGCGTCTCCGAAAGCGTTTTTCTATCAACCAGTCGGTACTTTCCTTCCTTCTCTTCAATAATTCCCTTTCCTTTCAGAGTCTCAAGGAAGGGATTGGCGAAGAAGGTCTTTTTATAGTACTTTTTGCACATTATGTCTGTCACTTCGAACCAGCTCAAGTCTTTGTCCGCAAGCTCTCTGAGAATTGCCAGCTTTGCTTTCTCGCGGTTTCTGATCATTTCTGAGATCGGAATGTGAGTATTCAATACAACCACTCCTTACATAACTGGATAATCCGCTGCAATAACGGAGTTATGAACATGAATTTAACTTATTTGCTCATGTTGCTTCGTTCCAGCAAACTACTGATCTGTCCGAGGCGACCTTTGATTGGAAAGGTCCAAATTGACGACATGTAATCATCAACATAGTGTAGCTTTCTGCGAGGATTTGAATTTGCGAAGAAATTGTTACTTGGATAAAGTTCCAACCGATAGAAAATAGAGTGGATATGATTTTCCTTGACTTTAGTTATGTATGTTGATCCTGGCGATCCCTTATGCGATACTGTGCTAACAAGAAAACTAGGACGAATATCTTTTGCAGGAAGCCAGCAAGCGTCTGAAAAGCTATTTCGCCAGCAAAAAATCTTCGTATCTGGTAACAACTCAATTTGTGTTCCTCCTGCATTTTCTATCGTGACAAATGCGGCAAAGGCTTTTTCTGATGTTAATGGACCGACATCAATCACATTTGTTTCTTCAAGTCTATCCGTAGATTCATTGCGCGAGAGCACTCTGTCTCCTGCTCTGACTTTTTCGATTTCTTTGAATTTCCTTTCGGCCATAATAATCCGGGAACCCTTGATGAGACCAACAATTCCCTCCGGTATCACGATACTTTCATTCAAGATTGCCTTGCTGACCTCGTTTTCAAGTGCAGTTTCACAAACCTTTGAGATATTTAGTCCGAATGCAGTTGCCTTCTCCAACAAGCCAGCGTCTAACCTGATACTTGTCACCTTAGTTCTATGCATTGTTCCTCATCTCTGTATTACTTGTATTACATCCTTTTCGCATTTAAATATTCCGATAATAAGTAGAGGTACTATTTCCAATCATGGGATGGCGCTTCCTGCTTTCATGTGAGTCGAAAACGCCACTCTTGGGGTTAGGAAGGGAATTCTGCTGACTGCAAACTTGATAAAATGCTGTAGCTAGTTGATAAGTCCTTTATCAAGAAAGTTTCAGCTCTAACGCCAAACCCTTCTTATAAGAGAGAACCTCCTCGCTCACCGGCCTCACCCCACCCACTTATGAAATCAGTTTTTGTTTCCGTTAATAAGCCTTAACGAACCTTGGTGGTTCCCATGATACGAACCCTAAAACCTTCATCCTATTTTCCGATTGAAGCAAGAAGAATCCCCTCCACAGGAAAGGAAGGCACATCCAAGTTTAAAGGGTGGGACAAGGTAAAAAGTCTGGTTCTTTTTTCAAAAAACGTCAAAAATCAATGCTTTTAGACAAACTACGTTGTTTGTCATGTTCGTTTTAGCAAAATAAAACGAAATGCTTTTATTTTTGAATTTTGCGACGTTTTTTGCGTGTGTTTGTGCGCAACAGCACAGCACACAAGTAGAGGAAACATAAAGCGCACTAAGGCTTAACGGAACCGTGAAGGATTCCGTAATAGGATTAAGCAACGGATCACCACACAGCGCAACGCTAAGCGTATGCGCACTACTGAAGTCTAAAGTTGCGCTTGATCCTAAAGTCGAATCCTTCATGGTTTAAGTGTTTACAAAAAGTTGCGCCACAGCACCGCAATATAATGGCTGTTGCGCCCTATGTTGCGTATGCTGTTGTTAAAGCCCTTTACTTCTTAACCTATTCAAATATCGCAACAATTGAAAGGTTAAGCGCATAAGCAAAAATGCACAGCATTAAGGATCATGCTAACCTTAGTGTGTTGCGTGAAGCGAAATAAAGTGCATAAATTTGTGTGCTAAAGGTTTCTCTAAGCCACTACCACAGCATTAAATAGGGTTGTCTTAAATGCCTTTCGTTGCACGTTGTCGCAGAGATGGACATATCGAAATGGCGAGAACACGACCTATCTTAGACATTTGTATGGATGAACACGACATTAAGAGCCACAGGGATCGGAGCGGAGAGCATACGTTATGGACTATCGTTGTGGTTAGTCATAGTGTTTTCTATAATCTTCAGAAGCTTTCACAGACCTCAGCATTTTGGCGGGCGATTAGGCAGAAGTTTCCCTGTTTTTCTGGTCTGGTAGTGGGGAGAATAGCCTTTATGCAGACTGACGGAAAGTAGCCAATCGGAGAAGTCTCCAATCTCCAAAAGGGAAGTGGTTGTTTTGGGTAAGCAGAAAGCTGCTCAAGTAGTCGTTCCCACTGAAGTAGAACAGGAATTAACTCTACTACGAGGATTCAGAGACTTAGTGGGTGAGAGATTCGGCTATTATATGGGGCGCAGACTCACTCAACAAGAGATGAACGAGAAAACTGAAGAGGAACGAAAGGCTGTTTCTGAAGTCAGGAAGAGCATCAACATAGAGGAATTTATCCAAAATTCCGACCTTGAAGGTTACAAGTCTAAACTACAAGAGCTCGATGCTGCAAGGAAAGTTGTGAGTGAGAAGTCTAAACCATTCAGAGAGAAAATCAGCCCTCTCGGTAAGGCGATTCGCTACATTGATAACGTAGCAATTCCAGACGCTCTGAAAGAGTTAGGGACCCCTGTTCAGCCACGCTTCAGCATAAGCGACTACATAAAGCAACAGCTCGCACAACAGAAAAAGAAGTAATCGACTACTTCTTATCAAAGTCTCCCACCCTTTTTTCTATGTCTCAGTCGTAAGGGAAACCCTACGACGGCATGGAAAGGCAACCCGATTGAGCGGAAAACCCCGTCAGGCATAGAAAAGGCTACATAAAGTGGGTTCTCTAAAGCTCAGAAATTCCTCCCTCAACAAACAATGGAGAGGCTCCTCCTAAACCATTATGCAGTTTGATTGAGGCGAGCGAAGAGAAGAGGATATCCTTATACTCGTAGTAATCGTAATTCCTTTCTCCTTTCCCTTCGGTCATCTTCAGAGCGGAGCAAAACCCACTACACAGCAACCTACTCATAAGAGGTTTTCGATGATGTAGCAACTCGACCTTGTTTAACAAGTATATAACAAGTCAGCCAAAGGCTGATGGAAAACACCCCAGTCGAGGCAGAGATTAGACGATACCCACGTAAACATACAGAAGCTCGGCTACGCCTAAATTTTAGGTGGTGGGAAATTACGCTAACAATACATAGGATGAAGCGTAAGCTAGGAAGCTCGAGCCACTATGAAAGCCTCTAACAATTCATTGACTGACCTGCGGGTGTAGGCGGCTAGAAGGGTTATCCAACCCTATCGGAACCCCAGAGCGTGAAGGATGTTTCTCCGCTACGCCGTCCTTGCCACGCAGGGAGTAGGCGGGGTGAAAAATAGAATGAAGTTTTATCTTGCACGATACCTCTACGAAGACTCCTCTGCAATAGTAATAGTTCAAGCTCTCGACCAAACGATAGCCAAGGAATCAGCAGATACCTACGCACAAGCACGTTGGGGAGAGTGCGAGTCTAGTGAAATTACTGAGATTCAGCCAAGTGGTAACGTAATTTGGGCAAACTTTTCGATCTCTTTTGGAGTGATTTATTGAGGAAGTTTCATTGTCGAGTTTGTGGAAACACAACATTCTACATCGACTCCGATAGCCTAAGAAGAGGAGACAAGCCTACAAACATTAAATGTGCTAAGTGTAGTCAAGAAGCAGCTGTCTAACCGCTCTCCCCCTTTTCTTTGTTTTTTGGGGTGACAGAATCTTGGATGAAGACATAAAACGAGACATTAGGCAAGGCCTTGTCTACGCCCTACAACAACTCAAATCTAAAACTCAAATCCGCCTAGTTATTCAAGAGTTTTACCACAGTCTAAATCGTAAAAACCTGTTGCTTAACCATGAGGTTGTTTCTGAAATTGCCGAGACTGAGAGGCTCATTGACGACCTAGCGGATAATTGGAAGTTCGTGAGCAACATCTAACCTTTTTTTCTTTTGGGGTGTTCTGTTGTTCGGCATAGTGGTAACGAAAGACATGGTCAAAGCAGAGCGCGTGATCAGAAAGTTCTCTAGAAGGGTCCAGGTGAGGCATGATCGTAGCGTAGTGTTCATCTATTGTGGATGGCCTGTCAACCGAGAGGTCTGCATGGAATGTCTAGGAAGCCCAATGACTAGACTGTATAATGGCTGCAGTGTGGAAAATTGTCCAGTAGACCAAACTATAGACGAGACACTTATCGGATTCCGCGCTCTGGAATACGCACGGGTAAAGGCGAGAATCGTCTTTCCCACACCCTAATTCCCCTTTTTTCTCTTGGGGTGAATATGTACATCAAATCCCTATCTATGCGAATAGGCGGAGAACAAAAGGAGCAAGAAGTTGTGGTTTCTCCTAAAGACGGAGAAGAAATCATTGAAAAATGGGTTGAATGGTTCCGAAGTGAACTTGTCAAAGCCTTAAAAGCAGGAGACGATGTCGAGATACTCATAGGAAGAAAACCAGCGGAAATGAACAACTACGTCAAGTAACCCTTGCCTCTTTTTTCTTTTGGGGTGTCGTCTTGGGAAAATGTCCAAAATGTAATAAACCCTTTGAAATCGTAGCTGTTGGAAGCGACTACTACATAATAGGCTGTCCACAGCATAAAGAATATGACCAAATCAAAAACTACTAATCTTTCTTTCTTTTTGGGGTGAACAATGAAACCAAACCAGATAATCTACCACGGCAGCGAGAGAGACATCATAAAAGCTGCTAAAGTGCTGAAAAAACACAGAAGCCTATCTCGTATGAAAGAACCGGAAGCCCGGCTTAAGATACAAAGTCTGATAGATGAACATGACTTGAAGGCTACGATCTTGGTCAACGGCAATGTAGTGTGGAGTAAGAAACGAATCCTACAGAATCTGCAGAGAATTATGAAACACGGCGCACTCTATACGATAGAAGATGACGAACAGCCCATCCTTTCACACTATTTCTATGAATTTCTCCATTTGTGTTGCGGCAGCATAGCACACTACGACATCAACGGATGGATATCCAAATACCCAACCGTGGATCATCTCAAGCAATTCTTCATGAAGAACGAATTTGGCAAAAGGGTACTGGACTGGATCCCAGAATGGAAAACAGATGCCAAAGAAATCGTCAAGGAAATTGAGCAGACCTTGTTCCCATTCCAGAGCTATATGAAGACAAAGACAATGGAGCAAGGCTCCTAACTTTTTTGGGGTACTACTAAATGCCCGTCATAAGGTCCGAATATAGCGTAGAACAGTTTGAAACGGTTCTACAAAAGTTCGCACACACTATTCCAAGATTCACGAGGGTGTCTACAGATGACATGACCCTTGCCTTCTACTACGCCGAAAATGGCAGACCCCGTCGCATACGTGTCGAGTTCCACGGTCAAGGCAGGTATTGGAGTTTCACCATCGAACATAAAGCATACATGGACAGCCCGCACATCACGAAAACAACCTTCGATAACGAGGAAGACAAAGAAAAAATAGAAACATGGCTCAAGAAAAAGATGGGATCTGAAACACCTATACCACGCTTCACACTAAAAGGCTACGGATACCAAGACAGACTACCAAAATGATAGGCGTCCCTTAAAGAGACACAAAAGAAAGGAAAGAAGTGAAGGTGTTGAACAGCCTTGAGAAATGGCGCCTTAAACGTTTTTGCGACGTTCATGGACTAGACCACCACGAGATAGACAACACCTTAACCTATTGGGAGAGCAAGAAGCATCTGCAGTCACTTATAATGGACCGAAACCCTTCTGCCGAATGGGCCTCTGAACAAGAACGTTACGACAAAGAGCATGCTCTCTCACATTATATAACATCCATTCTAGATGGCTCCAACATATCAAAAGAGACTGGATCTCCACAGCAGCCATTCTCACTAGCGGCGTACATTGAATCTCGAAGATGACTTGCTGCTTCCCTTTTTTTGGGGTGATTAAGAGTTGGGTGTAGAGTTACAAGCATTATTAGAACGGATCCAACCAAAGAAGCTACCATATAAGGAGCCGAGTCCTGAACCAAGCCCAGCGTTGCTGAGTCTGCTTGGTCGCATGGAGGCTCGGAGATGGAGGGAGGAAACAATGACTTCAACAGTTGAATACCTCAAGGAATGTGCGTGGGAAATCAAGTTTATTCGTCACCTTCGGACCTGTAGGGGATGCCAAATGGAAGCGTCATTAAGCGTTGAACGCTATGGCGGGAGAGGACTCCCATGGTTCTTCGACTTTAACAACTTTGATTGTTTTTTAGACGAGGTTGAGGACCCGCGTTTCAAAGATTGCCCGAGAATCCAAAACTATCGAATTGGCTCCTACTGGGACAAAACCACAGACCATAACGAAATAATGAAGTTCATAAATGACCGCGTAGACTGGGCTGAAAAACACATTAGACAACAGATGGTTCAGGCCGTGCAATTCTATAGAAGACTCAAAAACTGGAACCTCAACGAATCCAGACCAACATCTTCGACTCTTCCAGTCTAAACCCTTCCTTTTTCTATTTGGGGTGTTAAATGGAAGTTGTCGATATCGTAAGTGATGTTAGACAATGTTTGTTCACGGCTTTCCATGAATGGATTAAGCACCATAGGTCTCTGATAGGTGAAAACTGGTTTGGGCGACTCTTGGACCAGGAGAAGAAGGCGTGGGAAGATTGCAGTGACACGGTGAAACTGATAGGGACAGCCCTCTGGATGTTCAACACAATATCTCAGTTCGGTGTCCTTGCAGGTTTGGGTCCTAACAACGTGAACCTTCAACATATACCTGAGGGCGTTGACGAAAGGAGAACGAGAAGGCTTTTGCTGTGGTGTTCCTCATGCCTTGGATTACAGACTCTCCCTCGAGAAGTCATAAAGCAAGAGATCCCAGACAAAAAAGGTCCACCGTGGAGATTCAGGTTGACGGAGTACATACAAGCCCAACGCTAGGGGTGGCCACCCCTAATTTGTTTGGGGTGAAGTTTTGGTTGAGTCTTATTATCGGCATTTTCACTTTTGAAATTATCGATAATTTCATTAATATTGGCATTGTGAAATTTCACATTAGCGATAATTTTGGAAATATCTAAACCTGCCACCGAGTATGACCCTGACTGCAACGTGGCTAAGCAACTCACGCCTTGCTTTCAGTTTTGTTCAATTGATGCAATTGCTTTTCTAAAATAGTGATTCTACGTTCCAGTCTCTCAATTTCGTCGAATGCATTCTGCAAATTGGGAACAACCAGTATACCTTTCGGTTCACGTTTGAATAATAAGTTCATTTCAGCACGGAATTTTTCATCGTTGTATATTTCATTAGCCTTTTTCGGGATTCTGCCTCGGCTTCTTAGTGCAGGATCAAGAACCTGAAAGGCAACTAACTCAGCAGCTATCAGCGCATTTCTATCGCTGAAACTTTGATGTTCCCACCATCTTACCTCAGTAACATAATCAGGATTTAGGCCAACAGCTGACGTGCCCGTTGCAATGCTGCTGTCACGGTTCACCAAGTGTTGAATTATCCTTCTCTTAAGCTTGTCAGCAACACCGACATATGCAACATATCTCTCGCGAGAGTGACCACCATACATTGCATAGACTGCAGGAGAGTTTGGCAATCTGGGTATCGAGGTTATTTTCAAGCCAAACCATCCTCAATCTACAATAGAACAAAGATATATCTAAAACTATGGAAGGATAAACGCACTAAACGTTTTCTTCTGGTCTCTCTGTTGGCGTGGCTCGCTCTGTTCAGTGGTTCTCTTGTCTTCTTAGTGTCGGCTGAATAAGACCTTTTTGGGGTGTGTAATGAGTAAAGAATTGTTGGAGTTGCTTCAGAGGATTCAGGTTAGAAGGATTGAGGAGGAGTATGGTGAGAGTCCAAAGAAGGCGTTGTACCGGATTCTGCACGAGATAGAAACACTGAAACATTACGGTGCCAGGCACAACTGGGAGATCATGGTTGAACTTCTAGCTCATCATTTAGGCATAACCAAAACACAGCACGAGGATGTACTCCGCCGTGTAAATGAACTTGGCCTGCTAGAATCCTACTGCGTGGCTGTGAAGAAGAATCCTTGGGACTACATAGGCGACGTCTACATGGAAACCGAGTTAACAGGTCTAGGAGAAAACATGACGCCCAAAGCCATTGTTGACCTCATGATACAGATGACGTATGGTGAGAAGTTCGGCGAGAAGTCTGAGGCTAAACTCTTCAGTTATTATTCTTACAATGACTACGTTCTCTGGTACTATCTAACACGTCATGTACCACCGAATCACTTGATACCAATGGAGTTTCCGATAACCACACAGTTAGACACCTTAGTGACTCACTAAGGCTAAAGCCTTGTGTGGGAACTGGTCGCTTCCTCATCGAAGCAAGCCTCATGTATCCAAAGGCACCATTGATTCTCTTCGGAATAGAAATAAACCCATGGCTTTACAGGGCCTGCCTAGTCAACATGAAACTCTTAAGCAACCATCCATACAGTATTGTTTGCGCTGACTCTTTGAGGTTGGATCCCAACAAGTCTGGTCCAACAAGTAAATTGTGGGACTTGGGAAACCTGTGGGTCCCACCTGACATCAGCGATTTCTACTGGAAACCCACGCCGCCATTCAAAGAATATCTGCGAATGCAATCCAAAGACAAATAACGATTTTTTCTCTTGGGGTGACACATGAAATCTGGGAAGCATCCGATCGTTGTAACCTACTTCGATCTTGCGGCAGCACTGGAACTTGCTCTTGAGCACACGCCGTCCCAAGAAGAGATACAGCAATTCATAGACTATGTTACCATTGACCTTGGGACATGGCTCAACGAGAACGCCAGGTCTTTTGTAAGAAAACTATCCGAAGAAGGGCGTCTCAGCGATTAGCCCACTTTTTTCTGTTCTGGGGTGAGTCTGAATGAGATTCACGATAGGGAAAACAAGCGTTGATGTCAAGTACAAGAAGATTTCAACCGCGAACATAGTGCCTAGACCAGAAATTATAACGAGGACTGCTGAGGGGAAACTTGTCCAAGCCAAAAGAGTAGCCGACAACGGACAAATGTTTGAGGGCTTTCACTGGAAATATTTTGACGAGGAAGGTAACGAGGTCTCACCCAAGGACATTCGTTATTTCCAAATCAAAGAAGATGGGTCTGAGATTGAGGTTAGACCCTTCGACAGAACCAAGGAGATTCGCATAGTAAAGGAGATTCCAGCCACCAGCAACGACTTCCTTGTTGAAAGCACCTACGAACTATACCACACGGATGAGGGCATAACGCAGGCCCTCTACGAAGAGGCACAGCGTTATTGGAAGGAAGACCTCATGGGCGTAGGCTTGTTCTCTTGGGGCAAGGGATTCAAACAGTACTATGCGCTGCTTCAGCCGATCCTTCGCGAAGGCGGCTTCGTCTGGGTTATGATGCTGACTCAATGCCGAATGGAATACAACAACCTCATGCCAATCCCAGCAGAGAAGGTCCCAGAGAAGAAGGTTCCAACGGTCGCTCTGCTTCCGCCAATAGAGTAAGACTGTTTTCACTACTTAGGCTAGGGCTAAACTATGCGGAAACGCTACTTCTCAACGTTCCCCTCTTTCTTTTCTTTGTTAGGGTGAAATAACTGATACGTGTTATGCTTGCTCAAACAGGCGATCTAGGGGACCTTCGTAGACACGGTTACGCAGCAGAGTTGAAGCTAGATGGGACAAGGGCTTTAGTCATAAAGAAGAACGGTAAGATCCGCGTCCAAAACAGAGGGGGTATCGACTACACAAGGCGTTTGCAGGAAGTTGTTGTTTCAGCGTCAAAGATTTCGGGAGACTTCATTATTGACGGTGAAGTCGTGTGCCTGGACCAGGTGGGGCGTAACGATTTCGTGGCTTGTCAGCGCCGATGTTCAACGCAAGACTTGGGAGGAATTTACTTTTTGATGCGTCAGCACCCAGCCTATTTCTACGCCTTCGATATTCTAGGGCGGAATGGGGAAGACCTAACAAACTATCAGTATATAGAGAGGAAGCGGGTGTTGAAGGGGCTTCTTTCACAGCCCACAGAGAACATTCAATACCTGCCACATCGCTTCGACCTAGAAGAGTTCTTTGGAGAGGTCCAACAACAAGAAGGAGAAGGCATAATGCTGAAGGATATCCAAAGCCTGTACGAACCCGGGCGCTCAACTAGTTGGCTGAAGGTTAAGAATTGGAGAACGATGGAGGCCTCAGTTGTTGGCTATACGCCAGGAAAGAACGCTCGTCACCACTATTTTGGAAGCCTTGTCTTGGCTAGGGACGGTCGATTCTGTGGTTGTGTTGGCTCAGGCTTCACGGAAGCCCAGCTAAGGAACTTCACTAATAAATTGAGGAACTGTCCACAAGTGCCCAAGCCCCTTGAAATAGGCGACCCTTACATCGCCGTTGAAACCAGCCTAAAAGTTGAAGTCAAGTTCTACCAGCTTACTAGGGATCGCGTGATGAGGTTTCCTGTATTCCTTCGAAGCCTCTAACCCTCTTTTCTTTTTTGGGGTGAAAGAATGCCAACTATACGGAGTGAGTTCGCTATAAACCAGTTCGAGGCTGTTTTGCAGAAACTCGCACACGACCTTCCAAAGTTCACAAGGGTTTCAACGAACCAGTTAACCATAAGGTTCAGCTACAATGAAAGGGGTAGGCCGCGAAGCGTAACCGTGGAACTCCATGGAGAGGGTCAATGGCTAAGTTTCAGAATTGAACCTAAAAACTACCTAGACAGCAACCACGTTACAAGAATAACGTTCAGCTATGAGGACAACAAAGAGAGAATCGAAGAATACGTGAAACAGATCATGGGCACCGAGAAGCCTATTCCACGCTTCACACTGAAGAAATACCGAGCTCAGCCGGGTTCAAATCCCGGTTAAAACTTTTTTTGGGGTGTAGGCTTATGAAAAACCTAGGTTGTCGCTTCTGTGGTTTTTGAAGCTAAGTGACACTAGGCTTCATGGAAAAGACTAGGTATTTTTCGCAGTTAAGCTGATAAATCCTTCTTTTTCACGGGGTGAAACTATTCCCAAAGGGCAACCTAAAGGGCAAACCTTGGGCATCTTATCAAGAAGAACTCTTTTTTCTAGGTGCGAACTCGTCTTGGATGTGTTCCTTTATAATGCCCATTTGTGTTAGAAGGTAAATTGTTGCGCTTCTCATCAGTTCAGCTTTGCTCTGATAGATTCCAGACTCCACTATCTTATCTAATAGTTTATTCAACTTCTCATCTATAGTTACTCTTAATTCCACCATTTTCCCACCGAATATCCATTGAATAGCCTCTCTAGTGTAATTCGAAAAGGATAATAAGCAACTTGCACACTGAGTATCCATTAGAGTGGATAATTAGCGACTAAGAAGGATTTTATTCGGGGTGTAAAGAGTGAAAACAGTAAATGCGCTAATGGCATTTGGCATCGTGCTTGTGCTTTGTACAACCATTTTTCATATGGCATATGCTTCGTCAGACGACTATAGCTTAAGAATTGGATGGATAGAGTTTATACATGAAAAAGTGGTTATGGAAGACTATATACTTCAAGTCGAGTTTGAAATTCCATCGGTAGGTCATTACGAAGCCAAGAGAACCCCTTGTAGCAGATATTTATCCGACCTTACACCTTTGGAATTTGACGTTCAAGAGGTTTGGTTGAACCATTCGGCGAGGTTCACAATAGTTGCTTTTTGGCACTTGAACGATGTTATAATAGACATAAATCCAAATCCTGCTGATGGACGTTGGATCCCTGGTGCCTACTTCGAGGAAGCTGCAAGAAAGGCTTCAGCCCTTGTAATTTCATACAAGATAGGCAGTGATCCTATGCAACGCTCTGCTAATGGCAATGATGACGGATACTTATTAGACGGCAATAATGACGCCTACATCAAATTTGTTATTGAAACCTTAAAAGACGGAGAAGTCATCCCTGAGTTCACGTCGTTGGCCCTAATAGCTATATTCATAATAACAACATCAGTAGCCATTGTGAAAAAGAAACTTTCCCAACGCTATAGCTCCCTTTTTTTCTGTATGGGGTGATAGTATGGTTAAGAAAGCCCAGCCCAGACGAGGCTTTCATAATTTATTTTGTCGCGAAGAAAATAGGATATAAGATAAGAGAATTGGTAGTATTGCCAAAGTGACATATAATTTGTCATTCTCCCTCCTTAGAGTGCCGCTTGTTAATACAAACTAACAGTAAAATATGGGTTGTTCATCCTAAATATCGCACTATGGGTTTGGGTCAACGTCTCGCAAGAGAAACTTTGCCGCTTGTGGGCACGCCTTATGTGGAAACAATTGCCGTTATGGCCAAGTATAATCCCTTTTTCGAGCGTGGAGGAATGCGGAAGATTATAGAGCAGCCTCAACCCAAGCATGCCTTTCTGATTGCGAACGATTTTTCCACGTAGTTTCGCGGTGCGAATCGCGCCCCTATGTCATTTCGAGTCTTTCAATGATCTGGGATGGATCGAAGATATTGAGGCTAAAAATAGTCTTTATAAAGCCTTAGCCATAACCTTCCTCTTCGGACGCCTAATCGCTGAAGAGGTAGTTTGTTATGCTATCCTTGTCCACCAAATCCAGCCAACTATCAGATTTGCAGTGGCTAAAATTCAAGATCATGTCTCGCGGTTTGAAGATTGACGAAAAAATCAGAGCTTTGGTTGGCTCTAGAATTAAGGATGCAATAAGTATGCGGTCTGGACTGTCGAGCGGGCTAGACATGATCCTGCCAAATAACACATGGGTAAATGCTCCTATAAACGAATGGTTCGCAAATCAATCTGAACTTGAACTTGGATTGGAAGGAAATAATTTCGTCTTGAAAAGGAATGGGCGTTGGACAACCGAAGTCGAGCTACTGCCAAGACCATCCTATTATGATCGTTGTACTTCAGACGGTGTTCCAATGAGAGCCATAGGGTCCACAAGAGGGGACAGGTTAAGCATTGCAATAACAAATAGTTGTGTCTTTTGGGAAAACGAGCGGCAAAGGTGCAAGTTCTGTGCGATAGGGTACAGCACCAAGAATGAAATCAAGACTAAGAAGGTAGAACAGATACTAGAAACTGTTGAAGCCGCTCTGCATGACCCGGTATTGCCAGCTAGGCATGTCTATCTTAGCAGCGGAAGCATGCCGGGTCCAGATAGAGGCGCAAAACTTTTTTCACAGATCGTAAGTGAAATAAAGTCGAACTTTACCGTCCATGTCCACCTAAATCCGTGTCCTCCTAGGTATGAAAAGTATGTAGATGATCTTTATCGATCCGGACTTGACGAGATAAGTTTTAATGTTGAAGTAGCTGACGAACGCATCGCAAAACATGTTATACCCGGCAAGTTCAAGTCAATAGGACTAGATCACCACCATCGAATGCTAAGCTATGCTGTTCGGCTTTTTGGAGAAAGGAGGGTAAGCTCCTGTTTGGTTGTCGGACTTGAACATCCAGTCTCAACAGTGAGAGGCGTGGAACATCTCGCGCGTTTGGGCGTAGTCCCCAAGCTTAGTTGTTTTAGGCCAATTGTGGGATCGCTACTTTGTAATAGTCAACCGCCTAGTATGGAGCTAATGGAGTTTGTATACTTACACTCAAGGGAAACTGTCATGAACTACGGTATACCATTAGGTCCGCTTTGTGTACCTTGTCAACTTCACAGTCTAGTCTTCCCCGAAAAGAGATCTGGACACTACTACTCGTAATACTTAGGGCGTTGGGGGAATTAAAAGTAAATGCGTGCGCGCGCATCTAAACAACTTTGCTACGAATTAGATACTGTGAGCGAAAAGTTGCTTAGAGAGCCTCTGGAAGCACAGCCACTCGGGCAACTCCGAAGAAAGCTGAGAGAGGAGATCAACGCTAGACTGACTATCAAACCAGACATTGAGGAACCTGAAGTTATGCTTATAGAGTATATCCTCCTAAGCATTCTAGACGACATGTGGCCCAACTTTTCTGGCGTTGTCTCTGAGGTTGTTCCACGTAAGAATATCCGAGAAATGTCGATTAACGTGGCAAGTTCACTCAAAGACTTGTCAGCATCTCTGAAGAAAGGTGACTTTCCCTCATGTTATAGATCCTGCTCATCTATCCTTTCGACTTTGCTACAGATATTACAGGAGAGCGAGTAACAAATGGAATCATTGTGTACCAAGGAACATCTCTATGATGTGATAAGACGAATTCTTGATCAGACCTCATACAAGAGTTATACCCTTCGTAACGGTTCGCCTTCCCACTATTACATAAACATCGACAAGGGTCTTATATCTGCCGACCTAGGCCCTACGGTATGTGAATGCTATGTAGATCGTATTGAGACGCTTAAGAGAAGGGGCGAAGGAATCGACAGGCTAGCTTTTATTCGGAGACAAGATGCAAGCCAGCCAACTGGTGCACTTGCGCTTATGAGTGATATTGTTAACAGAACTAAGATTTCAGGACTAATCATAAATCTGGGAAAAATTGGTGAACCCAAACTCGCTGGTAGCTATGTTGGTATGAATGCCTTGATTATCAGCGATAATGCGACGAGCGGCCAAGAGATCAAGAAAGTCGCCAAAACTCTCCGGAATAAAGGGGCCTTAGTGTCCAAAGCACTTGTCTTTTTTGATCGAGAAGAAGGTGCTGAGGAAAATTTGAAGAAAGAACATATAACACTTGAGACAGTGGTCTCAAAAAGTGAATTAGTTCGACAAAAAATCTTACATGAACTGGAAGTAGAAGAATGCGTTTCCGATAGGTTGGATCAACTTATAAAGGAACTCAAAAGGTACAACCCCAGATGGCGTGGGAAACACGAGAAGTATCCTGAAAGGCTTTTGGTTCGGCGACTAAAAGAGGAGGGATTCGAGGTAGAGCCTCAAGTACGTTTGGAAAAATCGAGGCTAAAAATCGATATGATTGTAGAGCAATTTGGAGTAGAAGTAAAGATTGCAAGAAAAGGGAAGGACATAACTATTCTGTATGGTCAAATTCAACGTTACCTCAATGATCTAAACCAAGTGGTCGCGTTAATCTTTAATGATGGTATCTCCCGCGAACATATAGATGGTCTTAAAAGAGATCTTGAGAACGACGGTTTGTTAGAGAAAAGGGTGTTTGTTATTGAAAAATAAATAACAGCTTCACCTAAGATCGGCTGATGTTTAGCTGAAATAGTTAGTAACAAGAAAGTTTGAGAATCTGGTGAATTTGACGAAAAAATGGTCGTTCTCATCAATTAGAGACGCTAGAAGACTCTCAAGTCACTTTGCGCGCTCGCAAGGTGATTCTAGGTTTATGTCCTCAGAGCGTATAGACTTATCTTAGTAGTGATTAAAGCAAAAAATACGTTCAACGGAAATCTTTGTCTACTTTCGTGTGAGCTGAGTTTCAACATCTAGAGTTTCTTGGCGGTTTGTCCTTCTCAGCATAGATGCACGCGCAACGTATCCGCCTATTACTGTCTTTTAGCGCGCGCCCTTGATTAAGTAGTAGCGAAAAAAGGCCATGCAGGACACTCTATTGAAACGAAAAGGGTCAAGCAGGAAAAATCAAAAGGGTAAACCACTTATCAGTCTTTGCAGTTAGAGGGTCAGGAGGTAGGATAATTGTTTGATATACTAAGAAAAACTGTCAGAGACTCAAAATTGATCGACGCAGCGACTCGTCATCGGAATACTATAGTCGAGATCTCCACGAATCTTCGAGGCTCTCCTGGCTTCAGATTTGTTGATAGCTTTCTAAAGGTTTTTTCATGTTGCGGATCGCCTATATTTCTTAACCTTGATCATAACGTTTCAGGGAAGCCACTAGCCTACGCCAGCAAAATCGTAGAAGAAATAGAATCTATAGTGAAAGCCACAGCAGGTCAGGTTAGCGGATACAAAATCAATTTTCAATCATTACTCACTTTTTTGGTCGCTGGTTTAACAGACTTCGCTGAGGGTATTAAAAACATATACAGAGAGTCATGTATGGAGCTGTATGGAGTCAAAGTGGAACCAGTTGTTTGGTTGGACCAAAAGCTCGGCGATATACCCAACACTAATTATCAAGCCGCAGACATACTTTATAAGTTGGGCTTTGACGCAGTTCATGTTTTACCGCATGTAGGTCCAGATTCTGTCGCTGCAGTTCAACTCGCAGCCCAAAACAATCAAAATCGCGGTGTCATTCAAGTTATAAATATGACCCACAGTGGATACGAGTACGCCAAAAATGAGTACTATCGCAAGGGCATCCTTAGAAAATTAAGGCAAAACACCGTTGGAAAGCTTCATTTCGAAACCAAGTTGAACAACTATGTAGAGCATGTGTGCATACAGCCAATAGGTGTAGTAGAACCGGCCAACAGACCTTACGAACTCTTTAAGGGATACATTGAAACATATAGGGAGAAAGTTCTGATAATTTCGATTGGTATCGGTCCACAAGGTGCACTACCAGGATGCGCTCTCTACGCGGGTGCTACATGCGAAGGAATTGGAAGATTCATTTTTGCCGGAGCAAATGGAATTGAAGCGCATGCCAATATTGTCAAAAAAGCTGAATTAAGCAAACATTGCGGATTAATGGCCTTGTCCGCTAGATACGCATGTGAACCATATCCTTTGAAATCCGTGCTGAATATGATGAAGGATTTTGACCCCAAAATTGATGAAAGAACAAAAGATGAACTTAAAAAAGTATATATGAAAATACACCTAGCGAAATCATAAACAAGGCTAAGGTGAATAAATAACAAAATGGACAATTTTAAAAGCCCCGTGCACATCTAATTACTTTGTCAGTTCACGGCAATGACGGAATTCAATTGTTCCAGGCGCTTTCAGGCACAACCTTTAGAGACTTGTGGCGGTGAAGCTTTACGCGTAAATGCCATAAAACTTCAATAAATTGTAAAGCCTAATCCATGTAGTGATGCCTATGGAGGTTCGCGTGATTCGCCCATGTTCAGAAGTTAGTGGTAAGGTCATCGTCACGATATATGTGGGTCACTCTCTGGATCCAAAGAGACTTTTCAGTGATCTAAAGAAGACCAGCACGTTTAAGAGAGTAATTTTTTTTGAGAAATATAACTTGATATGGATAACAAGTGACGTTATGAAAGTGATAGTTAGAGAAAATGGGCAGGTTATTGTGAGTGGCGCTAAAAGTAAAGATGAAGCACTTAAAATTGTTAAACAACTTAGACTTTAATATGAACGAAGGAGGAGTTTCGATTTGTTGGAAAGAAAGACCGGAATAGTACTAGCACTTGATTTGCCAAATGAGAAGTATGCATTGAGTCTCGTGCGTAAGGTTTGTGGTGAGATCGATTGTGTGAAAGTAGGACATATTCTCCTGTTAGAAAAAGGGCTTCGTATTGTTCGGCGAATCAAAAGGATTGAGAATTTACCTGTGATAGCGGACTTTAAGATCTGTGATATACCATACATCTCTGGAAAAATAACTAAAACCCTTACGCAAGCTGGCTGCGATGGAATAGTCGTACATGGGTTCATGGGACCGGACGGCGTAGAGGAGTGCATAAAGGAAGCTGGAGAAAAAATGGTATTTGTCGCAACTGAACTCACGAGTGTCGGAGGGGAGATATTTATGCAACCTGTGGCTGATGATGTAGCAAGAATGGCAAGAGAGCTTGGAGCGTATGGCATACAAGCTCCTGGAACTCGCCCCCATCGCATAGAGAGGTTGAGGCAGATAGTAGGGGATGATATTGTTATCATTTCCTGCGGAATTGGTGCTCAAGGTTCTTCCCCCGGCACCGCCATAAAAGCTGGCGCAGATTTTGAGATTATTGGTAGATTAATCTATGCTTCTCCTAATCCTTTAGAAAGCGCTAGGAAAGCCCAAGGCTTAATTCAAAAGGCGATAAAGCAAGGAAGAAAAGAAATCTCTTAGACCCCAAGATCCTTGAAATATTTCTTGATGGTTAAACAACTTATTGCAAATGGTTCGAAAGGATAAGTTATGCGTTGAAGCGCGCGCGCATTCCTGCTTTGAAGGACGAAGCTCTTATATTTGAAATGTATGGAAGATAGTTCGGTGACGATTTGGAAGACTGGAAAGAAAACTACCAGAAGCAGTTTGAATCATTTCTGTTGAAGTTAGTGGAGTGGAACCCTGACTACATAATTCCTGTCGGAAGAAAATGTGGAAAACTTTTCAGGACAGTGAAAATATTTCCGAAAGAGTTTCACAAGAAAGTGTTTTACAAGGAATACTTTGACTTCTTACAGGTTCCTCTCGATAGCAAAACTGTGGCTGTGGTAGACGATTCTGTCAGGCATGGTTCAGCACTGCGCGAATATAGAGACTATTTTGAAGGCAAAGGCGCCAAAGTGCGAACGCTTGCATTCATTGGGCACAGTGGACTGAGAGAAGGAACTAACATTTCGTATGACCCTTCAATGGAAGTTGAAATTTGGCGATCTCAACCATCATATGAAGATTATCTTTTCACTCAAGCTGAATACCTCTTGATGGAAGGATTCTATCAAGATGTCGATCATCTCGTCTTAGAGATCGACCTTGGGTCTTCAACGGTACATATGGAAGAAACATTGTTCTCTTTGCTGGAAAGAGAAGGCTACTCATATTTTGTCAGACCTTATATGAAGAATAACAGGCGATTTTCGGTTTTCGAGCCATCATTTTTCCTTAAATACTCATCACTGCATCCACAACACGGGTTCTTTGGCGATATAAATAAGATTAGATTTCACGTCTCAAAAGATGGTCAATTGATTTGCGTCCCGATGGTTCTTCCAAGACTTGATAATACAAAAATATGTTCCATGCATGAATGGAAGACGCCATTTAGTCTTCCTTGTCAAAGCATTCGTGACAAAGATCATTTTCCTAACAAACTATGCTATTGGAGCATAAGTCTGCTTCTAAGCGCCGAGCTAGGGCGAAGCTTATTTCAGTTCCTCAGATCAAGAGATTTTACAGAATTAACGAAGGCTTTTACCGATCTAAGAGTTCGAGAAATTGACTTTGTTAGATACTTAGGTCCCAAACTTGGACAGAAACTAGCAAGTGACATAAGCAATTTCTTGAAGAACGAGGAATACCTACCAGAGAAGAATTTACTAGAGACCCTAGGGCAGATACTTTTTCCTCAAAAACGAGGCTCAAGTAATGGTAGCTTTTCCAGGTCTGCTATATCAAGGGTCACTGAATACCTCCGAAATGGATATGAAGAGAGGGTCAAACTTGCAGGTACTCGTGTCGGAGTGCATTATTCACTAAACCTTGACCAAATTGAAAGTGTCGCAAATATTCACCCATTGGTTTTGATGGAGGTGCTAGACTCATATTGCGACCTAGGTATCTTGGTTCCTGTAGTTGATGAAGATGTCGAGCCAATTGAAAGACGTTGGCGAAGTGGTGAGCCAGACGCTTACTTCGCTTGGAAAAGAACGACGTTTCTTATCCCCATTGCCATAAAAGCTGCAGCTGATCAATTGAAAGATGATGGAAACCGCGTCGGCTCCATGTTATTAATGAAGATGCTTGCAAACCTTGCATATGACTATCATGAAAAATGCCAACCACTTAGACGCTTGCATTGCTTTAAGAGAAAGCCGTACATGTTCGGTGCTTACGTAACAGCATATGATACCCATGTAGCTCCCACTCCCATCGAGATCTATAACTACAAGGAGCTCGGGAATCTGTATAAATACAACCCAATTGGACCGAATGAAGGCTTTTTCTCAACAAGCGCTGAGGTATTTAGCAGTAGTGAGTTGGCAAAATACTTCGACAACTCAGGTACCATTTCGCTTGATCTCATGATAGCATACTTCACGTCTCTCGCCAATCTAAATCAAAAATTCGGAAGTGTCGATGTTCTTACAGCTTTGTCTACCTGTAGAAACCGTGATATGTTTCTGCTTCATGCGTATATGAACCTAGATTTATGGTTGAAAAACTTTCGAGTATTCCTAGACAATTTTTCAAGTCTACCCTACTCAGAGGACAAGAATGATGGCCCTATTCATCTGTCTGCAACATCAGCCAACTCAGGTTTAGAGAAGATCGTCTTGTGGCGAAATTTCCCAACTTTGATCAAAAAAATCGCGAATGAAACCAAGGAAATTCGCTTCAAAATACCTCTATCTAGAGTCCTACAAAATGTGGAGCCATTGCCTGAAAGGCAACTCCCCATTCTTGAAACGTTGAATGAACTATTTTCAATTCAAAGGGCCATAAGTGGCATTATCATAGCCAAATTAATGCCTCACATTGCTTCTAGGAAACCTGACGAAATTGAGGCATGGGCGAACGCCGAATTTGAGAAATATCGGTTCAGTTTTGATACGAAGGCATTCGTTCAAGCAAATAGCGTAAAGTCCATCAAAGAAATCCTTGAGACGGCGTACTTCGAAGTGTACCAACGAGTGCAAGGTCTTCCGGTTCCTTTGGACGAAGAAACCGAACTCGAAACCAAGGCCTTCCGAAGGATAGCAATCAATCAAGGCGTTGCGATAGTAAAAGAGCGAGGCTGGAGTCACCCCGCATTTGTTCATCTGGATTTGACTGGTTTTCGTGGTGCTGGGCGGTCTGCTGAAAGCTATGTTCAGGAACTTTACAAGATAGCTGCTTTAAATGGTAACCATTTTGGTGGAGAATGCATAACAAAAGACCCGGGAGGAAATGACTATCTGTTATTTGTTTTTTTCGATGTCATGCCAGCCCTTCGAATGGCAGCCAGTTGCCAATCCAGCTACACGGAGCAAGAGATACCCGTAAAATTTGGCGTTGAAAGAACAGAAGTTACGCCAGAAAAGGAATATGACTCAGTCATTTTTGCTATGGGTAGAGCGAAAGATTTATGTGAATACAAGAATGAACCGCAGTACCGTAATACAAGGGACATCTTAGTCTCTTCCGAATTAGTCGATCATCTTGATAAGTCAGGCATTTTGCCTAGGACATATTTTGAGCTTATAGAGAAAGCTGCATTTGAGAAAAAAGGATTAAAGGGCACAGAAGTTGGGATTTACAGATTATTATGGGAGAAGTTTTTAAAGGACAAGAGGTAACAACAGAACTTTGGCGGCCCCACCAAGGGGAAGACCGAAACATGGATAGATTTTACCGATAAAAGTGTGCGTAGGTCAAACCCCGCATCAAAGTTGAGACCGAAGAGAACTGCCTCTACTCGGAGCTGGTCTCCAGTTTGATTGGACTTGCATCGTTTTTGGTGTTGACCTCTATCAGACTTTAACCGACAGACCCTTTGCACGTCAAGCACTAGCGTGTGCTAGAAAACTACATAGCCTCTTTGTAGAAGATATGTCCGTTTTTGGATACTGTTTCTTACTGTTCCTACGAGGGCTCACGAGGGAATAGTGTTCCTACGAGACGCCAGAAAGCCCTTAAGCTCTAGAAGTAACACAGTGTAAAGGTGAGACCTGTTTGGTCAATTTGGTTGAAGATTGGGAAGTTCTAGAAAAATATACTAGAAACCGCAAACTCGGCTTCTCTAACCTATAAGCAACGGCAAAACCATTGAGAACCGCGTACCCATTTTGCGGTATTGGTCTGGGTTTGGATGTTAACTTCGTAGGTTCTCATTGGAAAACTAGCGAGAAATCGATTACAACAGCTCTGTCTTCATTCTGTTAAAGAGGTTTAAATGAAAATGTCTTTCCTCTGGCTAACTTAAGACCTCAAATCCCAATCTTATTAGGACCTCATGTGGGTTGTATGTGTTTGGCGCCCCACACCTTTGGCAATTTACAATGATTGGCTGACCCGTGGCTAAGCATTGGCTGACTTGAAGGCGTCTAAGCTCATGAAAGAATTGGGAGCCGCAGTATCCACAAGTGAAAGCCTTTCGCATGTTCATCAAATACTGGATGCGTTGGACATCCTGAATCTCCCTTTCCATTTCTCTTCCCATTTTTGAAAAAACCTTTAACTTTGCTTCCCAACTTTCGGTTTCTTTCTGTAATGCTTCACGCCTTTGCTTCAGCACGCGAGTGGACTTGAAGTGTTGTCGCAGGGTTCCGAGGCGTATTCCTTCTTCATCCAACTCCTTCTTTAGCTGTGCAAGTTCCTGAACTTCCTTAGCATTAAATCCAAGAGATTCAAATTCATTAATGAACTTCACTAAATTTGCTGCCTTGTCTAAGCCGACATCCAGCAGCATTTGCCTTGTGCTCAGTAAATCTTTAAGGTCCTTCTCAGCAAGGGAGCGCTTCTCCTCAACGCCTTTAAGCTCGCCTTCCAGACGCACTTTTTCTCCCTCAAGCCTAGCAACCTCTTTCGCGGTTTCTTCAGTGATGAGGCCTGAGAGTTCATTGATTCCGATGCCTAACTCATCAAGTCTTGGAAGAACGGAGCAAGCTCTCATTGCGTCCACAACAGTTACACCAGATTTTTGGAGAGCTAAGTTTAGTTGCCTCAGGTCGTCTAGGTCCTGCATCCCCTTCTTAGCGTCTTGGATGACCCTGTTCACGGTTGCTAGGCCGACTCTAAACTCGTTGGCTACATGCCTCTGACTGTTTCCCTCAATCCAGCACCGCAGTATCTTTTCCTCAACGCTTCTCGCGATCTTCCTCAAGACACGTTCACCCTGTTCGGATGTTCTGTTCGGTTCGCATGTTCGGATACCACCTCACAAGGATAGTCTACAGTCCCACATACCTTAAGGAGACCTACGCTTGCTTAAATCCTTAGACCTTCATCTGAAAACCTGTGCGACGGCCTCTAAACCCATAGACCCCCCTCCCCCACCACTCCATGTTCTGGACATATCTCGCCAGGAATAGACTACGGCAATACAAGACGTTCGGCTCAGAGGAGATGTTTTCTTCAGTGATGTCTAGGAAGCTGTTGGATTAAGTGTTGGGTTTTGATTCTTGTTTCTCCTGCCTTGCTTGGGCGATACTTAACGTGTTCTAAATGTCGAAGCCACGTTCCTGCGTCTTACAACTACTGTGGCTTTTGTGGAGCGCCGTTGCGGCCCGAACTTGTATGGACTTATGCGTCAAGAATCTGTGCCAACTGCAAGACTAGAATCCCAATCTTAGCCCGGTTCTGCCCAGAATGCGGACAAGAACAATAACAGGGGTGAACTAACAGTATTTGCCTGCTGAGGAGAGAGGTTGGCTAGCAGGGTCAGAACTCCAAACTTTTAATGGAACAATTAGCGTTCGCTTTCTTCAATCCATCTTGCGACTATTGCGTCAGTTTCCTTCTCGTTAGATGTTAGGCAATGAGCGCATTCGTGAAGAAAAACGTAGAGCATTTGCGCTTTGGATTTGGATATAGTTTCTGAACCTTGCTCTATCTCATATAGTTTTTCTGGTTTTATGTAGATGACATGCAGGTTTTCATTGATATTCTTATATTTAATATGGCTTTTTTGGTGTTCTCCGATGGTTTCTGGATCATGCCACGTTTCGTGAGGTAATATTTCTCTTATGATGACATGTATGCTTTTAGGAAGGTCTTTTGTCATGAGTTTTAATATATTTTGCGATACTTTGATGCAATCAATAAATTCCCAAGCTATGCCTTCATAGTCTTTATGAATTACGAAGTGGAATGTGGTGTCTTTGTATCTTATCTTCTCAAATTTGAAGCTCATATTTTCACTTTCTATCGGCGGCACATTAATAGATTCCTCTTCAAAGCCGAACATAGATTGGCATAGATGACTTTTTTGTGGTAGCTCTTATGACGCACCTGTAAGTTCTGTTAAGGAGAAATAACCGAATGAGTTCGGAACGGGTCGCTGAATAGTCTACCTCGGCGCACTGTTTTACCATATAAGTTTCAAGTCCTCTAATTTTTGGCGGAGTTTCTCTCTTTCCTTTTCAATCTTCTCTATTCTATCGTTCCATTTTTCCAAATCAATATGGGCAAGTAAGGCGCTTCTAACCAAGTGTTCAAGGACGTTAGGGGGCAATGCATCTAGCTCTACAGCATCCATTCCACCTGTATCAGCTATGAAACGTGCTAATCGTGGGTCGCTTGTTTTGGCTGGCAGGGGCGGCAACTGATAAAGTCGGATCTGGTCCATTGTCAATGCAACACGCTTGACCTCGAAGTCGCCTGCACCATAACGGTTAAGTCTATTTTCTAAGTCGCGTTCGATATCCAAACCCGAGGGGTCGTAATCGCCCAGGTAGAGAACTACAGTAGGTTTGTCTTCGTTGCATTCTGCGGCTATGTCATTGACATAGGTGTAACTGCCGTAGCCACGTGTTGGAAACGTCTTCACCCTAAACGCCCCGGCAACTCCCGAGACTAGTCTACTGAGTGCATCCTTTTCAAGCACAACCAAAACTTGGAAAGGTTGATCCTCCCACAACGTTAACGAAAACTGCTCCCAAGAGTTTCTTATGGATGTCTCTACGTCCTTAAGGAAGCTTTCACCGCTTTCAAACCCATAATCTCCGTCTCCTAAGACTTGCCTGCTTCTATCTTCAATCCTAGAAGCGTCTACGTCTCCGTCTTCTCTAGCTTTAACCATGTAGTGGCTTAGACCTTTGTAGTTGGACATGGTGTTCAGGAAAACATGCTTTGAGACTAGTCTGTAGAATAGCTGTCGCAATGTCAATGGAACATCATATTCGGCAAGTATTTCGTTGGCTTGTGCAACAATCTCCTCATACTTCATATTATCGCCAACCCTCACGTCTTTTCCTTCTATGAAGGTCGCGAACGAGAGTTTCTACTGTTTCCGTCAGCTGAGCCACTCTAACAGCTAGCTCAAGGAAGCTCATTTTTCAACCCTTCTTGTTGGATTCTCTCAACTTTGCATTCGCAACGTCCAGCCGTTGTCTCACGTCGGACAACCTCTCCCAAAGAAGGGGTGAGGCTTCGATGAGGCCCACGGCTTTATGTAGTTGTTGATGGGTTTGGCGTAGCTCCTTGATCTTCCAAGACGCTTTCTTCGGGTCGTAGTCAACGATGTTTTCTAGTTGCCACATTTTGGTTTCCAGACTCTCTATTGCTGAAGTTATGTCCGAGACGTACTTCGCAGTGAGTTCCCTAGCCTGTTCACCCTCGATTTTTGAATACCAGGCGAAAACGGATCCCGCACCCTTGCAGACTTCTGTGGCGGCTACCACTCCTTCACGGCTGTAGGGGAGATAATAAACGGATTCGGTGAATTGTAAGGCACCCAATCGGTGGAGTCTACGCAACACTGACTTTCTGACGGTTCCTCCACTTCGTGGGATATCATACGTGATGAGAATCCAGTTTTCTTCGACCTCTTTGACTTCAGGTTGTCTCACGTGGCACATCCCCTACTTTTTCACGCCTCACTCCTTCGCCCACCTACTCTCTAAGGTTTTGACTTTTTCTTTCAGGGCTGTCCATTCTTCCCATTCCTTCTTTCGCAAGTCCAAGTCCAGCAACAAGCCAGCGTAGAACTTCTCTAAGAGTTGTCGGTCTGTAAGGCGCCCCATTGCTAGGGCTTCAATCGCCTTATCTAGACTATCAAAGCGCGTTTGCTCAAACTTTGCTCGGTCGATAACGACTTGAGTTAAGCGAAATGTCTGCAAATTGTTGTGCTTCAGGAAGTCAGAGAGCTCGCGGAAGTTCTCGTTCAGTCGCTCGTCCGATTTTCCTTTCTTATAGGCATAAAGTCCCCCAAAGAGTACACCCTCAATTTCAGACTTCTTAACTGGGATAAGCGTGTGAACGCTCCGCCGTAGCCCTTCGCCAGCCCACGCCTTATTATAAAGCTCCACTAGAATTTCTTCAGCTTCAAACACTCGTATCGACTTGACGCCATCCAAAAGGACGCCCATAGTGTCGAAGCCAAACCCAAGCTGAACAAGCCACGCATTGTCAACCCCAACCTGACCACAATACTTGCAAAGGTAGTCGCGGACAAAGTCCACAACAAAAGGCCAGCAGACCGCATCGATTCCATGAATCCAACGATACTCCTTAGAAACCACAACATCAACAACCACATGACCCTTCTCTCTACCAACAACAAAATCAAACCGCAGAAAACCGTTCACAACGGAAGGAACACTCTCAGGCAATCTCCTAACAGGCACAAAAAAGCGCACACCATGAACACCAAACCAGACATCGCACCCGACCCCTAGGGTAGGTTCACTAACCCGGTTGGGCTTGTAACCGTGCCTCAGTCGTAGGACTCTCTTAGCATCATGAAGCTCACGAAGGTAGAGTTTTACCGTGTTGTAATTAACTTCTTCTAGTTTCGGATCGCCTTTAATGTAACTGTAAACATCCTTTGGCGTCAATTCGACATCGGCGTGACAGTTGAGTATGTGAAGGATCGTGTCTAACTTGCGTTCTTTCGAGAAACGCCTTTTCCTACTGCCCCTACCATTGGTTATAACCCAAGACTTGGGCCGATGCGAAAGAGTTTTGTCAGCAAAATTACTCAATATGATATTGCGCCTCCCTGCTGGTGCGGAAGAAGCCCAATGGGTTGAGGTTGTCGTAGCATGGCGCCTTCGAGGTTGTGCCGATCCCGGCGTTCTATTGTTATCATGATTGCGAAGCCTCACTTGCATTCAATGTGTGTCGTCCCTCGCGGTTTCAATCGACCTAACATAGAATGCCCTGTCTGTCCTCAACAGACCTACTCGAGTACCCGGTCGAAACGAAGACAACCTCGTCTGCAACACCTCTGACTCTGGGCCGTCCTTTGGAAAAGACAACACGATGTGCTCAGCACCGCAAGACAACTCTACGGAAACTTCTGATTCGCCTATATTGAGACCTAGAAAACACGCAACGCATTCAAACCAAGCTTGGAGGCATGTTTCCTTATCCATTAATCTTTGCCTCCACTTCAAGTGCCTTCTTTTCTTCCGCGCTCAGGTAGCAGAGCCTAGCCAGTTCTTTTCGCACTGATCTACGAACAAAATCGCTTAACTGCTCACCCCTGGCACTACAGATCTTCTTAATGAGTTCTATGTCTTCAGAGGACATTCGAGCATAAACTATCGGTCTTGACACTGTTTGTCACTAGCAAACTTTATGTACGGATGGATAGGATCCTATTTTTCGGTGTGAATTGAGATATCAATCGATCTGGCTAACTGATGCTGATTTCGATAGGGTATCCGATATACTCATCTCATCAAAAGCTGCAAAATCCTGTTTTCCATCTCAGAAAGGATTGCTAGTATTCTCCCTCAAGAAAATCCCGAACGCCAGATTACAACTCTCTCCAAAAGGAAAACTTAATGTATACCACAATTCATATGGAGAACTTCACGAAATTCTAAACGTTCTCAAGAAACTTTTCATTTCTGAGCAAGGAAAAACAGCTCAATTCAAGCTACTAAAGATGATTCCTGCTAGGGAGGTGCTGATGGAAACCTACAAAGATGAACGCAATCTACTGAAGTCGCTTGATGGCGAAATCCTAGGGTCGCTGATAGAACAAGGTCTGGTACTCAGCTCAGAAGATTTGAAAAAGAGAAAGCGAAACTCTTAAAGACTTGATTCCAGGTTATTGCGTGGTCTACAACTTCAGGAATGTTCGAAGTAAAGACCAAAAGACTTCTAGGAGATATTGCTTGTATATCATTGCATACATGCTCTGAGTGGTTTGAGGAGTTGTGGATGCATACATGCATGTTTACACTTGAACACATGTTCACCAGTAAAATGCTGAGTTTCTATGGCCGGATTGTTTAAAACACTTGTTCAAACCTTTCTAAATCCTGTCAGTTTATGAGTGAAGAATAGTTGAAAAATAACAGAAATGGATACAAGTCAATCGCTTCTTTACTAATTGGACGAGAGCTCGACAATTTCTGTTACGTGCTATTTGGCCGCAGAGTTCTTAAAGTCCTCGTTAATTTCCCATTTCAGCCAGATCTGCCGAATCTGTGGACGTAATAAGGCGTAATCAAAGACTAGGCACCGCTGGTTTTCTTTGGGGAGGTGACTTTTGAGAGATCTTTCTCTGCCGAGCCTTCTCTCCAAGAGTTACCAGAACCAGCTATAAGATTATTAGCCCTTTGAGCAAACTAAAATTAGAAAAGGGGGTTACAAATGGCACAAAAGAGGAAGAACCGGAGAAGTTCTGGCAAAAGAACGTATATCAGAACAAATTCAAATATCTGTCAAAATAGAAGTATCAATGAACTGCCAGCCATGGATGAGACATCCACTTAATACGGCGTAGGGAGGAGGTGGAATGATGGAAGAGAGAACCGCTCCGTTTTCTAATGGAAGCAGTAGCTACCATAGCATAAGCCCATTTATCAGAAATGATACACTAATCAACTTATTCAATCTGCTTGAGGACCATGCTTACGGCGTATTGAATGCATATCTCGAGAATCACGAGTGGAATGATGAGGCGAAGCGATTAACTGAGTCTCGCTTTATAGGGGTTGGAACATATCGTTTACTTACAAATATTCTCATTGAACATCTAGATGGATCCCTAGAGAATCTCATCGACTTCTATGAGGAGTGCAAACGACCAAAGGATGACCCCCACTACGAAGATTTAATAGTAGCTATTCTTATGAATTTAGTAGTAGGGATTATTGCAAACCTTTGCTATGATCTTCTAAAGAAGAAAGCCCGCGGATTTAAAGACTCTAAAGAACTAGCCGAACGACTTTGGAAGGTATTCGGCAGAGGGATTGATTATATTTTCAGAGCACGGTGGATTAGAGATATGCTCTGGCGTAAGTATATTCCGAAAAATGATCATGCTGTTTTACTTAAATACCTAAGAGAAAAATATCTGACCGGGAAGAAACAAACTGAAGTGGATTCGAATACACTCCTTAAAATGGAGGCGGAATTTCAGGTGATGGCAAAGAAGCACGGTATTAAGCTTGCTGATATGCAGACTTCTTTAATAGTCGAACTTATTAAGCTAACGTCCAGCACAGTTGAACTTGTCCGGGTTCTTCAAGAATTCAAAGCTTTATTGAAAGAATCGTGAGGCCATTATGGACATGGATAAAACTGTTGTATATTATATGGAATGGTTGAAACGGATGACTGATATGGACCGAATCCATCTTAAGGCACTAGAAGAGATCACAACGGGAATGGTTGATCATCTCCGGGTGATCATACGTGAGGGAGATATCTCGAGAGCTCAAAAGGCAAAGAATTCCATTGCTATGTATAGACATGTTCTCGATCAATGTCAAAAACAAGGTGGAGACTCGTTGTTGCGAGCACTCGAGCCATGCCGTGCCGACTTAAATAAACTGTTACATGTTCCTGAGGAAAGCGAACCTCCAACAAGTGTCGATCTATCTGAAGCAAATTGGTCTGAGAGGCAGACGATAATCGGTAAAATCAAGCGCATTATTGGGCATCTTGACGTCAATGAGCTGGCATCCCTTAGGGATGGCTATTTCGGAACTATGATCTATCTTATAGACACAAGACCAACTGTGCACGAACTTTTGAACTGGCCTGACAAGAACTCAATCATAATATCTGGAGGAGGAGGTGGCGCCTCGGAGGAGATGAACTATGCTCGTTCAGAGGGTATACCATACATCAATAATGCCGGACGTTATCTTTCAGAACTAGTGCATCTTGATGGAAAGGTCGTAAGATTATTTTGTTCCAGCTCTCCCAGCATTGAGGATCGGGGGGTTAAGATGGTAGCATCTCTCCCTTCTACCGAAGTAACTTTTCTGCAGCCAATTGAATATATAAACCAAGTAGCGACACACCCTATCGTTAGAGAACAGGCTTACGCTTTCCTTGCTTGGTGTGTAGAAGGATCCAAGGCTGGAGCGGCAATATATGAACAGCTGAAGCCTTTGATACCGACGGAACGATACAAACGCCATATTGATGAAGGACGACAAATTCCACTTAAACAATACCCTGAAGGGTACAAGATCGAGACGGTAAGCCAACTGATACGTGCTTTGGCGCGCTTTGCCGCAGCAAGAGAACGGAGAGATTTCGACTATGCCCATGAAGTTGCGCGAGCCTTTCTATGTGAGCCGTTAATCCAAATTCTCGTAGGCGTCTTGTCTGAAACAAAGTAAAAAAGGACTCGCTAGTGGATAATAGCGGTAAAATATTCTAGGAAGTAATGGAGAAGCCCGTTAGGGTTTCATGGTGGCCTGGGATTCAGACTTTCGTCAAGCATATTAGGTGTTTTTTTTACTGGTAAACTCAAGTGGGGGTCCTACCCTCCGCACTACGGCCAAAAGTTCCCATTTAGTCGTCTTTTTGACGCGTGCATTTTCTTAGACTATAAAAGAAGTCTTAGAACTAAACTTATCACG
>Ga0315314_1000312_pt1 | contig 60160 bp, 66 predicted proteins | sample TDP9_MG_FD_203631 | JGI IMG/M metagenome (GOLD analysis project Ga0315314, IMG submission 203631) | Freshwater sediment microbial communities from Lake Towuti, South Sulawesi, Indonesia - TDP9 | ecosystem: Environmental > Aquatic > Freshwater > Lake > Sediment | place: Indonesia: South Sulawesi...
CCTACGATTGGGTGTTTGGAGGAGAGCTGTTCCTACTTATGCTCGAATCATGTTTAGATGCGCGACTAAGCTCAACGTAGCGGTAACTAATAAGTGTAATATGAGATGCAAGACCTGCGGTATTTGGAAGATCTACCAAAGGGAACCGGAACTCGCCAACAAAGAGTTGAGGATAGGTGATTACGAAGAGTTTTTCAAAGTGCATAGTGCTTGGGGCTGGATCAGCTTTACTGGTGGTGAGCCATTCCTAAGGGATGACTTAATCGACATTATGCTTTCCATAGCAGTAGCCGCCGCCATAGCACTAGCCGCCCTGACCATCAACTACGCTTGGTTCCTAGCTGTCTAGGACTGGCCATCATAGCCCCCACCGCCCTGACCTTCTTCTACGGACCAGATTACACGTCAGACGCCACCTCCCCACGCCATACTATCCATCACTCACCCTCAGTGAGATGCGCACCCACTACAATTAGGCATCTAGAGATAGTGAACCCCGTCGAACTTAGTTGCGGCCCTCATATTTATTGGCATGTAGGAAGGTGAAAATTTGAGAATCTGTCATATTACTAGCTGTTTCTCTCCAAGCTACGGCGGAATCGAAACTTCTGTGTATAGCATTTGCAAAAGGTTGGTGAAAGAGGGTCATCAGGTTAAAGTTATAACAAGTAGCCGAGGAAAGCCGCCGGGAAAGTATCGTGAATGGATTGATGGCATAGAGGTAATTCGGCATCCCGAGAGGTTCCATATTCTGGAAGCTCCGATTATCCCACAGATAGCGCTTCATGCATTATTTGAGAATTATGATGTTCTACATATTCATGGTATGACGCCAACCATTACTGATCTTTCATTGATACTAGGTAAAATGTTTAGACGCAAGTCGGTTGTGCTTACTTATCATTTTGATGCTGAGACTGTGGAGTACGGATTCCTTGGGCAATTCGCCAGCAAAGTTTACGCTCATGTAATACGTTTAATAGTAAAACTTGCGGACAAAATAGTTGCTACAAGCAAAGGATACGCTGATACAAGCTTAGTGCTCCGCAGTATTTCAAGCAAAATTACAATTATCCCATGTGGAGTTGACCTAAGCAAATTCGCATTTCATCAAAAGGGCGATGAAAACGTCGAGATGAACTGCATCAATAGTGAATGTAATCAGAAGGTACTGTACGTTGGCAAACTATGTTGGTACAAGGGCATTGAGTACTTGATACAAGCGATGAAAATCGTTACTAAAACTGTGAGAAACGTCCAACTAATCATCGTTGGAGACGGTCCTCAGCGAGATAAGCTCTCCTCTCTCGTAAACGAAGTTGGGTTGAACAACTACGTTTCTTTCATGGGCTGGGCGCCTGAAGACTCTCTACATGAATATTATCAAATGGCTGACCTCCTCGTTTTGCCAAGCTTTTCGAGGCGTGAGTCGTTTGGAATAGTACTTTTAGAGGCTATGGCCTGTGGGAAACCAGTAATTGCAAGCAACATTCCTGGTCCTAGTTCAATAATCAAAAATGATAAATGCGGTTTATTAGTTCATCCTAAAGATTCCTCGAGCTTGGCGGACGCTATCATAACGTTGCTTGTTGCTGATGACAAACGCAAAAAGATGGGCACGTATGCGCGTAACTTTGTAGGAGCAAACTATGATTGGGACAACATTGCAGCAATGTATGAAGCGATTTACAATCAAATGAGCGTAACTCGCCGTGCGTAAGGTGCAGTGTGATGGAAAACATTCTCAGCGGTATAAAAAACTATTATGACGAAAATAAACCAATGTTTATGGTCTTGCTGACTTATTCGGTTATCCTGACAACAATTTGCATTATCGAAATCTTGAAGGCTGATGGATTTTGTGGGTGGAGTCTATACCCATACTTTGATTACGTTTCTAGGGTTCACGCTACTCCCTTCATCGATTTCCGGAGCGGGTATCCGCCAGCTGGGCTCATACCTTATTATCTCTTATTCCAATTTTCTGATGGAGTAGCTAGTTTTCAGCTTTATTTTACCCTTGTGAACGTCGGAGCTTTAGCTCTTTCAATGTTTTTCATATACTTGGTGTTATCCTCAGCTTATAGTAAGGCTAACGCAATGAAATCAATTGTGATAATAGCGTCTTTACCGTTCATAGCTATGCTTTCTCTTTACAGCCATGGATGGTACAAGACACTATACGGCGTATACGTGTTGCATTCTGTCGAACCTTTATCGCTACTTTTCATGACCGTGGGTCTATACTGTATGATTGTAAGAAGGAGCCCTATTCTTACGGGGTTGTTCATAGGCCTCGGATTCATGACCAAGATATATCCTATTTTGTTATTGATACCTGCTATTGCTCTTTTCAGGTCTAGAAGCGACGCTCTTGAACTATTATACGCAACGTTTGCTTCAACGTTTATCATAAGTTTACCCTTTTTAATTCTGGACCCTTTCATGTATGCGACAGTCTTTCTCCATCACGCCCTTAGGGGGCCTAGTAACACCATCTACGCCTTGATTGAGGGGTTTTACGGTCATACCGGGCTCCTCCATCCAGCCTTTGATCAATTTCTCTATCATTGGCAATTTGTCAAAGCATACATTCCGAGAACTAATGACCACGCGTTCTATCTCTGGAAAAAACCTTCACTACCAATAGTTTTATTTATAGGCCAAGCGACGGCTCTCATTGCTTGCTATCTCCTACTACGAAAACATTCCAATTCAAGAACCTTCGTCAAAGGCTCGTGTTTAACGATTTTATCTTTCGTCTTTTTCTCCAAACTATATTCACCGCATTTTGCGGCCTTCATACTTCCGATCGTTGTCATTTCACTTGACAAGTTCATTCACAAACTTTTGTTCGGAGTATCACTTTACGTAATGCATGAAATACAAGGCCTCATATGGTCACGAAACTTCTACGACCTCCGTTTTCCGCTATTTACGTCTGAGGTCATTATCCGGTCTTCAGCTATTTTGATCGTCATCGCATTACTATCATATGAGCTAATCAAGGGGTCATCAAATGCTAATTAACAAGTTGAAGCTTGTCTTCATTTCAGGGCTTTTACTTACACTGGTCTCTACAGCGACATTCACTGTTGATGTTTTTAGTTTCCCTTATGGCGAAACTGAATATTATTCTGGAGTGATAGAGATGGAGTATGGTAAGGAGTCGTCACTAATTCTTCCAGAATTGAAACCAAGCGATAGAGTGTTCATATCCCTTCACACTACAGCATCGGTAGATTTGATGATCTCAACGGGATCTAACGTCATTGCTACTGCCCCCTTTGAAATTGAGGGAAGACCGCATGTCTTTGTTGATTACTTAGTTGTTACAAAGCGATATCTCTTCATAGCCGAAGAGGCTGGTGATTATGCATTATATTTCACTCCCTCAACCCCCAAAACACCCTATAGCCTTGTTAAGAGTGGTGACCTAAACATAACCATATCCCAAACAACGTTTAATGGCCATAAGATGCTTAACGTAACGTTATCCTCCTTTAAAAATATGGGTGAACGTTTCCCGAAGATCTTTTTGATTTACCCCGTAAGCGTCACTGTGAAGGAAGACTTCGAAGTGAGTGGATTTATTGGTCTACTAAAGGGTGGCGTTGGTATGGTTACCATCGACATTGTTGATGAGACCGATTACGCTTTTTACTCCTACCTAATTCTGGAGTTTTTTGTAAAAGAAGGAACTCTTAGGTTCTTTGAAGTAAATGCGACTTCCGAGGAGATGTTCGGTTACGGGAACATAAGCGGCGATGACATTTCATTTATATGCATCGGCATGGCTTTAGACAAGTCACATTTTGCATTTGAAAATGAAAACATCGTCTATGCGAGTGTGTTGCTTGGGGACTTGAACATATCGAATGGCGGCAAACTAGTTAAAGTTGATGCAGAAGCGCACAACGTTTTTTCCGTGCCGTATGAGGTTTATATGTTCGCTAAATATCGTCCGAGTTATTATGTCTACGTATTACAATCGTTCACCGTTATAGGACTGATAATGGTTGGAGCTGTTTTTTTCACAAGGGGTAAGAGAAAAAGATGAATTTCTGGGATTCAGTGGTCGAGAGGTTCGGCGACAACCTTGAAACGGTTTTAATACCGGGAGCGCCGCTCTTAATGAATAAGATTGTTCAGGCTCTTCAAGAGAGGGCTCTCACGAACCTCTTCACCAGTGTCCGATTCATTGTTGTGGCTGAAATGGGAGTTGGGATTGGCCGTTGGATTCCCTTTTATGCATCGAAGGACAAATACGCGGTTGGCATTGACATTTCGCGCAGCATGCTCAAAATTGCAAAGCACAAGGTCTTTAGAGCCAAGCTGAGCAATGTGGATCTAATACTCGCTAGCGTGGAGGCTATACCGCTACGTTCGAATATTGTAGATCTAAGCCTTTCAATCACATGTATTCAGCACGTAATTGATGAAACTAGACATAAACATGCTTTAAGTGAAATTTTGAGATGCACCAAGAACCTTGCTGTCTTCCTGGAATCTAAGTCGATGAAGAACCCCATGACACTCAGCCATTACTACCCGACACTTCTTCTACCAATTAAAGAATACATTAAGATATTTAATGAACTTAAGGGAAGAATAGTGAAACTGTGTGGTGTCGATTTTTTGCCTTTTTTTTGGTGGCTGGAGAGAACAAGAGACTTCTTCTATGCTCGCATTCCTAACTTAAAAATCCCACTATATGGAGGCTCTTTAGCATCGAGATTCATGCGAAGTATCTACCACATTTTCGCGTGTTTTTCGATTGCGCTATCATTACCTTTCGCCTCTCTTCTTGGTAAGAACCTGGTTCCTTCACGGCATTTTCTTGCAGTTGTTAAAAAAATCTGCTAAAATCCCGTAGCAATGGCACTCTTACATTCAAAAGTACATTAACAGTACCGAAAGATTTTTCCTTTGATTATTATGGTGAAGCAGCTGGTTTTTCACAGTATATAACAAGCGATCTCCGGTCTTCAACCTTCCTATTTCCCACATTATGTTTCAGGAAACAGTCTAGAAATAGTAAGGTAAAGTTGATATCTAGATCTGAACAAAAAGGCTAGAAAGAGGTGAGAAAATTGCCAACGAATGAGGACGACCCTTTAACGAGAAAACATCCTGAACCACGAAGGAGCTCCATACTTAATTCGTGGAAAGAGAAATTAGGGATCGAAACCGGACGAGATCTATTGATTTTTCTTGTAGTTATGGGTGTTGCTGTTACCATTTTAATCACGTTAGTGTTTGCAGGTGTTGGATATATTGTCCCAATTCCATACTAGGTAATCAATTGACAGATCAGCGTTTGAAAACAAAAGGCAGGAGGAAGAAGAAATGATAGAGTTGATTTTATTTGCCATCGTGATGGCAACAATAATTGCTCTTCTCCTTTCCCTACTATACATGAACTGGTTAATCCATGCGCTTTATGACTTTGGCCTTCGATTTAGTTACGAATGGGCAGGTCCTTATTACTCAACGTTAAGGCTAGGCTTTGCATTGTTAAGTATCATGGTAATAGCCTCACTTAGTATGGTTATACTTTATAGAAGGCTCTCGAAAGTCAAGAAGCCTGGTATAGAAAGAGAGCTTTATCCGCAAACTCTGATGAAAAGGGTGCAAGAGCTGAGGCTTGAGCTGTGGAAGTATAAAAGAAAGCCCTCCGGAGTAGCTGGTCACATCCTCCTGCTTCTCGGGGCAACAGCTTTCGTCTCATCCATCATATACGAGTCATCCATTCTAGCCTTTATTGGCCTAGGACTAACCTTTTGGGGCGTTCTGTTCTCGTTCACAAGACCCGTAAGATACGTTAAGTCCAGCCTCCTAGATTCTACGGTCATTTCCACGCTTACGAATATTGCTCGAGTGATAGCCGACTTAGGCTATAGAGGTAAGGGCATATACTTGCCCCCACGATATCTTAAGGGGCTGAAGGAAGGAACCGTATTCATCTCATGTAAAAAAGACAGCACTATACCAACCGTGGAGGAAATAAGTGATGAAAACATCTTTATTAAAAATCCAGAAGGAATTTGTCTCACCGCCTCTGGGCTAGGCCTTGTGAATCTCTTCGAAGAGGAGCTGGGAATAGACTTCGCCAAAGTCGACCTAAAATACCTACAAGACAATCTACCCAAACTTTTTGTTGAAGGATTAGAGATAGCTGAAGACTTCGAAATGAAAACGCAAGGCAACATGGTCCGCGTAAAAATGACGGAAACCATCTACAAAGACATCTGCAGCGAGATAAGAAAACTTCCAAACATTTGTGTTTCCTTCGGCTGCCCCCTATGCAGTTCCATTGCGTGCGCGCTAGCAAGGTCCTCCGGAGAACCTGTCGTCATCGAAAAAATCAAACCATCTGTTGATGGCAAAATGATTGAAGTCTACTACCGAATTATGGGAACAATTCCATCTATGATCTCTAAAGAGCAAACGGTGGTAACCCTTATAGAGGCTCCCCCTGCAGAGGCTCCACCTCCACCTCCCAAGGGGGTAGCTCCTGAAGAGGTTTCCGCGGAAGAGGTTGTCATATACATCTCGTCGACGAAATTGATTGGCTTAGTCCTTGCAGCTATCGGAACGTGTACTCTGATCTGGATTGGCTGGTTAACGTGGTATGACATAACAACATGGAGTAAAAGCCTCGCCTTGATTTTCTTTGGCTCCAGAACCGGTGAGGCCATTAGTCTAGGAATAGGCATGAAGGTAATCCACTATTTTCTGATGGGCGTGGCTCTCTTCCTCTCAGGTGTATCAATGCTCTTCCAGAAAAGGGGAGAATGAGAAAATGCAGTTTCCCTTAACCTTCATGGACATCAGCCTCTGGCTAGCCGTCACCGCCATCATCCTACTCGCCACATCCGAACTGGTCTCACCACACCACAGACAAACAAGCCTAATTATCGAGAAAAGAAGACTAAGACAAGCGGCCCTTCTGCTCGGCGTACTGTTCATGTTCACCGTCCTCATACGAGTCTATTCGATGCTTTGATAAGTTTCAGTCAATACTTTCCCTTGAATTGTGAAAAGCACTACTACTGTGGTCATTCGAGGATACCAAGCTCTACGATAAAAAACAGCCAAGACTTAGAGCTGTTGAGACAGGCGTTTCCCAAGGCCTTGTCCAAACACATAAACATCCTAGGGAGCCTCATCGATCGATAAGACATTCATGCTCGTGCGAATTCTAGACGATTTGATAGGATTTGGAGTAGATTCCCTTTAGGACTAATGTAAGCGATAGAAGATACTTCCAGAAAATAACTTCATAATTAACATATTCTAGAAAATATCTTCTTTTTTAGAGTTGAGATCAAATGAGCGAATCAACATGATTAACGACGTATTGGATGAGAACCTCCGAATCCCGCTTGGAAGGGATGAATTGATTAAGGTAAGGACTCGAGCCCTTAGGCGCGGGGTTTGGTTTAGGGGGTTAACGAGGGCTGAGCGAGCAGTGGTGGACTTGACCATAAGGGTTGTGGAGAGGGTGCGCAGCCTCCTGCTGGAGAAGGTGCTAATTTCGGTGGTAAAGAAGCTGCTGGATGCCATGGAAGGGGAGGCTGCCCGTTTGATGAGGACGGTTGGACGCTCGATAGCCCGAAGGTTGAGTGGAGTCGCCCGGGGCTGGGGGAACCAGTCGGCTGCTGGATGGGCGGAAGAACCCGGCTTTATACGATATTTGAGCATAATGCACATGAACACTCCAGCGCTGTTCGAAGTTTAGAGCCAAGACTGCAACCGTATGATGTAAGGCAATTTTTCGGTGTTTACAAACCACGGTATTCCAAACTTGAAAAACGTGAGAGACTGAAAATGCAAATGCACATAAGCCTACACAACATAAGTTATAGAAAGGCCTTCTTTTCCTTGTTCGTGTTAGGCTTTGTTGTCAGGTTGATACCTGAGGTCTTGTCTTATCCGTATCCGATAGGTTTCGATACGTTCTATTATGTGGAGAGGATGCAAAGTGGGGTGGTGTGGTATCACTGGTCGGACGTGTTTTCCACGTGGCTGCTTTACGCATTGTTGATACCACTGTACAAGATCGTGCAGGTTGACCCGTTTTTCTTGTTGAAGCTGGTGGCGCCCACCTTTTACGCGCTGAATGTGTGTGGAGTCTACTACTTTGCTGGAAAGGCGTTGAATTGGGAAACGAAGAAGGCGTTGACGGCCGCGTTTTTCTTCACGTTTCAGCTGGCTTCGTTGAGAGTGTCATGGGACTTTTATAAGAATACGCTTGGATTGGCGATTCTCCTCTTCCTGCTGCCATTAATTCGGAACATGGAGAAAAGGAAGGATTTCGCGTCGTTCGTTCTTCTTTCCATTCTCGTTGTGTTTGCCCATGAGCTTGCATCGGTTATTATGTTCGCCGTGATTTTTGGAGTGATGATAAGCGATTTCTTTAAAGGTAAGAGAGCGAGGATGCTCAAAGTTTTGGCTACCACATCCCCGGCTTTAGCCATATTCATGATGAGCGTTTATCTGAGAATGTTTCCTGTGCCAGCGCCGAGTTATATGGAGGCGAATGTTATTACTGCTGGGGATACAGCGTATCCGACACCAGGTGGTTTACCTTTCTTGGTTGATTATTTGGGTATGGTATACCCGGGCCATTATTGGCCCACGTATTTGGATCTTGTTTCGGACGTTTTATCGCGTTTCGCCATTCTCTATTTGTTGTGTCTGCCCTTCGCTTTTGTCGGCTTCTTCAGAGATCGCATTCTTGATGGTTGGACGTTGTTGCTTGTAGTAGGAACCTTCGACTCTTTGATAACGCCCTTCTGCGCGTTGGATTTCTGGGATAGGTGGATGTATATGCTGGTTTACCCATTCACCTTCTACACGGTGAATGGCATTAGAAGAGTTTTGGAGTCAAATCGAAGTTGGTTGGGGTGGATAAAAATATCGAGGAGAACGATGTTTGGGATTCTGTTGTCAATGATTATCTTACAGCCGCCACTTTTCATGGTTGCGAAGTACTATGACTTTGGAGCCACTCGTGTTATGAGGTTAGAAAACACTATTCCTTTGCAGGATGTGGAGGGGACCATCGAGGTCATAGAGTGGCTAAATAGTATACAGAGTGGTTCATGTGTGCTTGTGCATGAATACTTCTTTCGATGGGCAGACCTTTATTTAGACAAGAAATACACGATCGTTTATTACTTTAGAGATGTCGAGGGGGCTTTAACCTTGGCGTTAGATCGTCATTTCGATCCCATATATATGATATGGTGGAACGAAAACGTGGAGTGGTCTTATGGAAAGGAATCATACTTTAATATCACTGTTCCAAAGCATTTCGTACCCGTCTTTAGTAGTGGAAGGGTTTCTGTTTTCGAATATCGTAGCTCATTACTCGCTTGAAATTCTTCGGAAATAGCAAGGGTAGAAGGTTCGGCTTAGAGTTTTATAGTTCTATAGAATTTTTCTAGAAGATACCTTCACAAGTATTGAAAGCTGTTAGTGGCTTTATAGTGAATGAATAGGCATGAATAAAGACAAAGGACCATTGATTATCGCCGCTATTCCCGCGTACAATGAAGAGAAGACTATTGCAAAGGTGGTTGTGCAGGCATCGCGATATGTGGACAGAGTTGTGGTTTGTGATGATGGGTCTGTGGACATGACAGCTGAAATAGCCGAAGGGCTTGGAGCTGATGTGGTTCGGCATGAGAGGAACATGGGTTATGGGGCAGCGGTTCAGAGCATGTTTAGGAAGGCGAGGGAGCTGGATGCGGACATCATGGTAACCTTGGATGGCGACGGCCAACATAATCCACACGAGATCCCGGCGTTGGTGAAGCCGATCTTGGAGGGTGAGGCGGATTTGGTGGTGGGTACAAGATTTTCGGGCGAGGCTAACGTGAAGGAGGTTCCATTCTATAGGCGAATGGGTATTAAGGCGATTACGAAGCTGACGAATACTGCCTTGAATTATGGGGTGAGGGATGCCCAGAACGGTTTTCGTGCGTATGGTCGTAAGGCTATTAAGGAGTTAAGGCTTTTTGAGGGTGGGATGGGCGCCAGCGTCGAGATTTTGATGGAGGCTAAGAAGAAGGGTTTTGGGGTTATGGAGACTCCAGTGAGTTGCAAGTATCGAGGTTTGGAGAGGACTTCGAAGCATGACCCGTTGAGGCATGGTGTGGGCGTGTTGATGTCGATTGTGAGGTTGGTGGTGGAGGATAGGCCCCTGCTGTTTTTAGGTGTGCCTGGTACTGTCTCGTTGTTGGTTGGGGTGTTGTTTGGGATCTGGATGCTGCAACTCTATTCGATAGAACATCGCATAGTGACTAATATCGTATTGGCTTCTATGGCCTTCGTACTCATCGGGTTCTTTGCCGTCTCTACGGCCATAACGCTCTACGCTATAATAAGGTTAGCACAGAAAACGAAGTAACAATGACCAAGGTAAAATCTCGTTATAAGGTATATGGATAATGATTTCCGTTATTATGCCATTATACAAACCAAACCCGTTATACCTCAAACAAAGTATTGACAGTATCGTAAGTCAGACATACCGTAACTGGGAACTTATAGTGATTCTGGATCCAAGTTCATCGCAAGCGGATTTTTTGACCACTAAAATCACATCAGAATATGCTGGTGCTTGGAATGTTCGATGCCTAAAGAACAGTAGAAGGTCGGGGATTGTTGCGTCGCTAAATAGAGGCATACTTAGCGCAGAGGGAGAATTCATAGCTAGAGCGGACGGAGACGATATTTGTGAGCCAAACAGGTTTGAAGTACAGCTAAACGAGATGAAAAAAAGGGGTCTAGATTTTCTTGGGTCATGGGCGTTTGTAATAGATGAATCTTGTAAAAAAATTGGAGAGCTTAGACCCCCCGTTAATGCTACCTCTATACGAAAGTTGATTCTATTTCATAATCCCTTCCTCCATCCAACGATGATATTTAGAAAAGATGCTCTATTATCCGTGGGGTTATACGACAACAGGATGGGTCATAGTCAGGATTACGAACTCTGTATGCGGCTTTTGTCCCAAGAGTTCCGAGGAGCGAACATCCCCAAGTATCTTCTAAACTTGAGAGAAAATCCCTGCTCCAGCACTAGAGGAAGTAAATGGCTTGAGACAAGACTAGACTATATATTAGCAAAGACGTATGGTCTCATAATTCATGGGTTCCGCACACCGTTAGATTTTATTTTCTTGGTAACTTCACCAGCGGCTCTGCTTATTAGTCCCCGGATGGTTAGGGCTCTAAAGATTTTGGCCCGTGTATACATTCCACATAAATTGACCCGTGAAGGTATGTAAAACGGAAGAGTACAGGGAAGCGTTAACTGAACAAATCTCCAAATGACGAGTTTTGGTTACGGGAGGAGCGGGGTTCATCGGGTCAGAGGTAGTGTACCAATTACACAAATATGGAGCGCAAGTCACCATTCTTGACAACTTTTCTTCTGGCCGAGTAGAGTATATCCCTGACGATTGAAGGCGCGTGAGGGTCATTAAGGGGGACATAGTTGACGAATGAACAGTTAAGCGCGCCATCGTAGATCAGAAATAATTCTACACATTGCCGCATTGCCCAAGGTGGTCAATTTGCTAAAGTCTCCAGAAGAATAACATGGTCTGGAACTAAAAATGAAAGATCTTACGGGTAATTCCTCTCTTCTCTAAAGAAAAAAGGGATAGCGTGCGATTAAGTTACAGAAGAAAACCTCGCAAGAAAAGTAATGGAACCAGAAGATGAGATTAAAATCAGGGCGCGCCGATGAAGGTAATTCTAGTTCGTTCGGCTCCGCTGATGTATTTCAAAAGGCAACAGAAGAGGTTATTGATCATGCGTATTTTGCTTATATCAACTAATCCAGACTTTCAAATTAAAGACACAGGTACAACGGCAACTCGTAGAAAACTAATTGAACTCCTTTTACTCAGTAATCGGTTGTTTTTTTTGGATGCAAAGCCTCATTGTGAAGACGGTATTTCTGCAAGATACTCTTCAGAAGAAATAAACAGAACATATCACTTCAAACAACTGTTTCTTGGCAAAAGGTGTTTAACCATGTTTACGGATTTAAATCCGTTTTTCTTTCTGAAGGTTAGAAAGATTGTTGATAAAGAAAAAGTAAACCTGATTATAGTCACAGAGCCTTATGGTATAGTAGTACTTAGCTCAATATGTGGCGGAATACCAGTAGTCTATGACTCACATGATGTAGCTGGTGATCACGCAAAGATAGGTTGGAAGAGATTACAGATGGATTTCAGAATCACCATGGTTCCCCTATTGAACTCGTTTATTAGGAGTATTTTTCTAGGTTACATTATGTCTCTGGAGAAACTAGCATGCCGGATGGCTAAGCATATAATCGCTATCACAGATCTTGACAAACAAAGATTTAATCAGGGGTATGGTGTACGTCCGGACAAGATAACGGTTATTCCACCATGGATAGAAGTCGAGGAACATTCTGATGGTAGTCGTGGGACTAGGAAGGACGATGAAATAATCAACGTTATTTTCCATGGTACTTACCGACATCCAGCAAACTATGAAGCCTTCATGCTGATTATAAACTATATAGCTCCTAAAATTTATGACAGAGATAGGAATATTCAATTTATATTAGCTGGCACAGATTTGCCAAAATTTGAAAAGGAAAATATAAAAGCTCTTGGGCATGTTGATGATTTGAATGAGCTTCTCAAGTCATGTCAAATCGCCATTGTACCTATTCGAGGGGGAACAGGTATCAGGACAAAGATACTTGACTATATGTCAGCAGGGTTACCTGTAATTACTACTAGAAAGGGCATAGAGGGTATAAAAGTCGAAGATGCGAAACATGCCATCATTGTTGATACAGTCGATGAGAGGTTTATCGACGCTATTCTGGACCTCGCGAGTGACGATGAGAAGCGACGAACACTAGGGATGAGCACCTTGGAGCTAGTAAGAGCAAAGTATAATCGAGAAAGTATTAAAGCTAAAGTAGATACAATGCTATCAGAATTAAAGGACTCATTAAGAAAATGCGCGCGCTAAAGTAGCGTGGTGATTAGGGTACTTGTGTGTAATGACGTCTCCATTTGTATATATAATTGTATTGAACTGGAATCGAAAATATGATACCTTGGAATGTTTGGAATCGTTACAAGATGTTTGTTATCCTAATTATAAAGTTCTCGTCGTTGATAACGGTTCAACTGATGGATCCTCATATATCATAAGAAAGAGATTCCCTAACATCACACTTATTGAAAATGAAAAAAATCTGGGGTTTGCTGAGGGAAATAATGTAGCAATAAGGCATGCATTAAGGGAGGGAGCAGACTATATTCTTCTTCTGAACAATGACACTGTTATTGACAAACAATTACTTATGGAACTTGTAAAAATTGCAGAGAGCGACCTTAAAATTGGAATATGCGGTCCGAAAATCTATTACTATAATGCCCCGAATACGATATGGTTTGCCGGTGGTCTAATTAAAAGAGGAATAGCTTTTCATATAGGTGACGGTGAAGATGATCAAGGTCAGCATGATAAGATAACATTTGTTGATTATATTACTGGTTGCGCGATGATGATAAAGAGGAAGTTAGTTGAAAAGGTTGGATTATTAGACCCGGATTATTTTTGTATGTTCGAAGATGCTGACTTATGTCACAGAGGTCGCAAAGCCGGGTTCAAAGTGGTATATGGTCCGACTGCAAAAGTGTGGCATAAGATTTCTTTAAGTTTTGGGGGAATGCTCAGTCCGCTTTGGGTCTACTATAAAGTTCGTAATAACATATTGTTTATGAGGAAGAATGAACGAGGATCAGGTTGGTTAACTTTTTCCCTCTACTTTGCTAAGCTTTTTTTAATATTGCTCGTTAGGTCTGTTGTTACCGGAGATTACCAAAGCACGTATTATTTAATTAAAGGTTTCTTGGGGGGTGTCTGCTATAATTTACGGTCTTGAGGTTCTTTCTTTACTAACAACTTTGCCGGGAGTTATGTTAATTCATATACTTACAGAGAGAAAATTGAAAGTGCCATTCTCCCTTTCAGAATTGATCCTTGTAGGTTCCGTTATCTGGAATTTTATCCTAATTGTGCCCTCGCTACTAGCAGGATTCTTTGGTCCTTACATTTTAAATTACTTTCTTGTGTTCATTTTCATAAGCATCGGAGTAATCTTAGCGTGGCTAAGCTTGATTATACTCCGTAGATTAAAACTTTCTTTCCTTTTTTCCCCGTTACCATATTTTAATCTCTTTCCTCTATTCCTTTTATTTTTCTTTACGTTGATGATCACCGTTTATCATCCTCTCTTCCTTGAGTGGGATGCCGTAAGTGTTTATCTTCCTTCCGCAAAATCAATAGCGATGACGGGGGGGCTCTACAGCATATACCATGTCTCCGAGGTAATTACATTTCTCAGTCCCGCCTTAAGCATAATCTATGCGTGGATATTTTTCCTTGCTAGAGGTGATTATTTTCGCTTGTTGCCCTTCATTTACTTTTTGCTAACCTGTCTCACGTTGTATCAACTCTCTAGAAGAGTTTCGGGTACGCATGGAGCTTTGATTGCGGTATTTATTTTTGCGTCCATGGTATCTACAATTAGAATTTTGGCAATAAAAAGTCTCTACCTCGACATAGCTTTCAATTTCTTCACGTCTGTTTCGATCTTTTTTGTTCGTAGGGCTACTGAAGACCATAACTCATTTTGGTACTTATTTACCGGAATGGCGAGCGCATTAGCTGTTCTGACTAAACAGTTAGGGTTTATAACGTTATTACTTGTATTCTCGCTAATCATATTATCCTTGGATATAAAGTTTCGAAGAACAGTGTTTCTTATCTGCGTTTTAGCAGTCTTCAACTTTTTTTTCTTATGGGATGCTCTGGCATTTCTCCACTTTCCAGAGTACCTCAAATATGTATTTATCAGACAACTTCCCATAATCGTTTTAACGCCAGTTCTTTTCTTTCTATCTAATAGATATAAAAAAGGTAGTGCAACATTGAAAGATATTGGTATGTTTTCTCTCCCAATGGCCTTCATTGTGTTGGTCGTCATACGTAACATCAGAGAGTTAGGGATAGTAAGTGGGGGTTGGGGTCCAGGTATATCGGAGGCAAGCAATTTATCTAGTCTCATATTTCCACTTCGAAGGAGCGTTGATATAGGCAGTTTCTTTGCGTGGCACCCTTTGTTCTTATCAATTGGATTAGGTGCTATTTACCTTATTCCTATGATCATTGGAACTTGCGACATCATTTATAAATCTTGCAAAGGAGACCACGTTCCTTCAATTCTTCTTATATGGGTCATTGCTTTTATAATGATGTGGGCATTCTTTTTCGGGTGTACTTATCAAGATTTTGATTTTCGCAATTTGTATCACTTTGCACCTGTTTTCTCAATAATAATTGCCAAAGGAGTGAATGTTTTCACGACATTCTTAAGGATCAATGAGAAGTATTCATTTTATCCATTTATACTCTTTAACACAATTGTCCTTGTGTATGTTTGGACTTACTATTTCAATGGAAGCATGATGGACAATTTATTCGCATTTAAATTTAATATACCTGATATACTTAATATTTACTTTTTTTCATTATTGTTCATAATAATCTTTTTGCTCTACCGATTGTTCGTTCGTAAAAGAATTTCATTTTGTGTGGCTATCGGGAGTTTACATAAGAAGATCTCTTTCCTAGCGAGTATGTCACTTCTGACCATAATACTCAGTCAAATAGTACTTTTTAACAGTATCATATTACCTGTTGTCTCCTACGTGAACCGTAACGGATGGGATCCAAGGAATTATAACAATAAATATCCAACATCTGGATTCGCAAATATATTCGAAGTAATAGATTACTACAATACTCAGGTAAAAAATAATTATATAACGATTTCTTTCTACGCCTATTTCCTCATGTACTACTCTAATCGATCGGTGATTGATTTGGGGTATTTGTATGGATATCAATCAATTCTACCTATCTTAAACTGTAATGACTCAAGTACATTGTTACATAAATTATTCAACTCTAACATCAGATATTTTCTTATACCCAAACCATCTCATCCAACACAATCCATTTATGAAGCATATGAGAGGTGTTTTGAGCATTTCTTATTGTTTAGAGAGATTAAAAATAACCGTTTTTTTATCGTTGCCAATGAGTTCACGTATTACACATTGCATAAACTGTTGTCCCCGCAAGAGTATTCTGAATATATCAAAGCACAATAGAAAATATAATCCTTGCTGACACCCCCGAAATTAAAGGAGAGAATGCCTTAAAAATAGAAATATCTCCCTACCTAAGCCAACGACACGAACACATCAGGTACGCATTTCAATCGCCTTTCGATTTCAGCAATGAAGATTAGTGGGCAAGGTTAATAATTCGGCTGAGTCTTTTCACGGTGTACGTTGGTTCACCTAACTGGGATAATATACCAGCAATAGCTTCCTTTTTTTATGAAGAAGTAAAAACGCAAACGGCTTTTTTCCTAGACAGAGTTACAGCTGACAAGGGCATAACCAATCGTTATTTCATACTTCGGAAAAACTCACGGAATAAAATGGATTTGAGGAGGTTGATAAATGAATGTTAGGTGCTTGAAAAAATTAATCTATTATCATTAAATACGGGGACCTATAAGTGAGAAAACAATCAGCAAAAGTAAAGAAAGGCGAAATAGAATTTCGCAAATACTTATCAAGGCAACATGTTATGGTAATTACAATCTTCCCTTACGAGTACGATCAACAAGAAATTCTTAACGTCTTAAAAAATAGGGTTGAAAAATCCGAGGTTGATTTTAAAATTTTAAAGACTAGAAATATTCCCCTATCACCTTTTTTAGAAATAGGCGCAGAGCGTTGTCAAAGAGCCAACCCGTTGCTCACAAATCGGTCCCAAGCATATGGTGTTGCAACAGACATTTCTATTGGTAGTCTAAAAACGGCTCAGTACTTTAGACGACAACTTAAAATGGAAACGATGCCTGAGAGAGTTTGTTGCGATGCTTACAATCTTCCATTTAGAAATGGAGCATTTGCCTTTGCTTTTTGCTACCAAACTCTTCATCACTTTCCAGATCCAACACCAATCCTTACGGAAGTGAAAGATGGACAAAACCAAAGAACTTTATCGAGATGATGCTACTCAAAATGAAAATTCTTTCTCTTATTTCAGATGGAAGTAAGTTATAACATCATAGAGTCATCTTTCACTTTCAAGGAATGGCTCAATTTTCTAAACATCTTCGATGAAAGAAACGGAGCATTTTACATAACTACGAGTGTAAAAATTTTTCAAAATTCCTAAACTGTGGAGGCGAATACTATGTTTGCTAGTAGGATGCCCAATAAGGGCACTATGTAAGAAAAAATAGCTGATCTTTTTATCTGGGTTGCATAGCTCTATATTCGATTCCTTGAACTGTAGGAAAATTTTATCTAAAATGGCTTTATGCTATTTAGCCCTTTGGTGGGATTCTTTGCATGAAAGGTATTCTCCTACACGGTGGGTATGGTACTAGGCTTAGGCCCCTAACCCACACAGGCCCAAAGCAACTTATCCCCATAGCCAATAAGCCAATTTCACAATACGTTTTGGAGGATTTAGTAGAGGCTGGAGTAAGGGAAATAGCCATTGTGCTAGGCGACATGTATCCTGAAAAAGTGAAGGAATACTATGGCAATGGAAGCACACTCGACACAAAAATAAGCTACATTTATCAAGGCGAACCTAAGGGCATAGCTCACGCCATTGGACTTTGTGAGCAATACATAGGTGACGATTCCTTTGTCGTCTACCTGGGAGATAACCTCTTAAAGGGAGGCATTAAAGATTTTGCTGAAAGCTTCAAAGATCCAAACTACGACGCCATGATCCTCCTATGCGAAGTAGAAAATCCGCAACGCTTCGGAGTAGCAAAATTCGATGAAAAAGGAAAGCTAACAGGCTTAGTGGAGAAACCAAAGCACCCACCAAGTAACTACGCTCTAACAGGCATCTACTTCTTCAAACCCATAATTTTCCATATGATAAGCCAACTAAAGCCTTCATGGAGAGGCGAACTCGAAATAACGGAAGCCATCCAACTCCTACTGGACAACGGATACAACGTCGGCCACCAATTCGTCAAGGGCTGGTGGAAAGACACCGGAGCCCCAGAAGACATCCTTGAAGCTAACCGGCTCGTCCTCGACGAACTCAAACCACAAATAAAAGGAAAGATCGAAGACAAGAACTCTATACAAGGAAGAGTATTCACCGGAGAAAACTCCACCATTAAGCAAGGAGCCCTCATACGAGGCCCAGCCATCATAGGAGAAAATACACTCATAGAAGCCAACGTCTACGTAGGACCCTACACAAGCATAGGAAACAACGCCGCCATAAAAAGGGGAGAAATGGAAAACTCCATCATCATGGACCACTGCCTTATTGACGTAGACGAAAGAATCATCGACAGCCTAATTGCACCCCACTCCAAAATAATCTCCTGCGGAGACAACAAGCCCAGCGGCAGAAGATTCATTCTAGGCGAAAGATCCCACGTTGAGTTGTGATCCAAATGCTTGAAGGAATCCAAATTAAGCCTCTTGAGAGGAGACCTGACGAAAGAGAATTCTTCATCGAACTAAACAACGTGCAACGTCACCGTCCTAAAAGGAGCACTAAAAATATGCGCTTACGACGAAAAAACCCAAGAATTAGATGAAATTATATCTAACGAACCATACGCACGAAATCCGTTGGAACGAATGGCAGATTCCTTGGTTGGGTATTCTATCATCACCTTATAGTTTGATAATAATTTTCGTAGGCGCCTTTAATAATTGCATGTATGCTAGTTAGGCGTCAAGAAGGAAAGTAAAATAGAATAGTACAAATATCACTGAGGTGAGTTTAAACATTGTCTAAGCATGTCCCACTCTATAAGCCTCAAAACGTGGTAAACAATGAAGTGTTACCTATGATCTCGAAGGTTTTAAATTCAGGATGGCTAACACACGGACCAGAGACAAAGAAATTCGAAGAGAACTTTTCGCGTTACATCGGTTGTAATTTCGGGGTGGCCACGAGCTCATGTACGGCAGCAACTTATTTAACGTTGAAAGCATTGGGAATAGGAAAAGGTGACAAGGTGGTAACGCCAGTTATGACGTTTGTCTCAACAGCAAACGTTGTAAGATGGGCTGGAGCCGAGCCGGTCTTTTGCGATGTGAAGGAAGATGGGAACATCGACGTTAAGCGATTAAAAGAAATATTGGAGTCAACCAAGGACATTAAGGCAATAATTCCTGTTCATCTTTATGGGCTTCCTTGTGACATTGAAGAAGTGGTGATCCTAGCAAGAGAGAACGGGGTTTATGTGATCGAAGATTGTGCTCATGCTCCGGGTGCGACTTTTGAAGGTAAAAAAGTAGGTGGATTTGGGGATGCTGGTTGCTTCAGTTTTTATGCGACCAAGAATATTACAACCGGAGAGGGAGGGATGGTCGTAACAGACTCGGAGCTTATAGCCACTCGAGTGAGGCATCTCAGCAGTCACTGCCAAACTAAATCGCCTGCAGAGAAAGCATTGGACTGGGCGTATGATGTAGATGAGCTTGGTTTCAATTTTAGGATGAGCGAAATTCAGGCAGCTATCGGTTTATATCAGCTTAAAAAAATCGAAGGCCTCATAAGAGAAAGGAGAAAGCTCGCGATGAAGTACGCAAAATCGCTTAGTAAAATAAGAGGTATAAAGGTTTCAAGCGAGCCTCCCGAGAAGAGACACGTTTACCACCTATTCGTCATTCAAGTTTTGAAGGATTTAGGGATTTCACGCGATCTCCTTTGGAGAGTATTGAAAGAAAACGGGATAGTGACAGGTGTGCATTACCCCCCTTTACACTACCTCACATATTATAAACGTACAACCAACTATAAACAAGGAGATTTTCCTGTAGCCGAAAGCTTATTCACTAAAATTCTTTCGATACCAATGTACCCTAACATGACCAAGGAAGAATTCTCGAAAGTTATCTCAGCCATAGCCTCAGCACCTTCACGCCAGTGATTATTGAATTACTCGCCTTTTTCGTCAACAACGAAACATAGATCCGAGGAAGTGACGTGAGTCCCTTGCGTGTAGCGTTCGTTGGTTCGGTACTCTCTCCCTACTTTCGAGGTGGAGAGCCCAGAGCCGCGTCCATGCTGATTTCGAGCTTATCTAAACACGGAGTTAAAGTAGAAACATATTATATAGATCGCTCGATTTTTCAGTTTCGGCTTCAAACAAAAATTTTTAAAATTTTCAGGCCGGAAATTGATTTTTCTTGTGTAAACCGTTATGCTAATATGCTCAAGAAGGTGAAACCGGACGTGATCGTGAATTGGTATGATTTCGACCTTTCAGCGTATTGGGCAGCGGCTCTATTGGAAATCCCTACCATTATTCAAGTTCAGATTTTTTGGCCTATTTGCCCGAAATTAGACATGTATAATGAAATAACAGATGGTCCTTGCGATAAGCCGGAATGTGCACCCTGTATACTTAAGGGACACCTGACGGTAGGGTCTATTTACAGTGCTTTGATGGGCAAAAGAACGATAAAAAAATTCCAAGCGATGCTCCGTAACGCACCCGCTATCGTTTGTGACTGCAATTACTTAAGAGAGCGAATGATTGACAGCGGATATCCCTCTGAATTAATACGGGTGATATATAACGGCGTGGATACTGAAAGGATTCAAGCCAGCTACCCTAGCGACGAGGAGAAAGTAGTACTCTTTTTGGCGGCTGCTAATAAGAAAAAGGGTATAGAACACTTCATACGGTTAAGCAAACACCTTAAACCGATTTTCCCTGATGTCGATTTCGTTTGGGTAGGGCAGACAGCGAACCATAACGATGCATTTTCAGTTCGTAATTGGGTAGAAAATGAAAGTGAGTTGAATGAAATTTATAAGAGGGCGTACTTGGTACTCTTCCCGTCCCTGTGGCCAGAGCCTATGGCTTTGACTCTCTTAGAGGCCATGGCGCACGGAAAATCTATTGTTGCTTATGACACTGGAGGGACACCCGAAGCGATAGCGCATGGTGAGAATGGTTTGCTTGTGCGCCGAGGGAAGTTGGAGGAGTTAATAGCGCAGGTACAAACGTTACTATTAAACGAAAATTTAGCTAGAAGACTCGGAAGAAATGCTCGTAAAACTGTGGAAAACAATTTTACATTGGAAAGAATGACAAGAGAGTATCTGGAACTTTTTTATGAAGTTGTTTCAGAAAAGTTGAATCAATATGGAATGCTAACCTAGAAGATGATCGGAATTTGCTCATCTCGTTTCGGTCCTCTCCAAACTATTAAATCAAAAGGCGATAATATATTGTTAAGGCTGAAAGAGAGGCCATTACTGGCATGGGTTCAAAGATATATAATCATCAGCAAGTGTTACCTATGATCTCGGAGGTCTTAAAATCATGATGGCTAACACAGGGGCAGTACCCTTTCACCTGTAGCTATTACGAATTTGATAAGAACTAATCACCCAAAGGTGACTTTGCAATACGCTGACAAAAATACTTTTGGAGTATTTGAAATGAATTTGTTTAGGAAGATCCTCGACTTCGTCCCTAATGAATGCTTATTTAGTTTTATTATAATGACCTACGTTTTCATCTTTCGAGCAAGTGAACAAGCGCTTATTAGTAATCGGATAAGACACGGTTATTATGTAAAGAATTGGGTGGAGTGCAAAAGAAATAAAAGATTACTGGAAATTGCTAGACTCAATCTTAAAGACGATTTCGATGATAAACCACTTATATCTGTTATAATTCCAACATACAATCGAGCTAAAGTTTTGACAGAGCGAGCCATACCCTCGGTTCTGAAGCAAACATATCAAAACTTTGAGTTAATAATAATTGGTGATCATTGTACAGATAATACAGAAGAACTCGTCAAAAAATTCGATGACAAGAGGATTAAGTTCTACAATCTTCCAAAAAGAGGAGATTACCCCACAAACCCCTATTACAGATGGATGGTTGCTGGATCCGTACCTGGAAACAAAGGTTTAGAATTGGCGTCAGGTAAGTGGATAGCTTGTTTTAATGACGATGATGAACTCTCAGAGGATCACCTAGAAGTGTTGTTAGATCATGCAGTTAAAGAAGGCTATGAAATGGTTTATGGTGTTGTTCAGATGGAGATTGAACCAGGAAAATGGGTTAATGTAGGTTCTCATCCCTTGAAGCTTGGCTCTATCTGCCGTCTTTCAGTATTATATAGTGCGAGATTAAAATTCTTCAAAGACGATCTCAATGCTTGGAAATATGAGGAACCCTGCGACTATAATTTGTGGAGAAGGATGAAGGAAGCTGGCGTAAGAATTGGTTTTCTTAACAAGGTAGTCGGCAAACATTACTTAGAAAGACAAAGTATGCGACAACGGTGAACATGAAGTGAAAATTGGAGTAATGCAGCCTTATTTCCTACCGTATATTGGATATTTTGCTTTAATCAACGCTGTTGATAAATTTGTTTTTCTTGACGATGTCCAATATATAAGGCGTGGCTGGGTAAACAGAAATAGAATCAAAATACTTGACAAATGGCATTATATTACTTTGCCGATTAAGAAAGCTCCATTATCAGCTTGTATAAATGAAGTCTATGTAGTGGATGATGAAAAGTGCATAAACAAGATAAAAAAGACAATCGAACTAAGTTATAAGAAATGTCCACATCACAATGAAATCAAGGATCTGCTATTTGACTTGATTGTCCCAGGCCAGAATGTTTCGAAATTGAACATTGCCTTAACAAATAGAATATGCAATTATTTGAAGATAAACACGAAAACGTATGTTTCTTCTGAGCTAAAAAAAGATACTTCTCTTAGAAGAGAGCAAAGAATATTAAATATTTGCCAAGCCTTGAATTGTGATCACTATATAAACCCAATAGGTGGAGTAGAATTGTATTCAAAAGAAGAATTCTCAGATTCAGGAGTGAAGCTCAATTTTTTGCAAATGAACGAGATTGTTTATTTCCAAGGCAAGCATAGTTTCATTCCAAACTTGTCTATTATTGATGTTCTAATGTGGAATTCCCCAGATGTTATCAAGCGTATGTTGCAAAACTACAGGTGGGTGTAGTTAACTTGGCGAAAGTAGTAGTTTTCGGAATCGGTCAATGGGCGAGTTTAGCTCATTTCTATTTGACCCATGATTCTTCTCATGAGGTTGTAGCTTTTACTGTCGATAGAGATTACCTGAAGACCGACAAATTTCAAGGACTGCCTGTTGTTGCATTTGACGACGTTGAAAATCTGTATCCCCCGGAAGATTTTGAGATGTTTTTACCTATAAGTTTTAAAAAAATGAATCATTTGAGAGCTAACAAATACCATGAGGCAAAATCTAAAGGATATCGACTGGTAAGTTATGTCAGCACAAAGGCTACGGTGTGGCCTGGGTTTGTCCCAGGTGATAACTGCTTCATACTAGAGAATAGCAACATCCTACCATTCGCAAAAGTTGGAAATGACGTTTTCATCATGAATGGCAGTCTAATTGGCCATCATTCTGTAATAAAAGACCATTGCTCCATAGCGCCTCACGCAGTTGTACTCGGTTGTGTTACCATAGAACCTTATTGTTTCCTAGGAGCCAATTCAACTATCCGGGATGAAGTCACCATAGCTAGAGAATGTTTAATAGGTGCTGGTGCTTTGATCCTTGAAGATACGCAAAAATATGGGGTGTACAAGGGAAATCCAGCCAAGTTAATGGGAATTCGTAGCGATGAGATAAAAAGCATTTCCTATAAGTCACCGGGCTGACTGATATGAGGCACTTCTCGTGTAAGTCCAACACTTTGAATACAGACAAAACATTAGAATAAGGACATATACTTGACAGTATTGTCAATGAGAGTTGTTTGGAAAATGCAGCTAGGAGAAGGGATTAAATGATAACTGTAACTAAATTGGACCTTCCACCCATGGAAGAATATGTTAAATGCTTGAAAAGAATATGGGCTAGCAGATGGTTGACAAATAACGGTGAATTCGTACAACTGTTTGAAAAGGTATTGCCAAACTACTTGAAAGTTAAAAATCTTCTAGTTGTGTCAAACGGAACATTAGCACTTCAACTCGCTTCAAGGGTGCTCAATCTCAAAGGCGAAGTTATAACTACACCTTTTACTTTCGCAGCTACCACGAATGTGATAATATGGGAAGGGTTGAAGCCTGTCTTTGCTGACATTGACCCTGAGACTTTCAATATTGACCCTGAAGACGTGCGGACGAAGGTAACTAAGAAAACCAGTGCGATACTTGCGGTCCACACGTATGGCAATCCTTGCTATGTCGACGAACTCAAGGAAATTGCTGAAAAAAATGATTTACGATTGACTTATGACGCCGCACATGCCTTTGGGGTTGAGTACAAGGATCAGTCCGTCCTAGATTTCGGAGATATTTCAACTCTAAGTTTCCATGCTACCAAGGTTTTCCACACAATTGAAGGTGGGGCCATTGTTGCAAGGGACAAGGGTCTGCTTGAGCGATTACGTCTGCTAAGGAACCATGGTATAGGGTCTGAAGAAAAGGTTATTATTCCTGGCATAAACGCCAAAATGAATGAATTTCAAGCCGCTATGGGGCTTTGCAATCTTGAAAGGATTGACCAAAGAATCCAGCAAAGAAAAAAGATATACGAGTACTATAAGGAGAGGCTGTCTAAACATGTGACATTCCAGAAAATAATAGCATCAAGATACAACTACGGATATATGCCAATATGTTTGCAGAATCCCAAACAAAGAGATGAGATATATTTAGAACTCATCAAGAAAAGAATTAAACCGAGAAAATATTTCTTCCCTCTGACTGTAGAATTCGATTATTTTAAAAAGGAAAATGTAGATTTAGTCAAGATGTACGACCTAAACGCGGCTTTTGACATCTCTAATAGAATACTGTGCCTGCCTCTGTATCCTGACCTAAAAATGAATGATGTCGACAAAATCGTTGATATCATAAAAGGCACTATAGATGGCAAGTAGTAGCAGACTCCTATTGAGAGTGTTCATCTTTGTAATTGATTTCTCTTTAGTTTCGTATACCCCGAGATTAAATAGCACGCTTCTCTTTTCAGATTTGGAGATAATGAGAGTCTATGGCCATAAAATTGCGACTTTGCACCACCTACAAAGGTGTTAGAGAATGAAGGGTGTTATTCCTCATGGAGGTTTTGGGGACTAAACTCAGATCCTTAACTCACACAGACCCATAACAGTTGATCCCGATTGCCAACAAACCTATCTCGCAATATGTGCTAGAAGACTCGGAAATCTCACGTTGAGCTGTGATCCAGATGCTTAAAGGAATCCAAACTAAACCTCTTAAGAGAAGGCCTGACGAAAGAGGATTCTTCGCAGAGCTCATGAGGAAAGATTGGAAAAAGCTTCTCAAAGAAGACGAGGTAGTTCAGGCAAACCTCTCCATAAGCTACCCCGGAATAGTCAGGGCTTGGCACAGACACCTAAAAGGCCAAACCGACTACTTCATAGTCCTTAAAGGCGCCCTAAAAATATGCGCTTACGACGAGGCATCGGGTGAGCTAGATGAGATAGTGTCAACGGGCTACGACCCCCAAATCGTCAAGATTCCCGGAACCTACTGGCACGGCTTTAACGTAATTGGCAACGAACCGGCATGGCTCCTATACTTCATCAACAAACTCTACGACTACGAGAAACCCGACGAAGAGCGCAGACCATGGAACGACTCAACCATAATACCAAAATCTATAAACGGCAGAACCGACCCAAGAGTCGGCAAACCATGGGACTGGAACTACCCACCACATCGGTGAATATCAACTTGAGGCTCCTGGTCACAGGTGGACTCGGCTTCATTGGAAGCAACTTCATACGGTACATGCTCACCAAATATGATGAAATCCACATAACAAACTTAGACAAGCTTTCCATAGGCTCCAACCCAGCGAATTTAAAAGATGTTGAGGCAGACAAGAGGTACAGGTTCATAAAAGGGGATATGGCTGACAAAGAGCCTGTTAAAAACTTGATGAACGATGTAGATGTAGTCGTCAATATAGCGGCTGAAACCCACGTAGATAGAAGCATAGCAAATCCTTGGCCCTTCTTCCATAGTAACACTCTTGGAGTACTGACCTTGCTTGAAATTACTGAAAAGCTTAAGAGGAGGCTTTTGCACGTGAGCACAGACGAGGTTTATGGCGATATCCCTGAAGGCTCCTTTAAGGAGGATGATAGGCCTAAACCTTCCTCACCCTACTCAGCCAGCAAGGCCGCAGCAGACCTCTTTGCCCATGCCTACTACAGAACTTATGGATTGGACGTTGTCATAGCCAGATGCACCAACAATTACGGCCCCTACCAGTTTCCCGAGAAGCTTATCCCAAAAACCATCATCAGAGCCTACCTCAATCTTCCCGTTCCAGTCTATGGCAAGGGTCTAAACATTAGAGACTGGATATTCGTCCACGACTCCTGCGAATCCCTAGACCTCCTCCTCAGAGAGGGAAGGAGCGGAGAAATATACAATATCTCAGCTGGCAATGAGCTTAGAAACATAGATGTTGTAAAAATGATCTTAAACATTATGGGCAAGCCTGAAAACCCAATAACCTTCGTCAAGGACAGGCCCGGCCACGACCTAAGGTACAGCCTAGACTCATCTAAGATTAGAGCCGAACTTAGCTGGAAGCCTAGGCACAGCTTTCAAGAAGCCCTGAAAACAACCGTCAACTGGTACATCAGCAATGAGTGGTGGTGGAGACCCCTAGCAACAGAGCAAGTTCTCCACCCAACCCCATGGAAGCTTAAGTGGTAAGCGTTGAAGATTCTAGTAACGGGTGCCAGCGGGCTTTTAGGCCATAAAGTGGCTCAGCTGGCCTTAAAAAAAGGGCACGAAGTTTACGCTATCTATAAAGAACATGCAATAAGCCTAGGAACCTCGATTGAACTTGACCTAACTGACCGAGAAAGGTTACTTAAGGTGATTTCCAAGCGAAAACCCAACGCAGTCATCCACACAGCAGCCTACACAGACGTTGACAGCTGCGAAATTAACCGAGATCTAGCTTGGAAGGTAAACGCGGAGGCAACTAAACACCTAGCGATAGCATCCGCCAGCATAGGCTCTCATCTAACCTACGTCTCCACGGATTACGTTTTTGACGGCGAAAAAGGATTGTACACGGAAGAGGACAACCCCAACCCCATAAGCTACTACGGCTACACAAAGTTGAAGGGCGAAGATTTCTTCAAAGAACACGCCACCGAGTGGTGCGTCGCCAGGGCAAGCGTCATCTACGGCTGGGGACTACCTCATAATCAAAACTTTGCTACATGGCTAATAAACAACCTGAATCAGGGAAAAGAGGTGAAAGTCCTCAGAGATCAATACGTCTCACCTACGTTAAACACAAACCTAGCTGAAATGCTTCTAGAAATCGCAGAGAGGAAGATCATCGGAATCCTGCACACAGCCGGAGCCACTAAGGTCAGCAGACATGAATTCGCACTAAAGCTGGCTGAGGTCTTCAAATTAGATACCAATCTCGTCAAGCCAGCTAAAATGAACGAGATATCGTGGAGGGCAAAAAGACCCAAAGACTCCTCATTGAACGTGTATAAGGCGTTAACTCTCCTGAATCAAAAACCTCTAAAACTAATTCAAGCCTTGGACATGATGAGTAAGGAGGTTAAGGTGAGAAAAAGAAATTGAATGTAGTTTTAATTGCCCTCCTCTATTCTCCTACTAAGAAATAAGGAAATCACTAGAAATAACTTTATTCTTGTTCTCCCCATTTCTCTTTTTTTACCCATTATGATTATAATTAACTTAAAGGTTGTCTTCTCCATATTATGGTTAGACATCCCTGATATAGGATTCCTTAACAGCGACATTTTAATTCAAGGCATAAGTGGTTTGCTACCTTTATTGAATTATTTAGTAATAAACATTGTAAACGGCATTCTTTTTTATGTTATTGTTAACAGAAAGAGCAATACGTATGCATACGAGATACCGACGTATGTTCTCTGTATTGTTGCGATCGAGATATCTTTGTCAATCTACTGTTTTCATGTGGGGGGTATCGATGGAATTCGTTTAGGCCTTTCTTTATTTCATATAGGAATCTGTGGAATAGTTACACATCATATATGGCATTCTCCCTTTTTACCTTTTAGAAGGCACAAGCTTTTATACTAGTATTTAAAATTTTTACTAGAAATTGCATATGATAGGAGGATTGACCTTGGCTAAGGTGAAGGTTACGAGGAATTATCAAGTTACGATACCGGAGGATGTCCGTAAGAAATTGGGCATAGAGGAGGGAGACTACGTTTCCATCGAGATCTGGGGCAAGACGCTAGCCGTCATAAAGCGGGTTGTGCCCGTTGAGGATCTAGCTGGTGCTTGGGACGAAGAAATGGACAAGATGATGGAAGACGTGAGGAAATTATGGAAAACGTGGAAACTATAAGAGCCATCTGCGTCGACACAGATATCATTATAGACTACCTCAGGGGTCGAGAACCGGGAAAATCCGCATTTGCCAACTGGAGGAAGAAGGCTGAGGCTCATATAACCAGCATTACCGCTTTTGAACTATTACTGGGGGCAAACCTTTCATCAAAACGTGAGGAAAGGATAATCGAAGTTGAAAGTTTGCTCAATCAACACGAAATCTTAGCCTTTGACCGTGACAGCGCAAACGAAGCCGCCAAGAAGGGGGCAGAATTGGGAGTAAACGGCGCGGTAGTGGAGATTCGAGACCTCCTCAACGCCTCCCTATGCCTATCAAAGAAGATTCCAATCTTAACAAAGAACAAAGCACATTACGAAAGAATCACAATACTGAGAGTACTGATCCCATAACCATCAAAGTTCACGACAGGATCCTAGAGGATAGAGAAAATGCTGATACGAAATCTGGGCTGACTTAAACCGAAACGGCCAACGTGACAATGGCGACGCATTCAACGTATTCACCGCCACATATCCCGAAAGCCACTATAGCAGCTCGACTTCTGAGCCTACACCTGAGCTCGTAATACCTGAACTCGGAACAATAATCCTAATGATGGCCATGTTCGGCGCCCTCGCCACCGCCCACCTCGCCAGAAAACTCCCATTCTTCAGCTTCCCTCTATCTGTCCCCTCACAACTCATCATCCCCACCTCACGTATCTAACCCTCTTTACTCTCTCCATCCTCATCGATCTTAAATCCAGTTTACAAAGGATCTGACACGCTAGCAAAAACTCAAAAAGAGATATGAAAACACTCAACAGGAAAGGAGGTGATGCTTCGTGGATAAGGATCAAGCTATTGGTGCATTGATTTTTCTGGTCTGCGCCATCATCGCAGTTGCATACCTCGCTGCACTAATCTTTCCTGGCGTCATAGTGGCATACCTCAAGTCGACATGGACAACGCTAACAGTCTCCAGCCTTCGATACTGGCTGGTTGCGATTCCAGTGCTCGTCGCCTCCCTCGCCATATTGGCTATTGGAGCCTGGATCGGCTGGACCATGGCAACAACACCACCTCCAAAGCCAATCCAGGAAATCGAAACTCAGGAAATGGAATCATAGACATTCCCTGCGGCGTAAATTAACTCAACTGATCTCTCTTTAGGCGTATCGACCAGTTATTCTGCCGGTATATCAAAAAACCGGCGACTGGCGATACCTATTGTAAATTTTTTAATTTTTTCTAATAATGATGAATCTTGACTGCGTACATCTTGTCAAGGTTTTTTCAGCTCCCACCCTATGCTCGTTTTTCTTGGTTCGAGTTTTCTCATGGTTTCTTTCAACAGTTTATCCATTTTTTTCATGAATTTATTATCGGCGTAGAGCGTAATACCCTCCGTCAGCGCGTCTAATGCCGTCATTCTCCCGTGTACGAGCATTTCCTCAAACTCTTTACTAGTGTATATGTGAGGCTCGATCGGGAAGCCCATAATTACTGTGTATAACAGGTCCCATCGGTCCTTGTAATTTAATGGCACGTTGTCGGAGACCATAAGTATGTCAAGGTCGCTACCCTTGTGCCAATCCCCCTTCACAAAACTGCCGTATAAAATAACCATTTTTGGTTTGAGTTTGTCTGCGGCTTCCAATATAAGCTTTTTTAGCTTTCCAACAACCTCTTCATATAATTTATGATTTTCCTCGCCGAATTGATGCACCTTTCTGAATCCTCCCTTGAATACAGTTTGTAGCTGGGTAGGGAAACGCTTGGATGCAGGTTTGGGTATCTTGGAGGGGCATAATGCTTGTCTAAGAGGCGAGCGTCTCCATAAAGCTCCTCAAGCCCTAAACCATCTACTCTCCCCAAACTTTCAAGAAGCTCAAGTATAGAGTGGCCTTTGGCCTCGACTCTATTTAGGTATAGGGTCGCCTTAACAGCCTTTTCAGCAGCCTGTTGAGAGTGGAAACAGGAGGCGGAGTAATGCTCACTCCTCAACAGATCTTCTGCAACCCTTAAATCCTCAAAAGCATCATCCAGCCACCTTGATGCCTCACGCCTCCAATAATCTAAAGACAATAACTACCCCACCAAAGCTAACCAAACGCACGACTTAACATACATAAATGATCTTGATAAACCTTCTTAGCATCGTCGCCATCCTTTGGTTCTTTCCATATCGTTTGTCGGGGTCTGGCTAAATGCCACAGGTTGATTTGGGAATTTAGGTCACGGTTGAGGACGAAGCCATCGCTAAACAGTGAGGCGGCCGTCCTATGCAAAACCGTGATGAGAGCTGTGATAAACCCGATCGTCGGAGCGTAGCGAACGCCGATGGCTGAAGACACCGCTAATGAAACTCTGTCAACTTATGGAGCACAAAGCCAATCGAAGAAATCAAACCCATAGTATGAAGAGAGAAAAGAAAGTGGAACGTAGAGCTGTAAGGTGGAGCCTCTTCAGTTACAGAGACACGATCAGACGAGTGATCGGATTCCTTCTTCAAGAAACCTAAAATTAGCTAACTTTCCATCTACATAAACTAACTTCAAAAGATGTATCAGCTGGTTATTCTGCGGGTTTCAAGAAAAAGGAAATCCCGCGACCGGCGATACTGAGTGCAAACGATGCGAGAAAATTTACTGAACGGCCTTTTATTAATTATTTTAAAATTCCTCTAAGATTGTTTCCATTCATTTTGATATGTTCACATGTTTTCAAACGTTTCCGCAAGTCTTCCAGCTCCTAAGCCCCCAGATCCTTCAGGTGGAATTGAAAGGAGAACAAAGCAAAGGAAAACGGGCTGAAAGCGATACTTTCAATGAAGATAAAAAATAGAACACGTTTGGTTTTGAATAAGACTAAGAGAATCCACGCCACGATGACCCTCTTATGCCCCAAATGTGGATATTCAGACTCTTCGTGGGTAAAGCAGTACCAATTGTACACACCTATGGTTCGTCCCTCGGAAATTGTGGTCTTGGACAGGAGGTTGAAGTTGAAAACTCTTCCAACGGTGAAGGCCGCTTGCCCAAAGTGCATGAACGGGGAAGCTGAGTGTTGGACGGTCACCTTTGGATCCGAAGGGACGGAACATGTTTCATTCTTTAGATGCACCTCTTGTGGTCACACACGGCGAGAGAGGGAATGAACATTTAGGATTATCCGTTAACTTGTCTTTCGTTTTTCAGTCGGTTTTCTACTTAACCTTATTAAAGCAATAACAAAATCGTAAACTCCACTCAAATCACGTCATGGAGGAGGAAGGCTAGACAAGTCAACAGCAATACGAACGCGTTCTTGAAATCGGCTTAAGCGAATGGAAGAAAAAGAGGGCAATAGAACTTTACAGGTCTGGACAAATAACTCTATGGAAAGCCTCTCAAATCTCAGGAATATCGCTTAGAGAGATGCTCGAAGAACTGAACCGAATGCGAATAACCACCCATGTCACAGCAAAAGACCTTGAAGAAGATATGGAAGCTGCCAAGAAGGCTGAAGCCTAGACGCCAGCCATCATATACCTTTGTAAAATAGGCCTATCAAAAATCTTCAAAGAAATCCTCGAAGAGAAATATACCACTCCAAAAGTCATCGAAGAAGTTGTAAACAGAGGAAAAAGCCTTGGAGCTCCAGACGCCTTAATCACAGAGAAACTGGTTCAACAATCAACAATAAAAGTACAAGAACCCAAAGACATTGATTTCATCAACCATTATGGCTTGTACTCAGCATACCAATCTACTATTCGATCTGCAGTCACATTCGTTGGTACTGTTAATGTTATATAGGTTTTGTCCCTAGCCGAGCATCTGACTCTATCTGTCTCTAGTTCTCGACCACTAGGAATAACTATGGTTGGAGTTCCCAGTAATCCATGAGGAATTTTTACACTTGATGTTCCTCTCTTTATGGTCGCAGTTCCACTGTTCTCGGTAACACAACCGATATTACCTCTTACTCCGGTGTTTGCACCAACTTTAATAACAGGTAAAGTCACTTGCCCTTCAAAAATACAATCGTTTATTTTGTTGTAGTTTGCGGAATCTTGCTCTAACACCCCGTACTTCGCTCTTCTATCCTTCGACCACTCAACAAATGTAACGCCTGCAATTACGTTATGGTGTGAATGTCCCTTCAAAACAATGTTGCTATATGTTCCGTTTCTTGCGCCACTGTTATCTCCACATTTGCCACCGGATATCACGTTGTACATTGCAGGAGCCTCATGCTCATCCTCAAAGATGTATCCACCTTGGGCTGAATCTGAGCATTGGCACCCTATAAAATAATTATGGTATGCGCCGTATAAACGAACATTTGCTTTTACTCCAGCACCTCCAAAATAACAATTGGTAAATATGTTTACGCAAGACCATGAATCTAAGCTAACTGAGTACTCTTCGGATGCACATGCGAAAACGTTGGTAAATTGACAATCATAAACACGCTGTAATAGCATCCCACCTTTAGATTGTCTCCCACCCGCTTCTTCATAGCCAATACTACAATCACTCATTTGCAAAGTGCCTAATTGATATGCATGAAGCGAATACCCCCTTACGTTTCCAATGTTAAGGCCCTTTAATAGGAACCACCAATTCCAATTTGCACTAAGAGAGACACCATAATGGTCAACCGTTTGGTTATCCCTGTTTCCATCAATTATCGCTCCATCGCCAATTATAGAAATGTATGCCGCACCCCACTCTGGCAAATCGGGCTTTAAAGCAATAAGGGGTTTATTCACGTTGTTCTTTAATTTTAACTTCCCTTGAATTTCCAGAATAGTGTAAAACGGCAAATTAACGCATCCGTTTCCACTTACGTAACCTAAATCGAAGTTTCCTTTCAACAAAACTTTTTCTTGCCATACTCTTCCAGCAGTTAAGGAATCCAGCGCCTTCTGTATCACTGTGCTGGCATCTGCCCCCGAATAGTCGATGGCTCCAGTTGCTCCGTTTTTTGCGTAGATAGTAGATCCTTGTTGAAATATTGTGTAAGTCGCCTCTTCCGCTGGGCTTTCGTTTTCCTCCGCAATCGTCGTCTTCGGCATTTCGAGGGCAGGAATTGCCAATATGGGACCCGTGGCTAGGAGCATTCTCAAATATTTTCTTCTTTCCATGTTCTTCCACTCGTCAAAGCATTTATTGCCCACCGTATCAGCGTGCTGTGATCAAAAATACACATAAGCATTATGAGTCGAGAATCAATATTTAAAATTCAAAATCCGAAGAAGAAAATATTACTTACTTTAGTTTGCTTCGGCATTTCGGGCATTTTTCATTTAGTTTCTAGGGTTAAGCGTCTGCTTAGTAGGTAACTCTGAAAGAATTTGGTTTGGCTGGGGTAGGTTCTCTTTGTTGAATCCTTTTTTCCTTGAATGAAAAGGGAAACCGTCTCATTTAGGCTCATTCTTCTTCCTTCTGCTTAATGTCTTTAGCTAACTTTACCTCCATTCTACAGCTCAACAAAAGGTTGTGATCTGAAATAGTTTCCCATTCTTTGTAACTGCAGTAGTCAGACCAGTAGCGAGCGAATTCCTTTAACCTTTCCGTTAAGACCGCCCAACTTCTTCGACTCGCCAAAACTCATCAGTGTGACAAAATCAAGCGAGCCCTCTATATTTTCAATAAGCCTTGTCGACTCGAATTATTTCCGCCTTTAGACGCATTTTACTCATTGAGACCATATTGATGCCTTCAACTTAAAACATGTTTACCATGTAATCAGAGTTGTTAAGAATGAAGCCTATTATTTGCCACTCATTTCGCGTAGGGCTTTAAGGAGTTTTTGCTCGCCTGAATGGATTGAGTGGATTACCTATTTCAAGAATACAACTGGCCTAAATTCCCAGCCTGAGGCAGTTATTATGTCAATTATTGGGTTCTTTATTTCAGCCATGTCAAAGGTGTAGTTATAGGCGTAATCGATTTTGAGCTTCCCATCTTTGTAGATTACCCCATATTGTAGACCTCTTGCATGTTGGAATAGGCTTATTCCCTTGAAAAATGAAGATCTAGATCCAAGTTTTACTCCTTTTCCACCCACGCCGCCAACATACTCAAATTTCCTGAAGTTGTCCTGAGCTTTCACAATGGTATTATCCTTTACGAGTTTCATTCTGAGCTCGTACTGCATTCTAAGTCCTCGGGCAGCAAAAAGTTCAATCCACTTTTCATCCGCAATCTTCCATGAAGCTATAATCCTATTTGGGTCTTTAGAGTCCTGCACAACACCAAACGGAAGCTTATCATCATTTAACGAAAGCAATCTTTTCCTCAACTCTTCACTAGACAATCTCACCTCGCTTCGTGGCTCAACCGCTGCAGCCCAAGAACCCATTATAGGAAAAATTAAGAAAACCTGGGCAAAACCGTAGGCGACATAGCCTAAAATCGTAACCGCAAGGTTATTCTCCATCCAAGAAGTTAACGCATGACCCGTATACTCGTTTATCGCCAATAGCAACACAACCGGAAAAGTCATAGAGACGAAAGCATAAATGAATAAAAAAGCTATTCTGCGGCCCGACATTTTAGATCACCCTACATCTTAAGCTTTCCTATATATCTTTCTTTTTATTCATCCCCAAGCAACTCTGTCCAACTCCACCTTGCAAGCTCTCCACCTCTTCGGAAAATGGCAACAGTAACCATCATATCCATAATCTCAAGTCGAACGATTGATGCCATACTGGCCTTGCTTCATGTAGGCCTCGAAGGGATATTGATCACCTATAACCGAGTCATCCATAGCCCTCACCGCCGCCATAGCCTTTACATGCAGCAAGCTACCACGAACAACCAGTAACGCGCCTCCGAAGCCGTTACTCTACTTCAGCCTTCCGCCATTCTTAAGCTCGTTGACGCTACTCATCTTAAACGGGGATGCGTCGGTCCTTTTTCAACCCTACCCATCAAACCTACTCCTATCCATACCCATCCTCACGTCCTCCTCCTCACCTTCTTCAACTTCCCCTTATCCGTCCCATCTGCGCTCATCCTCCCCCACATCACCTACCTAACCATCTTCACCATCTCAATCCTCATCGATCTTACATCCAGCTTACAGGAGATTGAATTGAAGAAACACCCACTAGGCGTTTATATGCTGTAATAGCACTTTACCATGGTGTAGCCATGTGGAGGATTGTCGCTAACACCGGTCCCCTCTTGGCCTTAGGGATTATCAATAGGCTTGATCTACTCGCAAAGTTGTACACTAGCATTTACGTGCCCACCGAGGTTAAGAGAGAGCTTGAGAAAGGAGCCATAAAATATCAGGATGCAAGGAACGCCTTAGAGGCTATCAATAAGGGCTGGCTCACAGAAACACCAGTGAACGAGATTTTTAGTGAGAGAATTGAGGAATTGAAGTTAGGTCCCCCCAAGCTCGGTGAAGCTCAAGCTGAATCCAAAGTTTTATGCAAACAATTGAACATTAATCTACTCTTAGTAGATGATGAAGATGCTGTCAAAGTTGCCCAAAGACAGGGAATTCGCGCGGTCCACGGACTAGATATTTTAATTAACTCTGCCAAGATGGGTTTAATCTCGCCCTCTGAGGCATTGAACTACATCAATAAATTTAGGGAAGTAGGTGAATATGGTGAAGAAGATTTAAGAGAGGCTGAAGACAGAATAAAAAGGTGTAGCGTAAGGAAATGAGGATTATGACCAAAGTTGAGGCTAAGAACTATGAAAAGAATGCGAAGGAAGTAGAAAAGGCTATTGATGCTTACGTTAATGGAAGGGCTTCACTTGGAGGAGCGGCGGAAATAGCTGGAATATCTTACTGTGATTTTCGTGAAGAACTCCGAAAACGAGGGTTACTATCTAAAAGAAAGATTGGTTTAACCTAAAAACAAAACATTTTACCGAAAAATCCGGGTAACGCGTATCGAAGCCTATGGAAACACCAAGCTTCAGCCCTTCAACCACCTCTTCATCCTCACTGTCTTAAATCCAGCTTAAATACAACCTGGCACGCTAGCGAAACTTTCATTAAATTTTTCGGGTGCTACACTTGGAGACCAACAATATAGACAAAGGAAGTTAGCCGCAGCCTCTACAGTGACCATCCCGATCGAATCTGCAATCAGCACCAAAATACCCACAATCCAGGTTCTCACCATAGAAATCCTAGCCGCAGCCTCCACCTACCTACTCGCCCTCTACATCCTCAAGGCCCTCAAAAGCCCAGACTTCGAGCTACTAAAACAAGCATCCCCCAAGTTCTTGACCAAGTACATAAAAATCCTGGAAAACATCATCGTCCACTAAGAACCCTATCCATCGATTTCAAAGCAACTGATAAATAGAGCTTTGAGCTCGGGCACGACCACTGTTAATTCCGACCAGTGTGGTCACATTGTATCGACCGATTATTCTTCCGGAGTAAAGGATCCGGTGACCGGCGATACTTTATTCCGGGGTGTAAACTTTGGAAGACTTCCTCAAACATAAATCCCACAACTTCAACCCTTCCAACACCGTCTCAACAACTGTAACACAACGATCACACAGAGTCAGCCTTGCGACGTACATTAGAAGGCCGAGAACCTAGGCACGGATGCTTTAATTTATGAGGAATTATATGAATCTAATTAAGGATAGTGACGATTTGGGTTATGAAACTATATCAAAAAAGGTCAATGCACTTTTTTTAAGGTACGAGGAGGTTCTTGTCGCTTACTTATTTGGTTCCAGGGCTAGAGGAGACTTCAACGAGGGAAGCGACATGGATTTTGCAATTCTGCTTTCTCGAAGTTTTAAGGATTCGTATGACTTTGTTAGGCTGATTGGTGAATTGGCGACAGCGTTAAAGGTGGGGGACGAGAAAATCAATCTGGTTGTCTTGAACGATGCCGATCTTGAGCTGGCGTACAAAGTGATAAGCGAGGGAAGTGTTATCTTCGAAAGAGATGTTGAAAAAAGAGTTGACTTTGAAGTTCGTGTCCTCAAGTCTTATCTGGATTTTAAGCCAGTTCTGAACCAAATGCGCAGATCCTTAATTAGGAAGTATACTCATGGCAAAGCTTAGTTTAGCGGGTTGTACAACTAGTGGAATACCTATATATACTACTTTTAGATATTATCAAAAAGGTGTACCAAATGGGTAGGTACGTTACGGTTTCTGCAAAGGTCCCTAAGGAACTTAAGAAAAGGCTGCGCGAATTAAACATCAACATAAGCCAGCTGGTTAGAGGCGCCATCGAGGAGGAGGTTAGGCGCAGAGAGGAGCAAGCGTTAAGGGCGCTCGCTGGGGAGGTAAGCCAGCTGCTGAGGAAAATCCCCCCCACAGAGATCACCAAGGTCATTCGCGAGACGAGAGAGGAACGATGAGCTACGTGTTCGATGCTAGCAGTATACTAACCCTAACGAGGGAACTCGGAGAGAACGTCCTCGATCTGGTAGAGAAAAACTTTACCTCACCATTGGCATACTACGAAATCGGAAACGGCCTCTGGAAGGAATGCAACCTACTCAAAAGACTCAACCTAGACGAAGCCGTCAAGGCACTAAAATTCACCTTCTCACTACTGCACCTAATGAACATCATCGACACAGAGGACATAAGCCTAGGAGCCAAAACGCTGTCCAACGCGAGCAAACTAGACATCACCTACTACGACGCGGCATACCTAAGCATAGCCAGAAAGCTGGGCAAGCCCCTAGTCACAGACGACGAAAAGTTGGCAATCGCCGCAGAGAAGATCGGGGTAAGAACGCTGCAGAGTAAAAGCTTCATCCGAAAGGGCGCTCCGAGCAGCTGATAGAACCAGTCTCAATAAAGACCTGTAGATACGTGGTATTCAACACTGAAAACCTAGAAATAGACTGGGCCTAGAAACGCCACAAGTGGGGTATTAATACGGAATAGAGATTTTCCGACTTCTTCATTTCGTCCAATCCCAAGCGTAATGGATACCTTTTACTGTTCCTAAAGATTTTTCCTTGACTATTACGGCGAAGCAGCCCGTTTTCAACAGTATTTCGCAATAGGCGGTCTCCCCGTCTTCAACCTCCCTATTTCCCATATCCAAGACATAGCCTAGAAATGGTAACGCACAAGACGCAAGCAAGTTAGACTCGCCACCCAGTTGCCTAAGTATCGACCGGTTATTCTGCCGGAAGAAAGGATCCGGTGACCGGCGATACTGAGTCGCTACCATAAAAGGTATGTTTATCCGCGCGCTAAGAAGTCTGGATCCTCAACCGTCTTCCATTTATCTCGAAGCTCCTTAGGAAGAACTATGCGGCCATACTTTCCAATTTCGACGGACAACATTATCACCGGCATATAAATGAAAAAATTGCAAACAAAAAATTTTTTCCAAAAAATATCAACGCTGTCAAGAAAACGATGGAGAAAAATATTATGAGGAAAGCAACTCTGCCTCGCCGTTTAGTGACGAATAGGAGTAGCGTTTTGCTGTGAAGGTTCCGCTGTCTAAGCTGGTTCTTGGTGAGGAAATATGGGATGCGGATACACCAAAGAAGTTGAAACAGAACGTTACATTTATATTGTTTCGTGTCGCTTTTTCTGTAACGGTGAACAAGTTGCAAACCATAACAACCAGGGTTCCAGACGAGATATACCAAGATATAAAGAAGATTGAGAGCGAGGAAAAGACCGAGCGAGCAGAAGTAATCCGCAGGTTACTGGCTGAGGCTATTAAAAGATGGAAGTTAAAGAGAGCACTAGACACGTTAAGAGAAGAAAAATTGACACTGAGATCCGCAGCCAAATTAGCTGGCCTAACCTACATAGAGATGATGAACGAAGTCGAAAAGGCTGGCATACCCATAAACTACACCATATCAGACTTGCAACTCGATTTGGAAGCCTTTAAAAAGAAGGAAAAATGAGTGGTCGTTTGTGACTCAGGTCCGATAATTTACCTATCAAGGATCGGACAAATCCAACTGCTAAAAAAGCTTTTTGGCTCCGTTCTTATTCCTACATCAGTTTATCGAGAAACTGTGCAAGAAGCAAAAGCCCTGCGAAAGCCCGGCGCATCAACCATTGAAAAAGCAATAAACGATGGATGGATCCGGGTCATTGACATAAGCGCGTCTGAAATGGATTTAGTGAAGAAATTAGCCGAAAACGAATCGATTGAAGTGGAAGACGCAGAAGTAATATTCTTGGCAAAAGAGCACTCTACCAGTTTAGTAACAAACGACAAATGGCTCGTAAAAATCGCACTCTCTCTGGGAATAGATGCTTTCTGGACAACCACACTAATACTCTCAGCCGTAAAGAAGAAAGTACTAAGCAAAGATCAAGGTAGAAAAGTGTTAAGAAAACTGGTTCTTTCAGGATTACATTTGCGAACAGACGTTTATGAGGCCATCCTGAGTGCACTAGAGGAAATCTAGTTAAAACAGGAAAACTCAAAGTATTTTTGTCAACTCAACTGAATCCATCCTTCGAGCCGCTTATGTATCGACCGGCTATCCTGCCGGTAATTTAAAAAGAAGCCCGGCGACCGGCGATGCTGAGCGTAAACCTCGCGAACGCCAATCCAAGCTAAAGCGTTAACCGACGCAGAAGAGCCCAAAATAGAAAGGCCCTTGACCTTCAAGCCATTCTGGCTTGGGTTAGATGGCTATTGATACTATGACATAATCACATGGAGTAAAAGTCCCGACTTAACTGATTGAAGAAGTTAAGCATCGCGGGGGTGAGCTTTGCTCTTCCCCTCTCTTTATCGAGTTGAACAAAACCATATTCTTCCAAGAAGTCCGTCACTATTTCTACCTTAAGTTTACTTATTCGGGTTTTCTCCACGATCTCATCTAAATCACGCCATTCCCCGTCTTTAAGTAACTCTAAGATTTCTTCAACGACTGACAAAATCAGATCTTCCTTTAAAAGCAGAGATTAACCCGAATAGCTTTAGTTAAGAATATACAAATAAATTTATTGGACACATTGTCTCTTATTATCGGATTTTTTCTCCGCTTTCAGCAACCGTCTATTGTTGAAATTGACATCCATTTTATAAAAAAATCGGGGTGCTGTCCATTATTTTTGACATATCTATTTAAAAGAAAGCCGGTGAGGTTAGAAACGTTGTCTTTACATAAATTTTACATAAATCTTTAGATAAATTTTATAAGTAATTGCAAACAACTGTAACTCACTTGAAAAGAATGTCCGCCACCGATGAGACGAGAGAAACTGTAAACATCCAATCAGTGGTGAGCTTCAAGGACAGAATCATCACTGTTCTGAAACGTTCTCCTGAACCTGTAATCGCCCTCTCTGCAATTTTTCAGGCTCTTGGATACACAGGTCTGACTGGAATTGGCTGGGGAGTTCTGGCAGGTTTCATCGTGTCGGTGGCTATAGAACTGGGATATGAGGTTCGGCAAATCGGCGGTAGGTACTTTCTTTTCAAAAAAGGTGCTAAGTAGATGAGTCTTAGTAGTTTAGACAAAATTATAATCATTCTGCAAGCAGCTGATGAGGGCGCCAAAAAAACACACATAATGGATCAATGCAGCCTCAGCTCCAGGCGACTGCACGCTTACCTAGATTTACTCGTCGACCTGGGTTTCCTAGGGTCCATCGATCTGAAAACAGAGAACAAAGGCGATTTCACGCTGTTTAAGACAACCACCAAAGGAAAAGCTTTCATAAAAGAGTATCGCAAACTAAAGGCGCGTCTAGTCTGCTAACCAAGCGGTAGAAATTGCTACCTTTTGAACTCACGTTTGCAAAAAAGGATGTGTACGTTAAGAAAGTAGAGCGCCCCTTTTAAAAGCTGTTACTGAAAAACAACAAGAAAGCTGATTGCAGAATAGGGGGAACCAACCCACATAGACTATCTATTCTGTTACGCCGGCTTCCTAAGCTCCTTCAAGAACTCATCTTTGACATGGTCTGTAAACGCCAACTTTAGAGCCTTACCTAGCATATACGTTTCCAAAAGAGAACGGAATAGGGTAGAATATGCTAGAGCATCCTTAGCCGCATAAACCGGTGAACAGAAGAAATGGTCCTTGCATCGGGTCCTCATAAATGAAACAACCGCGGTAACATGTCGAGAAATGGAATGTTTCGCTTTAGGAACACTCCTTTTAGGTTTCAACATGTGACTTATAGACGAGTGCTATAGAACTAACTTAGCGAGGATTAAGATTGGCTAAAAGAGGCTGGAGGAACCCGCGTAAACGCAGGGATCGCCTGCACATAATAGCGAAGATACTACAGATAGCGAGGGACGGCGCCCTCAAAACCCCCATCATGTACAAGGCAAATCTAAGCTTTGCCCAGCTGAACGAGTACTTATCCTATCTCCTTCAAATAGAACTTCTTGAAACCATCACAAAGGACGAAGAAATAATCTACAAAGCAACCGATAAAGGCTTAAAATACCTTCAAGGCTATGCGAAAATCAGAGATCTGCTAAAAGAGGAAGAAGCAACATCAAGAACTAAACTCATCAGTCCATGGTAAGATAATTTAAAATTGTGATTATTAGACGCGATGATAGAGGCACTCCAACACCTCCAAACGAATAATTTAAATCGATAACAAGATTCTAAAACGCCCGCGCTAAGCGGTTAAGTTCCTTCACCCGTTTAATTATATTCTCTACTTTGAATACTTCAAGAAGAGAGATTTGAACTCTTGCATTCGAGCTCTGGCGGATTACATGGGCAGAAGGCGCATGTTACATTAGATAGTTCTAGGTGGCAATGAAATTATGCAAAATGAGCTTACGATAAAGATTTTTGAAGTGGTTAGCTCCGCCACCGAGCCTTTGGAAACTAAGGAAACAGAGGGCAAGTTAAAAGAATTTTCAAGGTCAATGATTCTTTAAAGATTGCGCAACCTGAGGGGAGAGGAATTAATCAAAGGTAAAGTAGTAGGATCAGGAAAAAGTGTGTGGATCTGGTGGAAGAAGGATGCGTTTTAAGCTCTTTTTGAATTTCAGGTCTCAAAAGATCTCCGTGGTCAATAATGTGCATGCTAGGAAATTATTCCGAGTAGGCGAATAACGCAAACTATTTTTCCGGAAGAGAAAAGTAACACGTTAATAAATGATTTGAGCTCATCCACCAATGCTTCAATTGCTACTGGCAAGAGTAACGTGCGCTATTAATGAGAAGATCAAACCGGCACTAAACTTGGGAGCGTTGGCGGTGTGGCCTCCAAAAGGCGCAGGTCTCATCCAATAAGCTGACGTATATGTTTTCTCTTCGGCAGAGTACCTTCTCGTTTCTTTTGGCGTATCGTCTTGATATAACTAGGTTGGTCAAGTATCTTTGGTTGAAATGAGCCTCTCTTGTCAGGAACCGAATTTCGTTGGGTTCCAGCCTTCGGCTGGCATACTTGCAGTTGCCGCAGATCCTAACTGTGGTCGTCTCCCCTTCCAGCGACATCAGACACGCCGCCAACGCAAAATATTTACTGTATCTTAATATTTAAGATATACGGTCGATTTGGCGCCATAGAACTAGGTTGTATGCCGATTCATGCATTGCGTGACTTTCATGCAGATTAAGCATTCGTCGGGAATTGAATCATTCCTTGGAAGGGTTCTTAAATAGCCAAAGAAATAGGGACATGCCTCAGAACCTATTTCTTCCGGAGTTTTCTGTTTTTCTTCCTCCCTTGCTTGATTTTCATTTTGAATCCTACGACCGGTTTCGGTCACGTTGAAAAGCTTCGATAAAAGCCCTTTTGAAAGATCCTTTTTTCTCTGCCTCTGAGTTTCAACTGGCCCAAATAATCTGCTTAGATACCGGTATCCGGAATCCCACATTAGTTCATCGGGTGGTGCTTTCTCTTTTTTAGGTGGCTGTTCCGCAGGTGTTGTTTTTGTAAGTTCAGTTTTGGGGGTGGGGAATATTGTTTGTTGTTTGGAGGGAACTTCTTGACTGGTAGACAGTGTATTCTTCAAACCCCATTTCTTCTCTAAAATGTAGGCGACTGCTTTGCGAGTCTTTTCGACACCATACTTCCGAATGAATGACTTAATAAGCTCACGATTGTATTTTGACTTCTTCCGCCAAACACTAAGACTTGATCTGGTGAGAGCGCGCTCTGCGTCGGCTCTATATTCTATGAAATCAATGGCGAAAACGATTATTGGGCCGGTAACCGAGACTGAGAGCGCTCCAATTATGGTAGATGATAAAAAGAGGTCTCTTGATTCCATTGCTTTTTGGATGTTTATCGTCTTTACGCTGATTTGGGTCTCTCTCATGTTTTCTGCTTCATCGATGGCAAGGATTTTTATTGTATGAAAGCCGTCATTAACACTACTGGTGTCCCACTCATAAGACATTTCTCCGGATGCATCGAATACCTCGTTGTCTATGTAAAGAAGCACCCTAGCCAGATGAGCATCTGAGGCGGTAAACGTTATTTTCCGTACTCCCGCCAACTCAGCTCCAGAAGATGGAGCGTCGACCCATACGTTCGGTGGGGTGTTGTCCACAGTCACCGTGATGACATCCTCCAAGGCGTTTCCAGCCTCATCGTAAACAATGAGCTTAATCGTGTGAGGGCCGTCAGTCAATTTTGTAGTATCCAGCGCATAGGTCTGTGTGCCGCTTCCACTCCATGCGTTAATTAGAGTCTCATCGATGTACAAGTTTATGAGGTGAAAGTCAGCGTCTAACCCGTAAACAACGCTTTCGTACATTCCTTTTACATAGGCCTTCTCCATAGGTTTTGTTATTTCAACGTTCGGTGCAGTGTTGTCAATGGTTATGGTGATTTTATCGCTGGATGTGTGGTTCAATAAGTCGTACGCTTCAACTTTGATTATATGGTCGCTTTCAGTCAGAGCGGTTAACCAACACGATGTGCTCGTCGTCTTCACAACTTCAACATCGTCCAGATAAACCCTGTAGTAGGATATTCCCGACCCCCTGTCGCTTCCTGTCCATTCCACCGTAACATCGGTTCCCATTGTCACGTAGCTGTCCTTAGGGGATGTGACCCTAACGCTGGGCGGGGTGAGATCTACAATGATGCCTATCTGGTCGCTGGCAAAGTTGCCTTCTTTATCGTAGGCCATCACTGTCACATTATTAAATCCTTCGACAAGACCTAACAACTCCCACGAGACGTCTGTGGTGTTGATCGCAGGCTCGTTGTTGAGATAGACTAAATAATGATCAATCCCTGACTCGTCATCGACAGCTGCCCACTGTACCATAACGCTGGTGCTTGCGATCAAAATTTGAGGTTCAGGGCCTGTAATGGAAATTTTTGGAGGAGTGACGTCGGGTGGAGGAGGCAAAGGCTCAGATCCACCCCCAGGCCCAGGGGCTGGTGGAGGAGCGGCTTCTACACAGGTTATCACGATGTCAAAGCTGAAGGACGATATCCCTGTGATGCTAGGAGACACCGACAAGGTTAACGTTACTGGTATGACACCGTTTGGGTCGATTAGTTGCCCATCATAGTTCCAGCGGAGACTTATATATTTGGAAGCCGTGGATGGGCTCCAATTTGTTGTGCCTAAAGAGAGGCTAATAGCCACATCGCCCTCATTCCTAACATAAACCGTAACCGTCTTTACGGACCCCGCTTCAATTGTACCCCACTCAATCGAAGAAACCATATTACTGCAACCACTGTCCCAATAAACACCAACCCCCACAGTCTCAACCGTTGCCGCACAAGGAGTAGGAACCGTCCCTCCAAAAGCGAGGGTGGCCAAAATTACGGCAACGAACGCAATTATTACCGTTGAGACCTTTGTATTCCCTCTCAGAAGATGTTGCATCTGCAACACCAACAAGTTATTTCGTAAGAATTATGTCGCACGATACAATTTAAGTCTTATTGTCGACTCGTCGTACATAACTACACATACCTAGGGCGTATTCTCTTATCCGCTCCCCATCATGACGATGTCAAAGCTGAAGGACGATATCCCTGTGATGCTAGACGATACGGACAGGGTTAACGTTACTTGCATGGCACCGTTCGGGTTGATTGCTTGCCCATTGTAATTCCACTTGAGACCTATATAGTTGGAAGCGGTGGGTGGGCTCCAATTTTTCAAATCCATGGAAAGAGTTATCGCGGCGTTTCCCTCATTCCTTATAAAAACTGTAGCAATCTTCGTTGACCCCGGCTCAACCATGCCCCAATCAATTGAAGACACTCGGCTGGTGCAACCACTATCCCAATAAACCCCAACCCCAACCGCCTTAACCGCCCCAACGCTAGGAACAGACACGCTACTCATCAATAAAGCCCTGATCGTACCACTAAAAGTAATCATAACCAAAAGAAGGGCCATCGTCACCATTATCATCAAGGTTTTTTTACGCGTTATCATTTCTCCCACTTTATGTATTAGTAATGTGTATTAAGACTCACGATTTATGCTATCGTGATTTTGGTATTTAAGTCTTACAATTAAACAGTTCTACGCAAACACAGCAACACTTTCGGAATTTTAACGTAAATTGTAAAAATTTCCGGATATTTTCCAGGCCAGCTTAAGTATCGCTCGATTGTTCTGCTGGTATCCAAAAAAGCCCGGCGATCGGCGATACGAAGTGTATAGCCTAGAGAGAAATAATTACCTGATCACACTATTTTGAAAGACATGAAAAAGTAACAAGCTTCCAATTATGGACGAAATTTTCGCTCCAAAGTCCTATGGTCATGCTTCGAATCTTCTACCACGCTAAGAATCGCTAAAGAAATAGATCCAAATATGTCATACTCAGAAGGTACATTGAGTGTTTAGAGAAAACGAGCGAAGCCAATAAGCTATTCGCATTTGATATTTCATTCAAGCATGGATTAGAGCACGTTAGACATACCAGTCTAGGGAACTAAACTTGGGGGTCTCTCCAAAAAGTTGATCGTGAGAAACCCATCCTACCCTCCCTCCCTCTCTAGACCCCTCTAGACTCATCCGAAAATCTTTCATACATCAGACTCCATACACCAGCGTGCCTGCCACAGAGAACACCGCAACCACTGTCCACATCACGTACACCAACTCCCTTTCCCTGAAAGGATGGATTCGAAGAAGCAAACACCGAAAGCTCCAGATAGTGGGGGCGGGGATCGTGCCGTCTGCCTTCATGAGCGCCTCTTTAGGAGGGGCCTCACCCCTCAACTTCCCAATAAAGAACAATATTGCATTAATGGTATGGGGGATAAACATAAAGAAGACAGCGCGCTCAAGATACGCAAGCGTGGCACAGCAAGCGACCACAGAACCCATTCCAAAGGTTCCAACATCCCCGGGGAAAACACGAGACGGATACCTATTGTAGAGCATAAAGGCGATAACCGCCCCAAGGAACGGAATCAAAATGACGGCCCCCGTGAGCTGCTTACCTCCCTTAAGCAGGCACAGAACAGATAAAGCCAAGGCTATAATAGCCGTCGAACCTGCCTCTAACCCGTTAAGACCAGCGAACATATTCACGCCATTAGCACAAGCGGTGACGATGAAAGGGAGTATTAAAAAGTAAAAGAAGACACCGAAATCCACTGGTTCTCGAAATCCCGGTATCCACATGGTTGTTCGGCCCAGGCGCATCACAGCTAAGGGAACCCCGCAAATCAAGGGGGTTAAAATCTTTATCCTCCAACTCGTTTCGTAAACATCGTCAATGAGCCCGATGAACGACGAAAGAATCACGGTGGCCGCTGTGCCAATGATTTCCTCCTCTAAGACCTGACCAACGAATGGAATAAAAATGAACAACCCGATGAGGTATGCTAACATAAGAACCACGCCTCCACACTCAGCTACCTTCGGGGTGTTTGGCTTATGAACATCCAAACCGACCATGCCAACCTCGTGCGCCCTCTTAATGTAATAGGGCAAAAGAAGGAAGCAGATGAAAAAGGCTAAAGCGAAGCTTAATATAAAATGCGGTTCAAGCATGGGCTCTTCCTCGTACACCACAATTTGGGTGATTAAATTAAAAACTTTGTCTTTCCGTTTATGCGTGAAGAGTGGTTCACCGCTGAACAAAGCACCTCTACCAATAGGGCAGCAGTTGGAAAGGACAACGGAGCGTAAACTAATGAAGAAGAAAAGATCCTTGTATCTAGTTAACCTCATGCACGAAACAATTACTGTAACATTATGTATTTCGGAATATTTTCCCTTTGGGAACACTCCTTTTAGGTTTCGACATTTAGTAGAGTTATAGATGAGTATTATAGAACAAGCTTAGCGAGGATTTAGATTGATCAAAGGAAACTGGGGAAACCCACGTAAACGCAGGGATCACCTATACATAATCGCGGAGATACTAGAGATAGCGAAGGATGGTGCCCTCAAAACCCCAATCATGTATAAGGCAAATCTGGGCTTTGCTCAGTTGAATGAGTATTTGTCTCTTCTCCTTGGAATAAAGCTCCTTGAAACCGTTCTAAAAGATGGAAAGACAATCTATAGAACAACTCATAAAGGCCTAAAATATCTACAGAGCTACATGGAGATCAGCGGCCTGTTAAAGAAGGAAGGAGAAGGCAGTTTCAAATACTAAGCTCGCTACATCATCGGTAAAGCCTACGGCTAAGCGGAAAAGAATCATCGATTTTTGTTCAATTTCTAGGGATCATTTCTAAGGCTTAGAATGCAAATTTGAGGGAAAACTGCCTTCCAACAAAATTTAGGAAATGAGGGAGTTGCTGAACGCTAAACTACGTTACGCGAGCAGAGGCTTATTTATTCCTCTAGGATCTTGGCGGTGACGCCATCCATTTTCACGATCTTCTTCTCGTTGGTCTTGGCGTTTTGGAAGGTGATTTCGTAGATGGGGGTGTAGATCAGGGCGCGCTCAGAGATTTCGAAGAGTTCTGACGCAATTCTGTCCACTTCTGTGGGCCTTTGGGCAATCTTGGAGCGTAGAATCTCTATCTCCGTGTCAGGGGCGATTTGGAGCTCATCTATCTTTTCCTTGTACTCGAGGAGTATTTTCTTGGGGTCTTCTTCAGAGGGGGCGAAGGGCATCTGTTCGAATGGGACTTCTCGTCCCGCTTTGTCAAGGATGAGGTTTGCCTTTTTCTCGTGGCAAAAGTGCTTCTCTGCTTCGAGTGTGATCACTCCGTAAGCGCCCTTCTCAGGGTCGTTCATGATTTTGGGTTTGAATTTTTTACCGAGGATGATGATTTCCTCAGTGTTCTCGTCGACTTGGAGAGTGAAGGAGTACTTACGGTAGTAGTCGATAGAGTACTTTCCATCCAAGAAAATGTAAGGTTGATAAGACTTATCAATGGAGACGTATTGTATGTCCTCAGGCTTGGGCTTTAAGAAACCCATCTTAACGAAGAGTTCCTTTTTCATTCTTTCCACGGCAAGCTTGATGACCGTGGGGTCGATGCAGGTTTTGTAAACGATAACCCTTCTCTCAGGTACCTTTTCGGATATGGGTTGGTCCTTAGGTATCATATGTCCGACTCCGAACGTGTATATCACGAATACATTGAGTAAACCTCTCTATTAAGTCTTACGATACACTTCTTCATATTTCGGATAAAAGAATATTCCTAACCAAACAATATCTCCCAACAAAGACCACCGAACCAGAACACCCTATCGAAGTTGTAATAACAAGATCACACCAAACCCGTGCAAAGAAGCTAAAACGTAAAACAACGTGGAAGATGCAAGAGCCCCAGGTATATGGGGTCTCTAAAATTTTGTTCACAAAACAAATCATATGACAAACTAGAAGAGGGAATCAGTCCCATTTCTCCCTCAACAGCTCTCTCCTAAAGTCCTTCATCCTATCCGCCGCATACTTTAAAAAACGCAACTCCTCCAAATCATTCCTCAGCTTCCTAATCTCTTCCTTCACCCTCTTCAAAAACTCCTCCTCATCCAATCCACGATTCCCCCGGTTATCCTAAGAAAGGGCGATAAAACAGTTCAAGGATGGAGATGACATTAGAGGCAAACAACCACGCGAGCGAGGATGGGTCCCACATGGATCGCCATTTCTTTCTGTTGCCAGCACTCCACCGCAAATCACGCATTTAACCACAATTGTCCAGCTCCAAAGAGAATGCTATCGGTCGTCGTAAGACTCCATATACAGTATTTGGGCCTATAAAAACTTTGTTAATCAAACCTACAAAAATGATGCCGCAAGGTCAACGTTTAGATACAAACAGCCACTGAAGAAGTGCTTTTAGCAATGAAAGGTTAAGACAAGCAACACACTTACGAGATAAGGTAAAGTGAGGAGAGCCAGAATTTTGCTTATCCTATGGCTAGGACCCCTTCAAAGATCTTCTCTTCCGCCACGTTCAGCTCTTTTGATAGCCAGATCTTCAATAGTTTTGCGTCTCGTGGGAACTCCCCACTGTAGGTGAGAACCCGGCCGTCTTTCAGGGCGTCGGCCTGAAAGGCCTTTTCGGCTTCCTTGAATAGGAAGGAAACGGTCTCTGAGGCTGATGCTAGGACTTTGAAGTCGTCCCAGTGTTTGCATCTGACGATGACTGGGGGTCCACGAGGATGTGCTGGTGGTGGCTCGCGGGGAGTGGAGATAAATTTAATGATGTTGGATATTTCGGTTTGGATGGTTAAAAGGCGTTTCTCTACATTTTCTATTTTGCCAACTAATTCTCCGCTTTCGCCGATTTGCTCGGTTATCTTGCCCAGTTCAGTGATTAGACGGTCTAGGTCCTTTTCGTGCTCCTTGAGGACGTTTATGATGAAGTCGAGGGCTTCAAGGGCCTCGTTTTGTGGGGGCTTCTTGGCCATGATTCTTCCCCTTGCTTAAGTATTATGTTGGGCTTTGTGTAAATAAATGTAGCGAATCGAGAAACTGTATCGATGTGAAGGCGCCCTCATACTAATTGGGAATTAAAATCACGGAATATAGATGTTACATTATTTTGTTTTCGAATAAATTTTCGAAGACCCTCTAGAGGGGGTGATTTACTAGATATCTCCTTAATTTCCCGGGAATGTCCCCATCAACCATTTCCGTCTACCTCGATAATTTGTTCTTAACTTTAGGAACAAACTTGCATACAAAGTTATCAAGAAATATATTTATGAACTTATCCACACTTAGTTCATGAGCACACCAACAGAGCCGGTCCACTCACTTATGAAGCACGGTATCTCCATAAAACATAATCAACCCTAACTCAGGTATCAGGTTAAACCTTTTAGCAGCCTCAAACGATGAAACAAGCATAATAGATGGGAATGAGATAAGCGCCACGAGGCTAGTACGCCACGTAAGTCCCTCACTCCCCGAAGCAGAAAGCTAGCACAAAAAACTTATTTCTCACCACTTAGTTTTCAAAAATTCTAGATACTCATGGTGACGAGAGGTGGGTGTTAGATGATTGTAGACTCCTTAAAAACGCTTAAGATTGTGATGAATAACCCCATCTCTCGTAACGTTCTACGGATGGGATTAAAAACCTGTCGGGATAGCCGTGTGAAGAAAATAGAACACGCGTTAGCCATTTTTGCGGGTGAAGGCACACCGCACAACGTTTCTTGCCACCTTTACTCATGGATTGTATCGGCTATTCTGATGGTTAGCGGAGTGCCCTTCGATGTCGACTTTGAAAAGCTTAGAGGCTATTTCAAAGACCCCATAGTGAGGAGGGGGGTAGTGAGTGTCCTTTCTGGCATTGGAAGGCACGGTGTAACAAAACCCCAATTTTTAGATGCTCCTTTCCTCCTAGTCTGGAACTACACCAACGCCTGCAACCTCAGATGCATGCATTGCTATCAAAGGGCGGACAGGTCTGCGCTAAACGAATTGACCACCAAGGAAAAAATAAAAGTCGTGAAGGACCTCGCTGAAGCCGGAGTGGTTTCAATTGCCTTTTCCGGTGGTGAGCCTCTTATGAGCCGCGATTTCTACAGGGTCGCAGCGGAGGCAAAGGAGAGAGGAATGTATGTTGCCCTAGCCACAAATGGGACACTAATAACCCAACGTGTGGCGAGAAGGCTAAAGGAAAGCGGCGTAGAATATGTGGAAGTAAGCTTAGACGCAGCCACCCCTGAGGTTCATGATAAGTTTAGAGGGATACCCGGATCCTTTGAAAAAACCATGAGGGGAATCAAAAACTGCGTTAAAGAAGGATTCTTCACTTGCATCGCTACAGCCGTAACGAAGCTTAACTTGCATGAGATCCGGAGACTGATAAAGTTGGCGAGGGATATCGGTGCCAAGAGGTTTATAACGTTCAACTTCATTCCTGTTGGAAGAGCGGAAGATATTAGCGATTTAGATCTAACTCCGGATCAAAGGGAAGAACTGTTAAAGCTGCTATTTAGAAAATCCAGAGAAGACGGAATCGAGATTTTGAGTACGGCTCCCCAGTTCGCAAGAGTATGCCTAGCCATGTCGGGAGGAAGAGCCGTTGCCCCAACCCACTTTTATGTTGGTCAGACCTCTTGGGACCTGCACGTTTTGGCGGAGTTCATTGGCGGTTGCGGAGCCGGAAGGCTCTATGGCGCTCTTCAACCAAACGGAGATGTCACCCCCTGCGTTTTCATGCCTAATCTGGTGGTTGGAAACATCAGGGAGCGAGGGTTCTTAGATATCTGGCACAATAGTGAAGTTATGTGGAAGCTTAGGAACAGAGAACTGCTAAAGGGTTACTGCGGGAAATGCGAATATAAATACGTTTGCGGAGGCTGCAGAGCCAGAGCCTTAGGGTATTTTGAAGACATATTAGCGCCCGACCCAGGTTGTGTCAACAACAAAGAATTTTACATGCGATACTTAACTGGACGACGAAAGGAGAAGGCGCTCCGAAGTGACATCGATTTCCACGATTTTGCAATCCTCCAGCACCTTAGAAACTCCTAACACGTCCCTAAGAATCACTCTGTTCCCATCAACCTTTGCGTAGATGACATCTTTAAACACAGCTTCTCCCTTGAAGAACACGCTAAACTCACACATTTCCATCCCATCGAGGATTTATCGATTCACCTCATATAAAGGCTTCTTCAACCGTCAAGGGTGCCAGCCTACTAACTAGCCCCACTAGTTATTGCAGAACCCACGAAGGATTTTATCTTTTCATAGGCTTCCTTTGGATTTGCTAAAGGAGCGGTAAGCTTCTCAAAGGGACACAAATCGGTTCTTTTAGAGTTGAGGATGTTGGAGACTCGGTTTTCAAACTGATAGAAGACATGGTTATCCTCCAGCACCTTTCTTCCCTCCTCACTTATCGTGACTGCAAACACCGAAGCCACCCCAGAATAGGCGCAAAGCAGAGCCGCTGCCCGCCCAACAATCTTATCCGCCACAGAAGACTCCATTAACTCTTCACCAAGCTTTTCGATGGCTTGAAGAAAACCAATTATGCCGTGAGACCGAGTTTCGAAGAGAACAGTACCTCCCTTTACTATGGAAAGGGTGAAATTCTTCTCTTTCAACCTACGCTTGGCGAGTGTTAAGTCCAGCATCTTTATCTCTTGAATGTAAAGCATCAACCTCAGAAAAACGTTACTTGCCTTCTATTATGAACAACTCCTCTTCAGGCATGGAAGCAACGATTTCAACAAGCTTCCGAACCTCCTCGGGTGAAGACTCCTCAGCCAGCAGCCCATTTTTCAGTCCGTTAAACGTAGATGGATTAACCCTAACAGTCACTTGCTCTCCGTTTTGAAGCTCGAACTTCGCTGCAATGCTTGATGAAACCCTTAACCTTAGCTTTCTGTTTCCTATCGTGCAGTGGGTTGCCACCTGAACCCCATCTACGAAGCATGAAAACGGAACAAAAGGCTTCGCCATCGCTGTCACGTGCAATTCCCCGTCGTTCCTTTTCGCTCCCAACTCCCTAATGCCGATGAGTCCCATTCTAACGCCTATCACAAGGAAGGGACCTAGATGCCCGTGGAAGTCCGTGGCCTTCTTTATGACAGCCATCAATGTCGTATCCCACTTTTTCTCAAACGTCGCCATAATCGCGCTCACCATCCTTATCGCGAAGGTTTTGGCATAACGATCCTAGCCTCGAGGGCTCTGACCAGCATAAGTCCAATAGCGGCCCCAATGGCGCCGCCTAGAGCATGCAACCCAACAAAGAGGGCCAGCCCGCCCATGGCGGCTATCGCCGGAGCGGGCATAAAGAGAAGACCTATGATGAGGCCGGCGACCGCCGTGGAGACGATGGAGATGAACAATAGGCTGATCGCGCTTGGTACGGGCCTTTCCAAACAGTTTCGGTATCCTATAAGCCTCGCCAGAGCGTCAAAGACCACGCTGGCCGCGGTAAAGCCGAAGAAGTGGGTGGCCGCAGGCCTTAAAGCCAAGGTTAGGACGGTGGCGATGACTCCTGTTACGGTGACTGTCCCAAGTTTCCTGGCCCACCACAGAACTAAGATTAGCAAGGAGGTGCCTATCATGTCGCAGAGAAAGGGCATGTGAGTTAGTTCCCAGAATATGGGGGCGATGGTTATGCTGAGGACGCTCCACAGGGCGGCGCACATAGCCATCGCAGCGACATCTCGAGTCGTAAAGTATGCCATGGTAACACCTTTTTTCTAAAAGGTATTACCAGGAATAAAAGCTTTATGGTTAAAACATGCTAACAACTATTGGGAATGAGATATGGCGAAGATTGTCCGCGTGGGTGTCACGTTCCCCCCAGACCTGCTAGAAGAATTGGATGAAACCACTAAAAGGATGGGTTATGACAGTAGGTCGAAGGCAATTCAGGATGCAGTGAGGTCCTTCATTACTGAGTATCGGTGGCTCAGCGAGCAAAGGGGAACGAAGGTCGGGGTTTTAGTAATGGCGTATGACCATGAGGTAGAGGGCTTAGAAGACGCTCTAACCGACACTCAGCACAAATACAGCCATGTGGTCTGCTCATCTATGCACGTTCACCTCGGCGAGCGAGACTGCCTCGAGGCGATAGCCGTCAAAGGCGACGCCGACGAGATCAGAAAACTGGCTCAAGAGTTAGCGGCCAAGAAAGGCGTAAAACAGGTAAAATCAACCATCGTTACTTGATAACACTTCAGATTAGCTTTTCTGGGAAAGTATCAAATTTATTTGCTTCTTTTGACAAGAAAAAAGCTTCAGGTGTCATGTTCAATAATCATATGTTTTTGACTCTAAAGGCATCATAGGTATTCATAAAACAGGTAAAAACGCTTCTTGAACATGAAAATAAGCGACAAGTAGAGTGTTCTTAGTCTTTAAGCAGCCACATTAGCAATATGCCCGATAAGAGCAAAATAAACTGAACTAAGGACTTCCGCGCGTCGCGTTCTTTGTGCAATTCTGGAATCAGGTCTGTGGTGGCTATATAAATGAAACTGCCAGCCGCAAACATCAAGAAGTAGGTTAAGCTTGGAAGATAAGAAGAAAAGGAATACGTAAGCAAGGCTCCAAAAACAGCCATAAGTGCCGACAGAAGATTGTAGAATAAAGCCTTAACTTTGCTAAAGCCTCCATAAACAAGTATGCCGAAATCTCCTATCTCTTGAGGAATTTCATGAGCGACAACAGCCAAAGTTGTAGCCAACCCTAAAGGAACACTTATGAAAAAACTTGCGGCTATAATAACTCCGTCAATAAAATTGTGGATGCCGTCGCCGAGAAGACTCAAATATGCAAAAACGTGAACTGGGCATTCCCTTTCATGGCAGTGTCTCCAGAGAAACTTCTCCAACAGAAAAGACACAACTATGCCAGCGAGAACGACAATGAACATGTTTTCGCTTTCAGCAGACAAAGCTTCGGGTATAAGGTGGAGGAAAGCTCCTCCCAACAAGGTGCCAGACGCGAAACTAACAAGCATAAGCAATAGTTTTTTCAACAAATTTTCACTTATTGACAAGAAGAAGATTCCGATTAGGGATATACCGCTAACTAGCAAAGTTGAAGCTAAAATCCATGTTAATAAAAGCATTTCTTGTTCACCTTCCCCCGCAGCAGTTGTTGTCTCTAAAAATAGGCTCGCCACATGGACAAATTGTTGGGTAATTGAACGTTTTACATACGCAGTTTACTACTCTGTCAGTGACTGCGAGTTCTAATTTAGAAGCTTCGTTGCAAGCGGTAGGTGCATCCAAACCTAAGAAGCCAACGAGCATTTTTCGACCGCGAACAGAAAGCTTTGTTCCACGATAAGGTGCATAGTGGAGAAGCTCCTTCGCTGCCATTTTCTCAATCATTTCAGTAACCGAAGTTGGCTCAACGTCGAACTCTTCAAGCTGTTTTCTGTATATGAACTTCAGATACTTCCCCTCGTTCACAGTTATTCCCCGCTCAGCGCCCAAGGCAACACCACTGAAAAGAGAATTTAGGAATAACCTAAAAATTTTTCCGCCACCAACCCGATCACCTAAATCAATAGTAGGCGGTTATATGCGCGTAAAAGGGGATGGCATGGAAGAACCTATAGTACAGAAACCCCCTAAGGTGAGGGAAAACCGTCACGTCGTGACCGAATCTGCTGTAATCTTAGAATTACACGTTACTGCTTCTTCAAACGCCTATGAAACCACTGGCAGAGCTCCTACCGGAGAAAATTTAAGAGGGAATCCTATTTGTAGAAAAGCGTCAAAGTGTTGTGAGGTGTCTGGTTGAAGAACGAGGAGGAAGACAAGGAAATAGAGAGGATTAAGCGGGCAAAATTGCAGGAAATGATGAAGGGTGGGGTTTCCCAAAAACAGGGGGAATCAGCCTTGAATAAACCCGTCACCGTAACCGACGCCACATTCAAGGAAACGATCCAGAACCACCCTTTGGTGGTGGTGGACTGCTGGGCATCGTGGTGTGTTCCATGCCATATAATTGCCCCTGTCATAGAGGAAATGGCGCGAGACTACGCTGGGAGAGTCTTGTTTGGAAAACTGAACGTGGATGAGAATCAAGAGGTCCCTATGCAGTACCAGATCATGAGCATCCCCACGCTGTTGGTGTTTAAGAATGGAAAACTCGTGGACCGAATCATCGGCGCCATGCCAAGAAAAGTGTTAGAGCCGAAGATAACATGCCATCTTTAGTATGCTATTAAAGAAAGGGAAACACATGAGTGAGGAACTAATTAAGAAATTCTTGGATAAGAAAAACGTGTTTGCTGTAGTGGGAGCCAGCAAGGATCCCAAGAAATATGGTTATCAGGTGTACAAAGACTTGAGGGAAGCAGGGTATGAGGTGTATCCGGTAAACCCAAACGCTGAAGAAATTTTGGGTGACAAATGCTATCCGGGTCTCGAACATTTACCAACCAAACCAGATGTTGTCAATGTTGTGGTTCCACCGAGGGTTACAGAGGAAATCGTTAGGACTTGCAAGAGACTCGGCATCAGGAAAGTTTGGATGCAACCCGGCTCAGAATCTGAGGAAGCTATAAGATTTTGTGATAAAAACGGCATCGACGTAGTGCACGCAGTTTGTGTTATGATTGAACGCAGAAGAAGAACGTAAGTCATTGACCATCACATTATGCGGTAGAAATAACTGTGAAGCTGATTTTCTTCTAAAAACAAGCTTCAACGCATTTTCTTGCAATTGGTACATCGGTTGTAGTCAATTTGATTTCTACAACCAATTCTTGGCGTGTAGCGCAACAAGTATGCGCTGTTAAAAATCTTTATTAAATAACTTGTCCTTCATCCCTTTGAAGGAAGCCCACACCGTTAATCTGATCACGTTCCTCAAGAAGAAGTGATTGATGAATGGAGATAAAAGGGGTTACCAACCTTAGTCTAGTGGATTGGGACGGGAACGTATGCTCAGTTTTCTTTCTCCCAAACTGTAACTTTCGTTGCCCCTTCTGTCACAACGTCGCCCTCGTTCTTCATCCTGAAAGAGTGGAGACTATTCCGTTTGAAAAGGTGGAAAATCGTCTAAAGAAGCAAAGGGGTTGGGTTGACGGAGTGTGCATCACCGGTGGGGAGCCGACGCTTCACAGCGACTTGCCAGACCTTTGCTCAAAGTTGAAGAAGATGGGCTTCCTGGTCAAGGTAGACACTAACGGAACCAACCCCATGATGATAAGAGAGTTAATCGCCAAGGGACTGGTTGACTACATATCCATGGACATCAAGGCTCCGCTGACCGCAGAGAAATACTCCAAGGCAATTGGTGTCAACGCAGAGAAACTTCTTGGGAAAGTGAAGGAAACCATGAGAATCTTACTGACATCCAAGGTAGACTATGAGTTTAGAACCACTGTAGTTCCCACACTCCACAAAGAGAAGGACATAGAAGAAATATGCCGCGACATAAAGGACTGCAAGAAATACGTTTTACAGAAGTTCGACGTCAGTCTTGGAAAGAAAACTCTAGACCCGGAGTTTAGTAAGCTTAAACCCATCACAGATGAAGAAATGAGAACATTCCTAACAGTAGCTCAGAACTTTCTTCCTAATGTAAAACTTAGATAAATTACGGCTTTCAATATTTGCTTTTGAGTAAGGCAATTGCTGTACGTCAAGATGCGAAAGATGGAAGGATTAATTCTCTACCAAAAAGTGACCCGTCTCCTCAGCGTTCATAAAGCGTTTACGGTTCAATCCCAAACATTTTTAGTTTAATGGTAGCCTGCTCTTTTCATAAGTTCCTTTACTGAATTGTATGCTGGGGATGAGGAAGGTATTTCGAGTAGGGATTTCCCGGAGAGGGCATAGTTTTCAACTTCTTTGTCATACGCGATTTTTCCTATATATCTTAGTTTTATTCTTTTTTCAACCTCTGCCTCTAGTTCCTCCGGAACTCTGTAGCCTGCGACAACATAGAAATTTTTAAAATCTATCCCAACCTCCTTGGCGACTTTGTATGCTCTCTCCACGTGACTGAAGGATTTTTGGGAAGGATCTATTATATCAAATATGTCGTCTACCTGAGAAGCTATCCTTCTGTTTAAGTGTTCCAGTCCAGCCGGAGAATCGATAAGAACATATTTGTACGTTTTCGTTAAACCTTCTAGGGCTCTTTTCAAGGCGGCGTCTGGTAGACAGTAACATCCCTCCATAAATTTTGTTCCAACCGCGATCAGATCGAAGAAAGTTCCCTCGTATAATCCCCTCGCCCAAACTTTGCTTTCTATCCTTTCCGAAGGGGGTATTCCGACTGTGGTGCCTCCTTCCTCTAAAAAGGTTTCAATCAGCAATTCGGATATGGTCTCCTTCCCCTCTTCCCTTAGATCTACTCCAACCATTTCTCCCAGGTTTTGGTCCGGGTCTACATCTACAAGAAGTAGGGGCTCCTCACCGATTTCGATGAAGTACTTAGTCATGAGGGCGACGAAACTTGTTTTGCCAGTGCCTCCCCTACCCATAGAAACAATCTTTTTCATACATCATCCTCTCAAAGAATTGTTAGCTTCCTATATATATTTCACAGTTTTTCTTGTCGTAAATGTTAATGAATGAAGCAGTTCCATGCTTCTCGAGAGGTTTTTCAAGAATTAATAAAAATAACTCTTATGTATTAATTCTCTAATACGCTACGCAACGGAGTAGTGAACTATGCACGCAAAAGTTCCCATAATAGGTGTGGTGGGTCATAAGAGTTCTGGGAAAACAACTGTTATAGAAATTATTGTTCAGGAGCTGACGAAGAGGGGATACCGTGTAGCAACTGCCAAACACGTCAATCAAAAGGGGTTCTCAATGGACATCAAGGGAAAGGATACGTGGAGGCACTCAGCCGCAGGCGCAAACCCCGTGGTCAGCGTCTCGGATGTAGAAACCGCCATACTAATGAAAGACGGAGCGCAGCGGTTCTCACTAGATCGGCTACTCAGTTTTACGCCGGAGACCGACATCATAACCCTTGAAGGGTTTTCCTGGCTGGTCCTAAACGATGAACACATGGGCAAGATATTGTGCATCAGAAACAGAGAAGAATACGAGGATCTTAGAAAGAAGGCGAAGGGAGAGATCATAGCCTTCTGCTCTCCTCAGCCCATGGGAAACCCCATTCTGAGAATAAAGGAGGACTCCACGATCTTGGTTGGGCGAACATTAAGGTATATCACAAGGAAACATAAGATCTCGAAGATTCTCAGCCGTCTTCCAAGGCTGGACTGCGGAAAGTGCGCGCACCCTACATGCGAGGAAATGGCTGCAACCATCTACAGGAGGAAGGCGAAATTAAACGACTGCACCCCCTTAAAACTTAGGTCAAAATTGAAAACCGGAATAACAGTCAACGATGCTGAGGTCCCCCTCCAGCCCTTCGTATCGGAAATCATTCGCAATTCCGTTCTGGGCATGGTCTCCACCCTGAAAGGCGTCCCCATAAGCGGCAACGAAGAAATACAGATAAAAATCTTCAGCCAAACTCCGAGATTTTGATGGGGCGAGGTCAGCAACGCATGATCAACTTGCTTTTATAATGTTTTTGGAAAGCGCAATGTTTGAAACCTCACAGCGCCGGAAAATCAGCTATTTTTGGCGCGCGCAAGAATATTTATCTTTGAAGCGAACAGACTGCCTTTGAATGGAATTTTTTTGCTGAATTGAAACATTGAACCGAGTCAATTTCCTTTTTATCTTTTTAATCTTGGAATCAACATCGGAACCTTTTTCTGATAATCCTTGTATTCTCTGCCAAATTCCCTTGTTAATTCTTCCTCCTCCTTTCTAGAGATTAGATAAATGAGCAGTAATAGAAGTGGTGTAAAGAGC